>JGI24698J34947_10000691_pt1 | contig 16465 bp, 19 predicted proteins | sample TergutMp193P3_FD_34947 | JGI IMG/M metagenome (IMG submission 34947) | reverse complement strand
ATAGGATGAAACATTTCAATTATATTTCCTTGATAAAATTCATGAATATTATTTTCTGAATTATTATTCCTGCCAATATTTTTATTATTGCATGAAATTAACGTAAAAAAGAGCAGTACAAGTCTCGAAACATTTAATAGACGCATTATTTACTATTACCTTTTTTAAAAAATAAATCAATATCCTAAATCAATTTAACCTTTATTTCGCATAACGTTTGTTATGTGCAGTACCCGCTTTCATTGAATATAGAGCCATTGTAAAAAATTTATACAGGTATCATTGTATCTGGTTCCCGGATATACTTCCAGTATTTCTATCCATAAATCTTTTTTATAAATATAGGAAGAATAAGAAGACCAGCCGAAATCAATGTATTGTAAATTTGGAGTATCAGCAAGTCTAATATTATTCTTCATAAAACCTCCATTGGTATTTTTTTACCCCGTCCCTTTAGTGCTGGGTTGTTGATTTCCCCTTTACGGCTCTCTTTTTTCCATAGTTGTATTCGTACTGCTTTTCAAGGCATACCGGGCAAATTGTTTTTTTGTACTTTTTCCCAAGGTGTTTCCCGCAGCGGGGGCAAAGTTTCTTTTCCTTTCGTTCATCGTAAAGGGCTTTTCGTGTTTTGTTTAAATCACCCGCCCTTTCCTTGTTGTAGTTCCTGAAAAATGCCCGGCAATCATCGCAATAGATGTATTTGCTTTTTTTGCCTGTTTTGTTTCCACACCTGGGGCAATTCCCCTTCTCCTTTCTCTGAGCGTAAACTATTTTTCTTTCAGATGCTTTTGCCGCCATTTTTTCCTCCAGTTGTTAAAAAAACGCATGAAAATCTTTCAATGTTAAATGAAACTATCGGAAGGGGGGGATTTGCCTTACAGCCCTCAACATCCTGTTTCGGGCTTTCAGGCCGCCTGCGCGCTCCCAGGCGCGTCCTGCGCCTGATTTTTTCCTCGCAAGGCTTACGCCTTGAAATTCTCCAGGGAGCGCTCCGGTTCAAATCCCCCGATCTCTTCGTCATAGTAATTTTATTTAACATATTAAAATTTTTCCCTGTTAAATGAAACTATCGGAAGGGGGGGATTTGAACCCCCGACATCCTGGTCCCAAACCAGGCGGAATAGCCGCTATCCTACCCTCCGTAATCGCATTAGTATAACATAACGTTAAACTCAATTTTGTTCAAGCATTTAACGTTAATATTTGCGCCAGGGTTTTACGCTGTTTAAATATTCAATTACCCTAAGGCCGTCAACCGCGCCTGAGCGGGGAGAGCGGTGCGGGTCAATGACGCATTGGACGGCATCCTGTACCATGTTGGCAAAGTAACCTGTCGGGCCTGAAAAGGTTTCGCCCGTGTTTTCCAGAGAACGGAACTTTTCGGCATAGGGACTTGGGACGCTCTTACTAACCTCAAAAACGCCGTTGCCGATACGCAGTTTGCCTTTTTCACAGGAAAACTCGATCTCAAAAACCAGATAATCCCGCCCCGCCCCGATTTCAATAACAACGGGAACAGTCGATGTCTTCTCATTGGCAAGCGTTCCTTCAAGCCATGCGGTTCCGGTTCGGGAGGTTAATTTCGCGCCCCATGTACGGCGGTGTTTCAGGGTGGAGTTGGAGAGGAACATTACCGCGTCGGCAAGATGGGTTCCGTCGTGCCAGAGCATATCCAAAAGACGGGCGGTTTTCCCCATGTAAAGAACGGCGCGGACGCTTAACAATGCCCCCAGCGTTCCCCCTTCAAGAATTTCTTTGGCGCGGATATAATCTTTTGAGTAGCGCCTTTCGTGGTTTGTGATGATAACGGGACCGCCGTTAGCTGACAGTCGTGCGATTTTTCGCGCCTGGCCGATGTTAGGTGCAAGAGGCTTTTCGCAGATAACGAGCGGGACTTTGTACTGCGCGGCAAGGCGGCAGTAATGGTAGTGGCTGTCGGGGTGGGTTGCTACCGCCAGAATCCCAGGCGTGTGAAGACGGAGCATTTCCCCGGCATCGGAGTAAACCGGAACCTGCCATTTTTCCGCGAAGAGGAGGCGGCGATCTTCGTCCGTGTCAACGCCGGCGGCAAGAACGCACTGCGCGTTATCTGCAATCGCCCCCGCGTGAGTGCAGGGCTTTTCACGAAGAGTGTCTTCTTCAAGCAGTGAAGCGATACGCCCAAGCCCGATGACGGCGGCTTTTATTTTTTCCATATTTAATCTGAAAGCTCTTTTACCCTATCGTGCCTTGAGTTCAGCAGTGAGTACATTACAGGGGTGCTCATGGTAGTCGCGGTGTCTCCGTCCATTGCGGTGCGGATTTCCAACGCAATTGAGGAGAGGGACAGGCCGAAATTCGCGGCCCTGTCGCGGTCAATTTCAATTTGCAATTGAGGAGCGCCTTCGTCAATATTAATAACCGAATTTTCAATTTCGGGAAGATGGTTGATCATTATGCTCAACATCCTCTCAAGTTCAGTTTCAGTATAGACTTGAGCCCCCGCGTTGTTCTGAAAAACAGGCAGGCAAAGATACAGAAACAGGCATACCATAAAAATCGGTTTCAGACGCGGTAACCTCCTGTGCCTGTGATTATACTATAGATGTAAAATTTAAAATAGACGGGGATTCTTACATTTCAGGCAGATATTTCCAGTAGCGTTTTGGCATAAGCTGGCGCTGTAAACCGGGATTTTTTCTGCTTTCGTTATTGATAATTTTGTGGTAGTGCCGCCAAAGGTCTTCCCATTCATCGCCTCCGTCAACTGTAAAAGTTTTTTCCTGAACAAGAATTTTTGCCTGTTCTCCGGGGAGGCGGCGAAGGCTTAATCCGCGTTTTTCGTCAAAAACAGCCCAACCGGTTTCACCGAATCGCATTGTAAAATACTCTGCCAGTGCGGGTATTACAAGAGTATCCGGCGCGCATTTGGCAATGTAGATTCCATCTTCGTCCGGTGAAAAGCGCAAAAGACCCATCATCCTGTGAATTTCAAAGTGAACTTTATCGGATGCCGTCATCACAGCCAGCGTATCGTTATCGGCGCGATCAGACGCAGTCATTTCCGCCGACCTGCGTTTTTCTTCCTGACTGCCGGCCCCTTGCCCTTCGGCGATTTGCGCCGCAGAGATAACCCTGCGCCCAAACCTGACAATTTCCTTTTCAACAGGCAATTCGCTCATCCACGCATGAATAAACGAATCAAACGCATTTATTGAAAATTCAAATAAGTTACGGGCAGGTTCGCCAAGTACGTAAGGGTTGAAACTATTTGAACAGTAATTGGCAATGAGCTCAAGATCCGCCTGTTCGTATTTTCGTGTAACGGACTCTTCCCCGCATAAACCAAAAAGTTCTTCTTCTCCCGTGCAGTCCGAATCGCCGTCCGTCAACATTGAAAAAAGTTTATGCAGGCAGTTCATAAATCATCTCCTTAAAACTCAAAAAGGGGCAGTTGCAACCCCGCGCCGTCTGTATCCGAGAGCAGCCGGCGTATTCGCGCCGGGTCGTCGGGCCGTTCAATAAAAGAGCCGCCGGCAGTTATAAAGTAACGGGCGCGTTTAAGGACTGCCCCCATCCGGCGCAGGTTGTCGATGCTCAAACTTCGAGAACGGCGTGTCTCGATCACCCGGCGGGCAGTTTTCGCGCCGATGCCCGGAATACGCAGTAATGTTTCGTAATCGGCGCGGTTAATTTCGATTGGGAAAAAATCCATGTTCTTCAGAGCCCACGCTGTTTTAGGATCAATATGCGCGTCAAGGAAAGGTTCGTCTTCGCTTAAAATTTCGCCTGCGTTGAAATGGTAAAAACGCAAGAGCCAGTCCGCCTGATACAAACGGTGTTCCCGTACAAGGGGAGGCCCGACAATTTCAGGAAGGCGCGGGTCGCTTTCGTTTTGCACATAACGCCCCGGATGAAAAAACGCCGAATAGTAAACCCGCCTGAGCGAAAACTTGCGGTAGAGGGAACTTGACAGGTTGATGATCTGCCTGTCGTCCTCGCCTGTCGCTCCGACAATCAACTGGGTGCTTTGCCCCGCAGGAGCAAAAAACGGAGCCGATGTTTTCCCCTGCGCCAGAAATTTCGGCTTTCTTCGGGCCTGTTCAAATTCACAGTTTAGCCCTGAAAAATCGTTCATCGCGCCAAGAATGGTTTTCCCCGATTTTTGAGGAGCCAGAGTTTGCAGGCTTTTTTCGGTAGGCAGTTCGATGTTGACACTGAGCCTGTCCGCCCACAGCCCGGCCTCGCGGATCATTTTTTCGCCCGTGCCGGGAATGATCTTCAGGTGGATATACCCGCCGTACCCATTTTCAGTCCGCAGTGTTTTCGCGGTCTCGACAAGTTTTTCCATAACGATATCCGGGTCCGCGAAAATTCCCGACGACAGAAAAAGCCCCTCGATATAATTGCGCCTGTAAAACTCACTTGTAAGATCTGCCAGTTCCTTCACTGTGAAACTGCTTCGTTTTATATCCGCCGAACAGCGGTTTACGCAATAGGCGCAGTCGTACCTGCAAACATTGGAAAACAGCACTTTAAGCAGGCTGACGCATCTGCCGTCCTCCGTCCAGCTATGGCAGACCCCCGCCGGCAGGCTTGCGCCGAATTTCTTCCCTCCCGGTCCCTTAAACCCATCGCTACCCGAAGAAGCGCAGGACGCATCGAATTTTGCAGCGCCGGAGAGGACGGAGATTTTTTCACGCAGGTCTGAACTTTCCATGATGTTGACTATACAGGTGTTTAGATGTTTTGTCAAGGCGGGACTTCCCCCCACTAGTCATTCCCACAATTTTCTGCTATCCTAAGTCAGGCTTATTTATAAAAGCCAAACCTCTTTCCCAGCACCTGGTAATGTGTCTGAGCTTGGAGTGAAAAAGCAAGCTTTCTTACATTACTAGGTGCTGGGCAATATGGCCATAAGGAGGAACTATGCGCCGATATGAACTTACGGTTATCTTTCCAATGGAAGAAGACCAGCACAGGGCGGGGCGGGAGCAGTTGCTTGCCGATCTTGCGTCAAACGGAGTCGAGATTGAGAAAACCGATGAAATCGGGGATCGCGATCTTGCCTATGAAGTTAAAAAGAGAACACGGGGAAAGTACGTCCTTTTTGTGATAAAGGCGGATCCCGCGAAAATCACAGTTCTGGACAGGATTTTCAAATTAAATGCGAATCTCCTCAAATACCTCTTTGTACGGGTTGATGAATAGGAGAGGGCGATGGTCGATCTAAATCATGTTGTTTTAATCGGACGGCTGACCAGGGACGCGGAACTGAAGATCACTTCCACGGGGCAGGCTGTCTGTAAATTTTCCATTGCGGTGAACCGCCGGAAAAAGAACGGCGATCAATGGGAAGACGAGGCGAATTTTTTCGATATTTTGCTGTGGGGAAGGCAGGGCGAGACTCTCCACCCGTATCTTGTGAAGGGCAAAATGGTGGCTGTTGACGGAGAGCTCCGTCAGGATCGCTGGCAGCAGGATGGGCAGAACCGTTCAAAGGTCGAGATTGTCGCAAACCTTTTACAGCTTGTAGGCGGGAACCCTTCTTCCGACAGGCAAAATTACCAGAACGCACCGCGGGATTCTTCATATAACGATGTTCCTCGCGACGGTTCAAATGACGGCTCTTACGGCGGCTCGCCCGGCGGTTCGAGAGATAATGGTTTTACCGATGATATTCCTTTTTAAATATCACGGGCTTTAAAATAATAAGGAGTTTTGTTACCGCGTTGCGGTAACTTCGATTGTATTCGTCGCTCACGCGACTTAAATTTGGAGTTTTGTTATGTCAGATGAAAGATATTTGGAGAACGAGCATCCTTCCCGTCAGGAGAGGGATCGTGATCGAGGCGACCGGGATCGGGACAGAATGGATATGGATGAACGGGACGGCGACGACCGTTCAGGGCGCGGAGGAAAGGGCGGGAAAGTTTTCTTCAAAAAGAAGGTGTGCAAATTCTGCGCCCAGAAACTTAAAATTGACTACAAAGAGGCGGATACGCTTCGCCGGTTTATTACCGAAAGGGGAAAGATTCTCCCCCGCAGAATGACTGGAACCTGCGCGAAACACCAGAGGGCTTTAGCGCTGGCGATTAAGCAGGCAAGAAGTATCGCGCTTCTTCCCTATGTAGCCGAGTAAGAAAGTATGTTTCAGGAAGAAAGGGGCGTCCTCCAGGGAGAGACAGCCGGTATGCAAAAATCAACGCTTGCCGCGGTTATTATCTGCGCCGCGTTAAGCGTGTTCTTTATATACAGCGGTATTCTGTCCCTGTTCTACCTCGTGCCTCTGGGTTACGCTGTTTTAATATGCGGTTCAATCTGGATTCCGTTTTTCATTACGGCGGGCGCTAACGCGTTCATCAGTATCGTTATGAGTTTTATTTTGCCTGAACGTTCAGGAATCCTGTGGGTAGAGCTTTTTTATTTTACCGCTCTGTTTCTCTGTTTTGCCTGGGTAATGGGCGGAGGTAAATTAACGCGTATAAGAACCGCGTACAGGTTTATACTTGCTTCAACGGCGGGTTCCGTTGCTTTTCTGGTTTTTGTTCTGGGCGGCAGCCGTGATTCTGCTTTTAACGCGGCGCTCCTTGATATGGCCGAAATGTTTTCCTCCATAGTTGTTTCTTCCAACGAAGCCGACGCGGTCAGTCAATCAGCCGTACGGATGACGTTTACGCCCGAAAATGTTCTGGAGATGAGTAAAATCATTCTCCTGCGCGGGGGAGCCGTATTCAGTATTTTTTTAATGTTTTTTATCAACCGCTGGGCGGCGTTTCTCGCTGTCCGTCTTATTAAAAAACAGAGGAACGATCTGGGACTGGTCGAATTTTTCGCACCTGCCCGGACTATTTGGGCATTATCCGGCTCTATTGCCGTGATTGTTCTGGCAAGGCTTTTAAAAATGGATATGCTTGATATTTTGGCGTGGAATGTGTTTGTCGTTTGTGCTATACTTTTTCTCGCTCAGGGAGCCGGGATTGTGCTGTCTTTCCTTTCCAGGCGGACAGGCGCTTCCCGGCTTTTTATCAGCGTACTGATTATTATTGTGATAATCAGTCCCGGTTTGAATACGCTCGCGCTTGCCGCGCTGTTACTGCTCGGTATCGCTGAGAACTGGCTGCAGTTAAGGTCGCCAAAACAGGAGGTCCCTACTCCGGGGCTTTAAGCGCTTTGAAGCAACGCTTCGGGCGCGTCCAAAACAGCCGCTTTTTTGCGGTTGAAATTCATTACAGATATTCCGTAAAATTTTCGGGGTATCGTGCGGTACGACGTACTGCGGGGAGCTTGATATGAAGGTTATTTTGAACAAGGATCTTCCGACACTCGGAGAAGAGGGAGATGTAAAGGACGTTGCCAAAGGTTATGCGCGTAACTACCTTTTCCCAAGGGGGATAGCGTTACCCTATACACAGCAAATGATAAAACTCATCGAAAGCCGCAGGGCGGAAATTGACGCCCGCAAGGAACAGAAACGGCAGGGCGCGATGGGTCTGCGCGAGAAGCTGGAGAATTTTGAACTTTCCATCGCCATGCCGGCGGGCGCGAACGGCAGGCTCTATGGAGCGGTTACAAATCAAACCGTTGCGGACGAACTTTCCAAAAACGGATTTCAGATTGAACGCAAGCGTATTGAACTTGCGGGAACCGGTTTCAAGAGCGTGGGTAAATACAAGGCGACAATCAAACTTTACGAAAATTATTCCGCGGAAATTTCAATTACAATTACCGCGCTGGAAATAAAACATGAAACTCACGCGGCTAAACCAGCGCGCCGGGGCAGAAGAGAAGAACAGCAGGAAGTAAAAGCCCCTGTTCAGGAAACCGAAACTGCGGAAAAACCTGAGGAAGCCGAACAGGCTCAAGGTTAGCAAAAAGACCGATGGCTCAGGGACTGAAAGACAGAACGCCTCCTCATGACGATGAGCTTGAAAGAGCGGCGCTCGGCAGTGTTTTGGAAGACGCTGAGGCTGTTTCTTCGGTTATTCAAATGCACCTGCGCCCCGATGATTTTTATTCACGCGCAAATCAGCGTGTGTTCGAGGCTGTTTTAAGCCTTGACTCAAAGGGACTGCGCTGTGACATTCAAACTGTTGTTCAGGAATTAAAGCAGTTGGGGAAACTTGACGAGGCGGGCGGCGCGTCGTATGTTTCCGGCCTTACAACGGTAATCCCCTCAAGCGCGAACATTGAATATTACGCGCAAACGGTGAAAAACTATTCGCTCAAACGCGCTCTTTTAAAAGTAGCTTCCCAAATCGGGGTTGATGTTTACGATGAATCAAAAGAGGCAAGGGAAGCGCTTGAGAAAGTACAGCAGAATATTTTTGAACTTAGCGACGACCGCCACGTTGTTTCGGCGCGAAAAATCGGCGAAGTATTAAAAGAAACGTTTGACATCATTGACGCGGTGCGTAAATCAAAAAATCCGATAACAGGAATTTCTACAGGTTATGATAAACTGGATCAGTTAACGGCGGGTTTTCAGAGGGATGAATTTATAATCATAGGAGCCCGGCCTTCGGTGGGTAAGACCGCGCTTGCCCTGAATATAGCGGCCAATATCGCCTTTCACAAGAAAACCCCCACCGCTTTCTTCTCTCTGGAAATGTCCGGCATTGCGCTTTCTCAGCGTCTTATAAGCAGTGAGGCGGCGGTTCAGGCTCAAAACCTGCGAAGCGGTTTTTTAAGCTCCGGCGATTACAAAAAAATTATTGATATTACCGGATTGATTTTCGATGCGCCGTTTTACATTGTTGACATACCAAACATGAAATTGCTCGATCTTCGCGCTCAGGCGAGAAAACTGCGTTCACAACAGCAGATCGAAATAATTTTTGTCGATTATTTGGGGCTTATCGGGCATGAAAACAGTTCTCTTCCGCGCCACGAACAGTTTTCCGAGATTTCCCGTTCGTTAAAAAGCCTCGCCCGGGAGCTTCACATTCCCGTTGTGGTTCTTTGCCAGCTTAACCGTGACGCTCAATATGAAGTTCCAACTCTCGCCAATTTGAGGGATTCAGGCTCCATTGAACAGGACGCTGATTTGGTATTATTTCTGAACCGCGAACAGCCGAAAAAAAGAAAGGGAGACGAAGATAAAAATCAGGCCCCGGTTGATTTAATTCCTACGGACCTGATTATCGCCAAACAGCGCAACGGCCCGATAGGGGTTGTTAAACTGGTTCTGGAATCAAGGATAGCCAGGTTTGTTCCGGCATCAAAACAGCAGTCAGGGACCGATAATTAGTAAAAAATCTTGAAAAAATGCCGTTAATTATATAAGATGAAGTAATTGGGGGGAGTATGGCTTTTATTGACGATTATAATTTCGATCTTCTTAAAAATGAGGCGGAAGTTCTGGTTATCCGTGAGGTGGAAATTCAGCTTACCAAAGAACCTGAAGAAACGTGCCGTTGTAACGAATGTGTGGTTGATATGGCCGCGATTGCGCTTAACACCGTAAAACCGCTGTACCGTTTTTCCATACTTGGCACGCTTTACGCGTCGCAGGCGATGACCGAACAAACTTATGCGGACAGCGTGAAGCAGGCGGTGGCGAATGCCATTAAAAAGGTAAAGAAAAACCCCGCTCACGACTAGAATTTTATGGGCGCGAAAGACGGCCTGAAATTTCTCTTGCGTTTGAGAGCGTCCATGTGTCTTCGTAGAGTCTGAAAACCGCAAGCACGCCTCCCGTTCTGTTGTCGTGCCAGCTTATACTGCCCTCACTGTCAAGGCAGATGAAATAATTTTCGCTTCCCAGTAATTTTTCAGGCAGTCCGCCCGTTCTTTCAAAATGGGTTACGGTCTCTCCGTAAATTGCCGCTCCCTCACCGAAGGAAACGGCAAGCGAAGGGCCCGATTCCGCTATTGACAGGCGTGAGTCCTCGCCGGGATATTCCAGTATTTTGACAAAAGTTCCGGTTCTCGCCCTCGTTTCAGATGACGCGTAAAGGTTTAAAACTGTTGTTTTTATTCCGTCCAGACCGCGTTCCATTGCCGCGGCGTAAATGCTTCCCGATCTTCCGGTGTAAGACAGTATTCCGGCCTGTGCGGAGTACAGGTAGGGAACGGTCTCGCCTGTGTTGATATTTACATAGATAAATGGGCTGTTACCTGAAATTACACTGCGGCACAGGAGAAAATTTTCATCGTTGACAAAAGATGCGTCTATCGCCCCGACTGAGGAAAAAGAAAGGCTCGCCCTTTCGCTTAAATTATCCGTGTTGTAAAGATAGGAATTTCCCGAGGAGTCAAGAACCAGAATCCTGTTGTGCATTGATGAAACCGAACGTAACGGAAAACGGCCCGGCAGGGTTAAGGTTTGTTCATCAATATCGTGATTTGCGTATACGATCCTCGGGGCGTATTGCGTGTTGGAACTTTGCCATAAAATAAATCTGTCCGCGTCTTGTGAATGAATAGCAGTTATTCTTGAATAGCCGTTTTTTCTTTCAAGCGTTAAATTTCTATTATCCTGAAGAAGGCGGTAGTCTGCGGGCAGGAAGCACAGTTCGCTGTTTTCGGTCAGGAAGGCTATCGTGTTTTCCGTGTGCGCGATTTCCGTGATTCTAAGCTGAAAGCTGAAGTCAAGGGGAAAAGTTCTGTTCTGCCTGTCAAGCAGTAAGAGACTGCCCGCGGACGCGAAAGCCGCGATTCCGTTATATGCAAATAAACTGATTCTCATTGCGCCTGAAGACAGGGCCTGCCTCTGGTTTGTTACAAGGCTTCCCCTGTTGTTGACTGTAAATCTGTACAGGACAGGGTTGTTCCCGTTTTGGCTCAGGCAGTAAAACCCGTCGTCGGCGGGGAAGAGCAGGGCGCTCCTTTCGATATTTTGCATTCTGTCGTATACCGCGCCCGTCGCCGCGTCCACAATTATAAGGCCGTCCGCGTTAAGCCCTGCGAGAAAGCGGTTGTTGCCAAAGATGACGGGGCTTAAAAGATTTCCTGGAGCCTGAAAGCGGCCCGTAACGGAAAGGGAATCCACGTCAAGGTAAAATATAAGACCCGAATATTCTGAAGGCGCGAAATAATCAAAATCAGGCTGATAAACAAGCATATTTCGTTCTGTCCTGCCTGTAATGGCCAATGTTATGTTTCCCTCAGGCGTTACGGGGCTATAGATTTCTCCGGTAGTCGAATTAAACATTGTAACGGGCGAACCGCCAAATCCCGAAGCGATAATGTAACTGCCTCCTGCCGAATAGGTAATATATGTTACAGGTTCTCTGGAACGCAGGGAAAAATTCCTTGTTTTATTTTTGTAATCCCATACGCTGATTCTGTAGTCGTCCATTCCCGCGTATTCAACAATGCATATCTGTTCCCTTTGCGGGTGTTTTGCCATTTTGCTTATTGCATGCGGTGTTAGCACAAGACGCTGTGATGATGCCATTTCACGGACATTCCAGAACACGATGGATCCGTCCTCTCCCGCGCTTATGATTGTTTCTCCGTTGTGTATTAGCGAGGTAATATTGCCCCTGTGCCCGCCTGCCGGATTAATGGCGTATACAGGCATCGCAAATAAAAACAAAAAAAATGCCTGTATGCTAAACGGGATTTTCTTCATTTTAATTCTTCCGGCCTTAGTATATTTTGCACCGACATGTATGTTCTACAGCGCAGGGAAGTAAAAATTTCACTTTTGGGTTTCTTTTGATAATCATTGCAGGCTTTTTCATAAACCTGTAGGGGAACCTTCATTACGGCTAATTCGTCATCCCTGATTCCGTCAAGGTGAAACACAATGCCCGATTCGTCTTTTTCATGATACCACGCGTTAATATCTTTGCCCGGATAATTTTCTTCGGCTTTTACCAAAAGGTAGTATTTTAACGTTTCTATCGCGACAGGTTCAAGGCCGTCCGCAATAACCGCAATACGTTCGGCCATTTCAGGGTATCCGATAACTGTTTCAAAAGATTTTTTTTCTTCTTTTTTTCGGTAGAACCCCCCGCGCTCAAGTTCCGGCAGGACTTCAAGTTCAAGTTTTTTGGGTTTCCACAGAAGGACGATCCTGTATTCGGGCTTGTGTTTTTTTCCGCAGTCTGGGCATAAAAAACTCATGAATGTTCCGTTGAGAATTTCTTCGATATATTGGGGGTTTTGATCAAGATTGATTTCTTCCTCGATCTCTATCGAGAAATTTTTACCGCACGGACAGCTAATATTTTGTTTCATAAGTTACCCTTTTCGTTAACGTTTTATAAAGTACAATATATCTCCAAAAAGCGCGAAAAACATCAGGCCGAAAATAATTACCATTCCGCATGCCTGAAAAACTGAAACTACCCTGGGGTTCGCCGGTTTTCTGCGTATCAGTTCAACAAGGAAAAAGATGATCATTCCCCCGTCGAGAATTGGCAGGGGAAGCAGATTCATTACGCACAGCGCGATTGAAACAATCGCGGTAAAATCCGCGAGGGAGCGGAGCCCCGTCGCAAAACTCTGCCCGAACCCCTGAGTCGCCATGTCCCCCATCATGTATGTTATGCGCACAGGACCTGAAACCGCCTGCGTAAGATCTATTCCCATAAAAAGGACTCGCAGGCTTTTAACGGAGATCGAAAGGGTCCTGTACCCTTCCTGTATGCCCTTCGCGATAGCAGCCGGGAACGAAAGGTTTGGAGTGCGGTAACTTATTATATTCCATGAAAACCCAAGTTCGCCCTCCAGATCGCCTTCCGTAAATTGCGCGATTCCGTGCCTGCCGTTACGCTCGTATACAATGACAAGCTCATCGGGGCTTTCCTCCATTACCCTGCGAAAATCAAAACTGTTCCTTATTTCATCTCCGTTGGCGGTGATGATTACATCTCCGGGCAAAAGCCCGAGCCTTTCGGCGGGACTGCCTTCCTTTACGCTGTCAATTACCGGATCCGTCCAGAAATATACGCCTATAATTCCCGCTCCGCTTGATTTGTCAAGATAGGGCACAACTTCCAACTCTTTTATCTCTCCGTCCCTTTCAACTTTTATGGGCAGGGCTTTTTTGGGATTCAACGCTATATTTTCCTGTACTTCGTGGTAGTAGGAAACTTCACGCCCCGCGATTTCGATAATACGGTCGCCTGTTTTAAGCCCTGCCTCGTCGGCGGGGTAGGTCTGTCCCGGCGTTACTTCAGACAAAAGGACGATTCTGTTTCCCAGTGTGTTTACTTCAAAGCCAAAGCTCCAGATAATGGAAAGAAGAAGAACCGCCAAAACCAGATTGAAAAACGGGCCGGCAAAGGAAACGAGGATTCGGGAAGCCGGGCTTGCCGCGAGGTAGGAACCTTCCTCCGGCTTTATGCCCTTCTTCATATTATCCCAGGCTTCCTTATAGTCAACCTCTCCCTTCATCTTGCAATAACCGCCGATTGGAAACATCCCAAGGCGGTACTCAACAGAGCCGATTTTCTTTTTAAGGATGGGATTCCCCCAACCGATGGAAAACGCCTCTACGTCAATTTTTACCAGACGCGCCCCCAAAAAGTGCCCAAGTTCGTGAAAAAAAACAACGACTCCAAGACCGAAAAGCCCAAGAAGGATTTTAACAAATATCATATATTTATTATACCATATTTTTTTTTAAAAATGAAGAAGCCTTCAGCCTGGCGTCCGCGTCCGCTTTTAACACGGATCCTATGCACAGACAACCGCAAGACCAGTCGCCTTCCAAAACATGAGCCGTTATTCTGGGTATGTCCAGAAAACCTGTTTCCCGCCTGAGAAAGGCGGCTGCGGCGGCCTCGTTTGCCGCGTTGTAGGCGCATGGGTAAAGCCCCCCAAGCCTAGCCGCTTTCCACGCGAGATCGAGCATGGCGAATTTTTGAAGGTCCGGCTTTTCAAATTCAAGGGTAAGCGAATCAAAATTCAGGGTTTCAAGACCCGAGTGAGTTGTCCTCGGCCAGTAAAGCGCGTCGTGAATGGGATGGCGCATATCGGGCCTGGAAAGCTGTGCGTATATTACTCCGTTACAGAGCCTTACCATCGAATGAACGACGCTCTGCGGATGAATCACCGCCTTGATTTTTTCGGGAGGCATATTGAAAAGGGCGCAGGCTTCGATAATTTCAAGACCCTTGTTTGCCATTGAAGCCGAATCAATTGTAATTTTCGGCCCCATCTTCCAGGTGGGGTGGGTAAGCGCGTCCTCTGGGCTTACGCTTTTCATTTGTTCCAGGCTCATATTTCTAAAGGGCCCGCCTGAAGCCGTAAGTATAATTTCCTCTATCAGGTTTTCTCCATTCGAGTGGGCCTCAATTAAGTGAAAGATCGCCGAGTGTTCGGAATCTACGGGAATTATTTTTACATTTTTTTCCCTTGCCAGGCGGAAAACGAGCTCTCCCGCCATGACGATAGTTTCCTTGTTTGCAAGTGCGAGGTCACAGCCACACTCAATCACCGCAAGGGAAGGCTCCAGCCCCGCCGCGCCTGAAATGCCGTTTATCGTTATATCGGCGCGTACGTCCGCAATAGCCTGGATGAGTTTTTCCCTGCCGGAAGGTTCCTCCCCAGAAAGCACGCAGACGGCAGATGGCCACAGGCTGGAAAGTTCGGCAAGTTCTCTGCGGCTGGAATGAGCGGACAGAAGCACAACTTCAAAATCGTCCATGTTACGCGAAATTACGTCGAGCGAGCTTTTTCCGATTGAGCCTGTCGCTCCAAGGACAGCGATTCTTTTTTTCATTAGACGTTGATAAAGAAAATATGGAAGAGCAGGTAGAACACCGGAGAGGCAGCCGCGATGGAATCAATTGAATCGAGGACTCCGCCCCTGCCCGGCATCAGGTTCCCGGAATCTTTAACTCCGCAGCTTCTTTTTACAGCCGATTCCGCGAGATCGCCCAACGTCGCGGCAATGCCGGTGAAAAGACCCAATATGACCGCCGTCGTCATAAGGCTTGTGTTTACGTTATCATGGGCGGGAAAAACCGAAGGAAAAAGCAGAACTGCTCCCCCTGAAATAATTATTGAGCCTACCATCCCGCCGATAAAACCGGCGATGCTTTTATTGGGGCTTGCCGCGATTATTCCCCGGTTATTCGCGCCGAAAAGATTCCCGAAAAGCCACGCCGCCGAATCGCTTCCGAACGAGATAAACAAAAACAAAAGGATAGCGCCCGGATTTTCCCACGCCGTCATTTTGACAATCCAGTATAAAAAGAAACCGGGGTATATTAATATGGAAAGGCAGGCGGCAAGGCGGTTTGAAACATTTTCCATTTTTTCCAGTTTGGAAAAAGCCTGCGATAACAGCGACCAGCATGAGCCTGCCATTATAAAAAGCGGGATTATCCACTGCGGGAAATTGAAACAGATGTTTAATGTCAATGCAGCCGGAGCCAACGCGCCGAGGATTAAACTTTCAATTTTTGATGCACGCAGGTTCTTTTTTTCCAGCATATTTGAAAATTCCAAAGCGCCTATGCTTGAAAAGATAACGACCGCGATGTTTAACGCAAGATGTTTCTGGAAGGGAAGGAGCATGACAAGAGCGACAACCGCCGGAACCCCGATAAAAAATATCAGTAAACGTTTTAACAATGCGTTCATGTTTTTTCCTGTTATCCGCCCGCGCTGGAGGCACAGCCGCTGTCCGCGTAGCCTCCATAGCGCCTGTCCCTTCTCCTGAAATCCGCGATTGCTTCTTCCAGATCCTCTTTGTCCCAATCCGGCCATAATTTTTGCGATATAAAAATTTCCGAGTAAGCCCCTTCCCAAAGCAGAAAATTGCTTGTTCTGTATTCACCTGCGCTGCGGATTATCAAATCAGGGTCGGGAATATCGGGGTTGTCCAAAAAAGCGGAAATATCTTTCTCGCTGACATTTACCGTGTCCGCAAGGCAGTTTTTTGATGAACAGAAAGATGCAAACCTGCGGAATGAGCGGGCTATTTCGTCCCTGCCGCCGTAGTTGATCGCGAGGATCACCTGCATCCCGTCGAAGTCCGCCGTGGACTGAATTGAATCGGCAAGTTCTTTTTGTATGTCAGCCGGTAAGCCCGCCATGTCCCCGGCGTGGCGGACGCGGATGCGGTTGCGCGCGCTAAAATCAAATTCGGCTCGCAGATACTGTTTTACAAGACCCATTATAAAACCTGTTTCTTCCACGGTACGTTTCCAGTTTTCGGTTGAAAAAGCGTAGAGAGTCAGAAACTTTACGCCGAGATCGCTTGCCGCCTTGACAATTCTCTTGGCGGCCTTTAATCCTTCAAGGTGTCCCTGAGTGCGGACAAGAGACCTGCTCTGCGCCCAGCGTCCGTTTCCGTCCATAATGATACCGATATGAACAGGGGTTCCTCTTTCCATGACACCTTCTACACTTCCATTATTTCTTTTTCTTTTTCTTCCAAAACCTGATTCACCTGGCTTACGTAACTGTCCGTAAGTTTTTGCAGATCCTCCGCTCCCTTTTTTTCGTCGTCCTCGGTGATTGAAGAGTCTTTTAAAAGTTTTTTAAGCTCTTCGTTGCCGTCCCTGCGTATGTTGCGAAT
>JGI24698J34947_10000690_pt1 | contig 16470 bp, 10 predicted proteins | sample TergutMp193P3_FD_34947 | JGI IMG/M metagenome (IMG submission 34947) | reverse complement strand
GTCATCGGCGTGCCGCTGGGAATGTTCGCGGCTTTTTACGGCGGGAAGTTTGACTCCATCGTGGGCCGCTGCTGCGATGTGCTGCTTTCGTTTCCCTCATTACTGCTGGCGTTTCTGTTTGTCGCCGCGCTGGGGCGGGGCATTACCAACGCGGTGGTCGCGCTCGGCATTGTCTATGTGCCCATGCTGACCCGCCTTGCCCGCTCCCTCACGTTAGTCGAAAAAAATAAAACCTACGTGGAAGCCGCCGAATCGGTGGGCTTTTCGCGTCCCTATATTTTATTCCGCCATATTCTGCCCAACTGCGTGTATACCATGCTCGTGCAGCTGACCCTTGATCTGGCGTACGCGATTCTGGACCTTGCCGCGTTAAGTTTTATCGGGCTGGGGGTCAGCCCGCCCACCGCCGACTGGGGGGCGATGCTGCAGGAGGGGAGGAATTTTCTCCTGCAAAGCCCGCTGCTTGCCCTCGCGCCGGGGGCGGCTATTGTGATTACCGTCATCAGCCTCAATATTTTCAGCGACTGCATCACCCAATACCTTGATCCCCAGAGCAGGGCGCTCCCTTCTTTTGAAAAATTTGAAAAGTTGATAAAACGCCGGCTGCTGCGGAGCGTTAAAAATGACGCATAACACAACTTCACCTAACATTCTTTCCATCGAAAATCTTTCCTGCGATTTTTTGACCGTCGAAGGGATCGTGTACGCCCTCAGCGGGGTCAATTTGCAGTTACGGCGGGGGGAGATTCACGGCCTTGTGGGGGAATCGGGCTGCGGTAAGAGCGTAACTTCCCGCGCGATTCTCGGCCTGGTAGACAGAAAGCATACAAGGCTGGGAGGGCTTGTCCGCTATGACGGCAAAAATCTGTTGACCCTGCCGGAAAAGGAGATGCGCTCCATCCGCGGCAAGCGTATCTCCATGATCTTTCAGGACCCGCTCAATTCCCTTTCGCCGCTGGAGACGGTCGGCAGCCAGATTGAAGAGGCTATGGCGAATCATCTGGATTTTAGCCGGCAGAAACTGCGCCGCCGCGCGGCCTGGCTGCTGGAAAAAGTGGGCCTGCACCCCGATACGGCGCGGCAGTACCCCTTTGAACTTTCGGGAGGCATGCAGCAGCGGGTGATGATAGCCCAGGCGATAAGCTGCAACCCTGAACTGCTCATTGCCGATGAGCCGACTACGGCCCTTGACCTGACCATTCAGGCGCAGGTGTTAAATTTATTAAAAAATTTGCAAAAAGAATTTTCACTAACGATATTGTTAATAACGCATAACTTTTCCCTGATTACGGAAAACTGCGACCGGGTCAGCGTGATGTATGCCGGGCGCATTGTCGAGACCGCCCCGGCAAGGGACATTATTGAGTCGCCGGCGCATCCGTACACCCGCGCGCTGATCAACTGCATACCGCGGCCTGATGTTGGCGGACCTGCCGCCGGCAGGCAGAACCGGCAGGCGGGGCTTCCGGTGATTCCCGGCGCGCCTCCTCGGCTCTACGCCCCCCTTGAGGGCTGTCCCTTTGCCCCCCGCTGTCCCCGCGCCTGCGTTACCTGTACGTCAATGCCCGCGATGACGGAATCCGGCGAGGGGCGTTTCGTGTGCTGCTATTACCCGCTGGAGGGGAAAGGGGGGAAAGCCGGATGTTAGAAGTCAAGGACTTAAAAAAATATTTTTTATCGAATAACGGGCGGCGGCTGTGGGCGGTCAACGGCGTTTCCTTTCAGGTGCGGGAGAATGAGGTTCTCGGCATTGTCGGAGAATCCGGCTGCGGCAAGTCTACGCTGGGGCGGCTTATTCTGCGCCTCGTGGAGCCGAGCGGGGGGCAGGTGTTTTTCAACGGCGAAGATCTCACGGCTCTTGGCCGCAATGTTTTAAGGCCCAAACGCAAGACGATGCAGATGGTCTTTCAGAACCCCTTTGCCTCGTTTAACCCCAGGATACGAATCGGCGCGGCGCTTATGGAAGTATGCCGCTATTACGGCATAAGCGTTTCCGAAGGCCGCGCGAAAATAGACCGTCTGTTATACGACACCGGACTGTCCAGCGATTTGCTGAACCGCTGGCCGAGGGAACTTTCGGGCGGGCAGCTTCAGCGCCTTGCCATTGCCCGCGCCGTTCTTTCAGAGCCTTCGCTGTTGATAGCCGACGAACCCCTGTCCGCGCTGGACGTATCGGTGCAGGCCCAGCTTCTCAATCTGCTTGAAGCCCTGCGCGCCCAACATTCCATGATGATGATCTTTATTTCCCACGACATGACCGTGGTGGAGTATTTCTGCGACAAAATTGCCGTTATGTATTTAGGCAGCATCATGGAACTGACCTCCGCGGCGGAATTGTCACATAACGCCCTGCACCCCTATACCCGTTCCCTGCGGGCCAGCGCACCCCGCCTCGATGTTTTCAAGGATACCGTCGGAGAAGAGCGGACGCCGCCGATCTACGGTGAAACGCCCGACCCCCGCACGCCGATCAAGGGCTGCCCCTTTGCCCCCCGCTGTCCTGAAGCGAAGCTGGTCTGCACCGGGACGATGCCGGAACTGCGCGAAGTTTCGCCCGGCCATTGGGTGCGGTGCTGCGGGGTGTAACCGGCTTCTCAGTTTATATGTTCCTTTAATATTCGCGCCGAATGTGGTCTTAACTGAATGTTATGCGCGGTAATATACTCTCCCTGTAATAAATCCCGAAGTCCGCCGCCGCAGTGCCTGCTTAAGTTTATGACTTCATCGTGTCCGGCAATATTGACGGCAACGAATATCCGCTCATTTTCGCATGAACGTTCAAAGACAAAGGGACGCTGATAGTCCAGATAAACCTGCCGATAGCTGCCGTATTTCAATGCCTTCTCGCTCTGTCTTAAAGAAGCCAGTTTGTTGATATATCCGGTCAGCCATGTACTGTAAGCTGAACGGTTTTCAATATCTATATATGGCCGCAGAGACTGGTCGCTGTTGTTTTCTTTAACGCCCTTGATACCCCATTCGCTGCCGTAATACACGGAAGGAATACCGGGTAATGTAAAGAGCAGGGAGTATAACGTGTTCAGATGCGCCGGATTGGAAACATTACTGGCAATGCGCGGCTGATCGTGGTTATCCAAAAAGGTATACAACGGCAGCCCGTTATGCGGAACGGCATGGCGCAGACAGTGCGCCAGCTCATACAGGTTATTATCATTATGGCTGGAGAAAAGGCTCTTATACAAAATATAGTTGGTAACACTGTGCAGGGTGTCCGTGTTTACCCATTGAGCGTAATCGCCGCCGACAACCTCGCCCATGAGCCAGAAGTCCGGTTTTCGCTCTCCGGTGGCGCGGCGCAGCTCGTTCATAAAATCAAAATCTAGCACATTGGCGGCATCCAGCCTCATTCCGTCTATGTCAAATGTATCGATCCAAAACCGCGCGGCATCAAGCAGATAATTTCTTGCCGCGGCATTGTGCAGATTGAATTTGGGCAGCTCATAATACCCGCTCCATGTGTCGTAGGAAAAATAGTCGCCTAACGGACTTTGCCGGTTAAAATCCACGCCCGAAAACCAGCCGGTAAAATCACGGTTGTTGTTCCGCAATTCCCGGAAAGCGAAAAAATCGCGCCCGCAGTGGTTAAAAACACTGTCCAATATGACGCGAATCCCGTTTTCGTGAAACTTCTGTACCAGGGTTTTAAATTCATCGTTGGTGCCGATACGGTTGTCAATCTCAAAATAATCCGTCACATCGTAACCGTGAGAACGCGATTTTAATACCGGACTGAACAATACCGCGTTAAAGCCCATGCCCTTTATATGGGGAATCCATTTTTCAAATTCAGTCAGCCTGTGTTCCTGCGCGGCGTAATCGTTTAAAAACGGCGCCCCCGCCAATGAAAACGCATAAATGTGATAAATCAGCGCATCCTCATACCATTGATGTTTCATTCGTTCTCTCCTTCTCCTATACCTACCGTTAAGTATATAAATACCTCAAAAAAACAAGTCCCTTTCCGTAAAGCTACGCATAAATTCCGTGCATAAACTGATGTACCAGCTCCTTTATGTTTTTTTTATGCAGCTCCTGTTCCGCTCCTCCGCTCAGGTAAAGGCTGATGTACGCATTGACCGTTCCGATAAAAGACCATGAGAGGGTTTTACCTTTGCCCCTTAGATTGCCGTGCGCTTTTGCCATGCCGCGGAACATGCTTTCAATGATGTCATACTGCGTAAAATGGTATTTTTTTACGATGTTAAAAACGCCGGAAGAAAAGGGCATGGACAGATTGGCAAGAACGATGCGGTAAAAAAGCTCATTTTCCTTTGCGAAAGAAAAATATGCCGCGGTAACCCTGGTCAGCGTTAAAAAAATATCCTCAAAATACGATTTAGGGTTGGGGTTATACACGGCGTTTTCAGTTATGAGCGCGTTGAGCAGGGTATAATGCGATTGGCAAACGGCCTCGAACACCCCTTCCTTGCTGCCAAAATAATAGTACAGAGTCGGCTTGGTGATACCGGCGGCTTCCGTCAGCTCGTTGACTGAAACGCCTTCGTACCCTTTTGCCGAGAATAGCTGAAGGGCGTTGTCCAGAATTGCCTGCTTGACGCCGCTTTTTTCGTCCATCCCTCTATTATATACCGAACGGTATATTGTGTCAATACGAATTGTCGGGTCTTGCCCCTTTAACTTTTCCCTCAAATAGTGTATCGTAATCCCAGATACCAAGTTTAAGGAGGTTATTAAATGAAGAAATTACTTTGTTTCGCTATTGCGCTGGCGGCGGCTGCCGGTTTGGGTTTTGCGGTGGGCGGCCAGCAGTCGCGGGGGACGACCTTTACCGTGGCTTTGAGCGAGGATATCAGGGCGGTGGATCCGGGGGTGGCGTGGAACTATGTCACCAATCAGGTGACCAACCAGATCACCGAGGGGCTGGTAACCTTCGACGCCGGCAACAACATTGTCCCCGAACTGGCGAAAAGCTGGCGTCAGGTTGACGATGTAACCTACGTCTATGATGTTCGGGATGATATTGTATTTTCCGACGGCAGTAAGATGACTATGGAGGACGTGCTGTTCTCTTTTGAGCGGTCGAAAGACCCCGACGGCGGGACGTATTTTTCCGACTTTTTTAGCGATGTAGAAAGTTTTACCGTGAACGGCTGGCAGTTTACTATCAAACTGAGTAAGCCGTCGGCGGTGTTCAAGTTTGTTCCCGCGACCGGAGCGGGGCGTATCATCAGCAAGGCATACTATCAGAAACACCAGAATGATTTTGGAAGCGCGAAGGGGGGCATTATCGCTACCGGCCCCTTTGTGTACGAGAAATGGACCAGCGGGCGGGAAATTACCTTAAAGAAAAATACCAACTATTGGAACAAGGAAAAACTTGCCGCCAATATTGTTGACACGCTGGTTTTCAGAATCATCCCCGATGATACGGCGCGCGTAGTCGCCCTGAGAACGGGGAGCGCCGATTTCTGCGTCAATGTGCCGGTGGATCAGCTTGATCAGCTTGCCGCGGAGGCGAGCCTGAACCTGACCAGCGTTGATTCTTTCCACTTGACCTACCTCGCCCTTAATACCCAACGGCCGCCCATGAGCGACGTCAATGTGCGCAGGGCGATTTCCCGCGCGCTGGATATTCCCGAATTCCAGAAGCGCATTATCAAGACTGCCGGGACTGCGGGAACGGTGCTGCCGTTCGGCCCCGCGCTCTACGGCGAAAACGCCGCCAAATGGCAGCAGTTTTTGAGCAGTACGCAGGGTTATACCCTCGATCTTGCCGCGGCGAAACAGCATCTTGCCCGGTCTGCCTATCCCAACGGCTTTACCTGCGATCTTATCGTCAGCGAAAATTCTCTGGCGAATCAGCGCGCGCTGTACATTCAGGAATCCCTGAAGGCGATTAACATTAACGTGAACATCAAGCGGATGTCCGGCGACGAGCAGGATACCTACCAGATGGGCGGCATTTTGGATACCAACGGCAAACGCGATTACGATATGCTCATCGGCGGGTGGGAATCGGATTATCCTGATCTGAACGGCAATATTGATACCATGTACGTCTCAAGTCAGGCGGGCGAGGACGGCTACAACGCCGCGGCTTACGTCAACCCCGCGATTGACGCGCTGATTGAATCCCAGCGGACGACCATTGACCCCGCGCGGCGTTTCGAGATTCAGTCCCGGATGATGACGACGATTGCCAACGACGTTCCCTACATTGTGTTCGATTATTCATCGCGCCACAGCGTTTTGAACAAAAAATACTCCGGCCTTGCGGTAACTTCATCATGGCTGTGGGTGCTTCCTGTGCAGAACGTTCGCGCCGCGAACTAAGGAAGAGGAAGAGACTCTCACGGAGGCACGGGGGACACGGAGACCACGGAGAATTTAAATTTTTTATTCCTCCGTGTCCTCCGTGCTCTCCGTGCCTCCGTGAGATGTCTTAGATATTCCTGCTAAAGAAAGCCGTAAAAGCGCGATGGGCCATGTAAATATCGGCTTTTGCGGCGGCTTCAAAGGGGGAGTGCATTGAGAGGAGGGGTACGCCGAGGTCAATCGACGGAATGTTGAGGTTTGCGAAAAAACGCGACAATGTTCCCGATGCCCCGGCGTCAACCCTTCCGCCTTCCGCGGTCTGCCAGAGTATATGCGCTTCATCAAGAATTTTTATTAACGCCGCAGTCGTCTGAGCATCGGCGTCATTGGTGTTTTCTTTTCCCCCGCGTCCCCAATAGCGGAACAGCGCCACGCCGTGGTTAAGCCGCGCCTCCCCATGATCATCAAACGCCTCTTTATACAGCGGATACCAGCAGGTGTTGACATCGGCGGAAAGGCAGAATGAATTCGCGAAAACGCCGCCCGGATTTTCCGGCTGCTCCGCCGTTGCAGCTAACGCATTGATAAAATCGGGGAAAAAAGACGATTGCATACTGCTGATCCCGCAGGAGCCGGTTTCTTCCTTGTCGGCGAGAACCAGGCACGATGTGTACTCAGGCTCTTTGACGGAGAGAAATGCGGTGAGGGCAGGGTAGGCGCATGCCTTGTCGTCCTGTCCGTAAGCGCCCACCATGCTCCGGTCGAGTCCCAGTTCCGACGCGGGGAAGGCCGGAACCGCGGCAATCTCCGCCGACACCAGGTCTTTTTCGGTAATGCCGTATTGTTCGTGCAGGATGCGCAGTATGTTGAGTTTGATCGCCCCCGCTCCCTTTTCGCCGGGCGCGCGGTGCAGTCCGGCAAGTATATCCAGTTTTTCCGCCGGAACCGCATCCCGCGCCGATTTTTTCATCTGCGCTTCTCCCAGATGGGGCAGCAGGTCGGCGATAAAGAAGCGGGGATCGCCGGGTTCTTCGCCAATACGCAGGGTCAACTCCCGCCCGTCCGCGCAGACAATAAAGCCGTGCAGGGCGAGGGGGATACCCGTCCACTGATAGGGCTTGATGCCGCCGTAATAATGGGTGTCGAAAAAAGCCATGCCGGAATCTTCATAGAGGGGGCGTATCTTAAAATCAAGACGGGGCGAGTCGATATGGGAAGCGGCAATGGAAATACCGTCGGCAAAATCCCTCTTCCCGATGGTACACAGAATCAGCGCCTTCCCCCGGCGGTTGAGGTACACTTTGTCGCCGCTTTTTACCTTCATGCCCTGAGTCCAAGGGACAAAGCCCTCCCGCTCCGCCATGGCAACAGCGGCGCCGACCGCTTCCCGCTCGGTTTTCGCGGCGTTGAGAAAGGCGATGTACTGTCTGCAATACTCATCCGCCGCTTGTATTTCCGCGGGCGTCATCACCGCCGAAGCGTCTGTGCGGGGGAACATCAGTTTGTCTTTCAGGCTGGTATCCATAATTAGTACCAACCATAGTAGAATATTTTGCGGGGAAAATCCAGTAATTACTCGATCTTAAACCGCGATACTTCGGCCATCAGGTTGTCAATGTCCTCGCGGTTCTTACCCGACAGACTGTTAACCTGATTCACCGCGGCATTGATCTGATCGGCTCCGCTTGCCATTTCGTTCATGCCCGCAGTGATCTCCTGAGTCTGCTTTTCAAGATTCTGGCTTTCCCTGATTACCTCCCGCGCTCCCACCAGCATTTCCCGGGAGCCGCTCTTTACCTGGCTGGTTATGTCGTTTACCTTTCCGATGCTGTCAAGTATTTGCTTGCTCCCCTGTCCCTGTTCCTCCATCGCGTTGCGGATATTCCCTTCCTGCTGCGCCACGGTCTTGACGCCTGAATCAATCGCTTCAAACTTGTTCAGTACGTTCCCGGTGGATTTGGTGATCTTGTTGATGGAGTCGGTTATTTTCTTCAAAACCGAGCCGATGGTTTTTGACTGTTCGCTGGAATTTTCCGCCAGTTTGCGGATTTCGTCGGCGACTACGGCAAAGCCCTTGCCCGCTTCTCCGGCGTGCGCCGCCTCAATCGCGGCGTTCATGCTCAATAAGTTGGTCTGGCTGGCGATGTTTTCCATTACCGAGTTAATTTCCAGCAAGCCCTCCGATTCGCGGGCGATTTCCTGAATGTCCGCAGCCACTTCCTGCAATCCGTTGCGTCCCACTTCGGAGGCTTCCTGCAGGGCAGTTACATTGCCGGCGTTCTTGACGAGCGTATCGGTAACGGATGAAATGTTGGCTACCATTTCCTCAATGGCGGCGGACGCCTGGGACACATTGGCGCTCTGCATGCCGATAAGCCCCTCAAGTTTTTCTATGTTCGTCGTAACCTGTTCCATGGTCGCGTTGGTCTCGGTTACGCTGGCGCTCTGGTTTATGACGCGGCTCTTGATGCTCTGAATGTTGGCGGTAATCTCGTTTACCGCCGCGGCGGTCTCGGTCATGTTGCTGGAAAGGTCATTGCCGGTGTCAGATAACGAAAGCGCTTCTCTTTTGATGCTGGCGACGAGGTTTCTTATTTTTTCCAGCGTAGCGTTAAAGTAGCGGGAAAGGTCGCCCACTTCGTCTTTGGAATTATTGTTAATTTTTTTCGTTAAATCGCCCTCTCCTTCGGAAATATCCTTGAGGGTAAGCGTTACGCCGATTATCGGCCTGACAATGCCGCGGGCGACAAGGAACGTGATAACCGCGATTATAACCAGTATAACTCCCGCGAATATCAGCGAAAAGGTTATCATTTTATAGATGGGCTTGTTTATTTCATCCAGGGGAATGCCCAACATAAGGCACCAGGGGGTGGTCATTCCCCCGACATTGATGGGCTGATATACTATGTACAGTTCTGTTCCCATCGCCGGAGAATATCGCTGGAGGGTAACGGGCTGCCCGTTTTCGCCGCCGTTCTTGATCGATTGCATTACCCGGCTGTGCTGATCCCCCAGCAGCGTCTTCTCGCCCTCGTTGGTATTGATGTTGTCCTGTACGCGATCTTCGACATAGTGGGCGACTATGGTGCCGTCATTGGCATACACGGCGCCAAGTCCATGACCGTTGTATATTTCCGCGACCAATTCGTCGACTATTTCCGACATTCTGCTGACATAGTTGATTCCCACCACGCCCACCGTCCTGCCGGAGCTGTTTTTAACCGGGTACTGGACGGAGATGACGGGGACGATACCGCGTCCGAAAACCTCCCTCCAGACAGGGGTCTCTAAAACAGGCTTGGCGAGCATGGTCATGTTGGACAAATAACCCTGCCAGCCGTCGTAGCCCGCGGGCATAAATTCTACATTACCCGTTCTCCTGCGGGTATAGAAAGACTGGTACTGACCCCGCGCCGCGTCATAGCTGTCTATGGTGTTCGGAAGCCACGCGGTAAAGATACCCATGATATTCACATTCTGCTGGATCGTGCTTTGCAGAATATCGTTAAATGTAGACCGCCGTACATTTTCCGCGGTAGTTTCATAGTCGCTGAACATTTGAGAGAGTATGGTAGCGTAACTGGTGTAGGTTTCTATACGCCGCTGGATTTCGGTCGCGTTGTGTTTGGCCAGTTCTCCGGCGTATTCATACGTTGTCGTTCTCTGCAAACCGGAGGACTGCACGAGCGTGATAACCGTGAAAATGGCGAGAACCGCCAGAACCATCGTCAGGATAACCGTTATTAATTTAATTTTTAGGCCCACAAAGCCCTCCTCAAAAATGTGTTAAATGTAATTATAGCGAATAACGCGTTATTTGTAAAGTGAAAGCCGTTATACGCTATGGGTAAGATTTTTCCCGCCGTCAGGCTGTATTGGATTGACATTTTTCCGAATTTTTTATTAAATAACCGTAATGACGCGGACATTGCGCAACCCCATTCTGAGCGGTTTCTACCCCGACCCTTCGATATGCCGCGTGGGGGATAGCTGCCGCTCTCAGAGCGGCTTTTATCTCGTCAATTCGACCTTCGCGTATTTTCCCGGTATTCCCGTTTTTCACAGCAATGATCTGTGCCATTGGAAACAAATCGGCAATGCCATTGACCGTCCGGGGCAGCTTTGCTTTGACGGGCACCAAATTTCGGAAGGGCTGTTTGCCCCGACCATCCGCTATAATCGCGGGACGTTCTACATCCTGTGCACCTTGATACGCACGGGCGGCAATTTTATCATGAGCGCGCAAAACCCCGCCGGCCCCTGGTCGGATCCGGTCTGGCTCACCGGAGCGGACGGAATAGACCCTTCAATTTTTTTTGATGATGAAACGGCATGGTACATGGGGACTCATCCGGCTCCTGAGGGCGAAGCATATCCGGGTAATTACGAAATTTATATTCAGCAAATGAATCTTGCGCTTTTGGAAACGGGAAAAAATCCCCTGATAGGCGAAAGTTTCGGTATCTGGCGGGGCGCGCTGCGCGACGCGGTCTGGCCGGAGGGGCCGCACATTTACCGGATTAACGGCTGGTATTACCTGCTCTACGCCGAAGGGGGGACGGGGCTGGATCACGCGGTATGCGTTGCCCGCGCGCGGGATATTCGCGGCCCGTGGGAAGGGAAAAAAAGCAACCCCGTTCTGACGCACCGTCATTTGGGAAAAAACGCCGCCATTATCAACGCGGGCCACGCCGACCTTGTTGACGATCCGGCGGGCAGCTGGTGGATGGTTCTGCTGGCTTCCCGTCCGGTGAACGGGGTGTGTCCGCTGGGCAGGGAAACGTTTATCGTTCCCGTCTTTTGGGAGGACGGCTGGCCCTTTGCCGCGTCGAAAACCGGTCTAATAGAAGAAACATTCCCCCTGCCGGAAACTGCCGCTGCGGGCGATGCCGCTGACGGGGACGCCGCCGCGGTCGAGGTCGATCATTTTAACGGAGTTCTGCCCCTGCACTGGCTGACGCTCCGTATGCCCGCGCGCGAACAGGACGCTGCGTTTAGCCTGACCGCCCGCCCCGGCGCTTTGCGGCTGTATACCCGCGCGGCGACCATGCGCGGACGGGATCATCCCGCTTTTGCCGGGAGGCGGCTCAGGCACCATAATTGGGCTTTCAGCGCGGCGATTGAATTCAACCCCCGGACGGCGGGTGAATCCGCGGGGATTATCCTGTTACAGAGCGAGGACTGGCAGTACCGTTTCGAAATATTCCTTGCCGATTCCGGCGTCCCGGCGCTGCGCCTGATCCGCGCCGCCGGCAAAAAGGAAGAGGAAATTATCGCCGCCGGGGAATGGGGCGAACGCCCTGAAATTGCCGCAAATTCGGCGCAAAACAGGGTGGTTTTAGCGGCCCATTGTGAGGGAACGGCGCTTTCCTTTCTGTATGGAAATGATAAAGACGCCCTGAAAATCTGTGCGGATGGCGTGGACGGGCGTATCCTCAGCGCCGAGTATTCAGGCGGTTTTGTGGGGACTCTGGCGGGGGTTTTCGCGTCGGGAGGCGGAACCGATACCGGCAGCTACGCCGACGTATTCCGGGTGGAGTACACGGGACAGCTTACGGTTGTCCCCGGCAATCCGTAAGGCTCGGCCGCGGGCTGTCCCCCTGCCTCCGGTTGATTATAGGCACTCCACGGGCTTGACATTTTCCCGGAATACCCGTGTAATAGAGTATCGGGAAGGGACGCCAGAATGGGAATTCCACAACCAAGAATTTTCGCGGTGATTATCGTCGGCATAATTGGTATCATCGTTTTGGGGAACGCCGCGGGCGTCTGGTTCCTGACACGCGGTACCAACGACGCCATAAAAACCCATGCGCCGGTTATATTTTTGATATGTGTTATAACGCCGCTGTTGAGCGCGGCGGCGGCTTTCTTCATCGCCGTTCTCCTCAAGCGCCCCCATGTGAAAAGTATCCCCCTTGACCTGCACGCTCTGTTCACCGGCTGCCGGACGCACATTATGCCGCATGCCGCCGAGAAGGGCATTATACTGCACTTTTACGCCGAACCGGCCATCAGTAAAATGCCGTTAGGCGATCCCGAAAAGCTGCGCCAGGTGCTGGAGAAACTCCTGTCTAACGCCGTCAAATATACCAATACCGGCATGGTCAAACTCCATTCGGCAATAAAGGAGAAGCGGACTGGACGCCGGAAGGAAAGAGGCATCACCATATATTTTGAAGTAAAAGACTCAGGCGTCGGCATGACGGGCGAACAGATAGAAAAATTATTAAACTCGGATAACTTCGAAGTCAAAGATATCGTGGAGATGATGGGCGGGAGGCTGATGGTCGAAAGCACCCCCGGACTCGGCAGCAAGTTCAGCTTTGATCTGACCTTTAATACGATAGACGTGACCGAGGCCGACACAGCCGGCAGTGAAAAAGCCGTTGACGAATTTGAAATGCCCATGTTCGAGGGAGAAATCCTGTTATGCGAAGATAACGCCATGAACCAGCAGATTGTCTGCGAACATCTGTCGCGGGTGGGCATTAAAGCTGTCGTGGCGGATAACGGCAGGATCGGCGTGGAGAAGGTGCGGAGCCGCATCCATAAGAAAGAAAAGCTTTTCGACGTGATATTTATGGATATACACATGCCCGTAATGGACGGACTTGAGGCGGCTGCGGAAATTCTCGAACTTAACACGGGTATTCCCATAGTGGCGATGACCGCTAACATTATGTCCGATGATCTGGAAGTATACAAAATGATCGGTATGTACGACTATGTGGGCAAGCCGTTCACGTCCCAGGAGCTGTGGCGCTGCCTGAGCAGGTATTTTAAACCCGTAAGCCAAACGCCGGACCAGCATCTGACGGCGGAAGCCCATCGCATACAGGTTGAAACCGAGATGCGCAAAAAGATAATAATCCATTTCGTGAAAGATAACCGGGACAAGTTTGCCGAGATCGCGGACGCGATCGCGGCGGATGACATAAAACTGGCGCACCGGCTGGCGCATACCTTAAAGAGCAGCGCGGCTCAGGCGGGTAAAATTTTGCTGCAGCAGGCCGCCACGGAAGTTGAACAACGGCTTAAAGACGAACAGAACCGCGTTACCCCGCAGCAAATGGCGACGCTCGAAGCGGAACTGAATGCGGCGCTGGCGGAACTTGCGCCGCTGGCGGAAGAATTCTCCCTTACGGAGGAAAGGATATAAGTATGCGTAAATTTATTATTTTTTCTACCGCGTTGTTTTTGTTCATTCTCGCGGCAGGGAGCGCCGCGTTTATATTTTCCATGCGGCAGATTGTCAGGACAAACAAGAGCGGCGAATTATCCCAATTGCTGGAAATTGAACGGCTCAAACTGGAAGTCTCCGTGAACAGCGAAATTTCCCTCGCGCTTAAAATGGCGGATTCGCCGATAATCAGGCGGTATTTCAGCAATCCCGCCGATTCGGCGCTGCAAAGAATGGCGTTTGAAGAAATAGCCGCCTACCGCAAGGCGTTTGCGTCAAACTCGATTTTTTGGATAAACGATATCGATAAAATATTTTACTCCGACGACCGCGCGGTCTATAAACTCGATCCCGCAAACCCGGATAATTATTGGTATCACATGACCCTGTATGAAACAACTGATGATTACAACTTTAACATTAACTATAACCCGGACCTCAACATCACCAACCTCTGGATTAACGCGCCGGTATATGATGACAACCATAAACCGATCGGCATAGTGGGGTCAGGGATAGAAATATCGGCGTTTATTGATACGATTTACCGCAGTTATACGGGCAAGGCGGACATTTACTTTTTTAACGCCGCCGGAGAGATCACCGGGGCAAGGGATATCGCGCTGGTAGCCTCGAAGCGGAATATCAACGAAGCGTTGGCGGGCGGCGGGGTAAACATTCTCGCCGGCGTGAAAAATCTCCGCCCCGGCGAAACGGTGACGCTGGATTCCCCTCTGGGAAAAATCGCCCTGGGTACGCTTCCGCTGCTGGAATGGTACTCCGCGGCGGTTCTGCCGGACAGCATGGGCGATTTTAACAACACCATGACGGTGTTATTTCTGGTCATGCTTATGGTAGTGGCGCTGGTTGTTATCGTATTCAATTTCTTTATTGCCGGACTGCTTAAACCGCTGCGGAGATCAATGGAGGAAGCGGAAACCGCCAGCCGGGCAAAATCCGCCTTCCTCGCCAATATGAGCCATGAGATACGCACCCCCATGAACAGCATAATCGGGTTTTCAGAGCTGGCGCTGGATGACGATCTTCCCCCCAAAACCAGGGAATATCTGGGAAAAATTCTGGAAAACGCCGACGGGCTTTTGCAGATCATCAATGACGTTCTTGATATATCCAAAGTTGAGTCCGGCAAAATGGAACTGGAGCGTATTCCCTTTAATATACATGATCTGTTCGCAAGCTGCCGGACGCTCATCATGCCGATGGCGGTCGAAAAGGGCCTTATGCTGTACTTTTACGCCGAGCCGTCCATAGGCAAAAGGCCGCTGGGCGACCCCATCCGGCTGCGCCAGGTGCTGGTAAACCTCCTGTCCAACGCCATCAAATTTACCAATGCCGGCACGGTCAAATTGCAGGCGGCGATAATAGACCGGTACGAAAAAACCATCACCATGCATTTTGAAGTGCGGGACAGCGGTATCGGCATGACGGGCGAACAGATACGAAAAATATTTGAGCCGTTTACCCAGGCGGAAACGGGCACGACGCGCCAGTACGGCGGAACCGGGCTGGGCCTTCCCATCACCAAAAATATCGTGGAACTTATGGGCGGAGAACTGCTGGTTGAAAGCACCCCCGGAGTCGGCAGCAAGTTCAGTTTCGATCTGACCTTTGATACGATAGACGTGACCGACGACGATATGTACAAGAGAAAGATGGTATTTAACGATCTTGAAAAACCCATATTCGAAGGCGAAGTTTTGTTATGCGAAGATAACGCCATGAACCAGCAGGTTATCTGCGAACATCTGGCGAGGGTGGGCGTTAAAACCGTTGTGGCGGAGAACGGCAAAGTCGGCGTGGAGATGGTTCAACGCCGCATGAACAATGATGAAAAACAATTTGATCTGATTTTAATGGATATGCATATGCCCGTAATGGACGGACTTGAGGCGGCGTCAAAAATTCTCGCCCTTAACACGGGAGTTCCCATCGTGGCGCTGACCGCCAACATTATGGCGAACGACCGGGAGATATACCGGAAAAGCGGTATGCGCGACTGCGTGGGCAAGCCGTTTACATCCCAGGAATTGTGGCACTGTTTGATGAAGTACCTCCATCCCATACGCTGGCAGGCCGTGGATGAAAGGCAGAGCGTAGAATCCGCGGGGACCGCCGAGGAACGCCAGGCGGATCTCCAGATGGACTACGACAAGATACTCAAAACGCTGTTTATTCAAAACAACCTGCATAAATTTGATGAAATTGACCGTGCGTTGAAAGCGGATGACATAACGCTGGCGCACCGGCTGGCGCACACCTTAAAAAGCAACGCGGGGCAGATTGGCAAAACCGCCCTGCAGCAAATCGCTGCGGAGATCGAACGGCAGCTTAAAGGAGGGGAAAATACGGTTACCCCCGAACAGTTGCAGATTCTCCAGACCGAACTGGCGGCGGTCTTGCAGGAACTTGCCCCGCTATTGGCGAATTCTGAACCTACTTAGGGCGACAGATAAAAAATATTCCCGAAATTATGCGCTAACCCTTGCAAAATCGATCGCCATCTCATAAAATTTACCATAGGGGGTGATTTGGGAGAAAGGAGCCATGATGAAGCGGGTGTTTTTAGCCCTGCTGAGTGGAACATTGTGTTGTACCCTGGCTATGGCCCAGGTAAGCGGTTTCAACCAGCGCGGAAAAGCCACCAAGGAAATGGGCGGCAGCGGGATGAATATCGCCCACCCCAGTCTCCCCATTAACTCAACGGCGACGGTAACCAATACCGCCAACGGGAAGCAGGTAGAAGCTACCGTTTTTAACCGTATTCCCGCGTCCTCTATTCGTATTGCCGATGTTTCCGACGGCGTCTGGCAGGCGCTGGAACTTACCCCCAATGCCGATATTACCATTACTACCGGCTCTACCGCCGCCGCGCGCCCCGCCGCCCCTCGACCTGCCGCGCCGAGACCGGCCGCCCCTGCTCCTGCTCCCGAACCTGCGCCTCCTCCTCCCGCTCCGGCTCCCGCTCC
>JGI24698J34947_10000689_pt1 | contig 16479 bp, 15 predicted proteins | sample TergutMp193P3_FD_34947 | JGI IMG/M metagenome (IMG submission 34947) | reverse complement strand
GCTGGTGTATCATAATTTTGGAATGAGGAAGCGCGAAACGTTTGCCGACCGCTCCCGCCGCAAGCAAAACCGCTCCCATACTCGCCGCCTGACCGATACAAATAGTAGAAACGTTGGGTCTTATAAAGCGCATAGTATCGTAAATCGCAAGCCCCGAAGATACGTATCCGCCCGGAGAATTTATATAAAGCGTTATATCTTTCGCGGGGTCTTCGTATTCTAAAAATATCATTTGAGCCATTACGACGTCCGCGACCGCGTCGTTAATTTCGCCGCCCAAAAATATAATTCTTTCTTTGAGAAGACGGGAATAAATATCGTAAGACCGCTCGCCGCGACCGCTTGTTTCCACAACCATAGGAATTAAATGCGACATAATAAAAACCTTTCAAGTTAATTTTTCAAGATAAAATACTATTTTGCAAAAGACGGCGGATGTAAAATTTATAGAAAGTGTTATTTATGTTATGCAAAAAATCGTCTTTTATACCGACTCGCCATCGTTTAGATTTGCGCATTTTACAATATCGTAATTTTTAGGACTCTGTTCAATCGAAATGCTTAAACGGATGTTTCCGCCCGACGACATATCCTTAAATCCGATACTTTTAAAATTATTTACGAGTAAAATATTTTTGTGCGTCTGAACTCCTTCGAGTATTATCTCTCTATATTGCCCGTATTTATCTTGCAGATATTTTACAATCGCGCTCTCGATAAATTTACCCGCCACCCTGCAAGACATGGCGAATTCGTCGATAACTAAATTTTTTTCGTCCGCGCCGCACAGAAAAAACGCGACCTGCCCGTAATCGCCGTATTTGTCTTTGGCGGATATAGCAAACGGTTGTTTTTTATCGTCGTTCATCATCGCGCTAAACGCCTCAAACGAATACTTTTTAGCGGACAGATTTAACTGATTCGTCCGCAGAAGCAAGTCGTAAGAACGTTTGACGTCTTCCTTACTTACGGGAGTGAAAATATGAAATTCGATTTCGCACGATTTTAAAAACGCGACGTTGGAATCGTCGGTATCTTGAAAATCAGCCCGCAACTTTCTTCTATGCGCTTCCGCCTGATACATTTTTCTTCTTTGCGCCGCGTCTTTCGTAATTTCAACGTTCAATTCGGGAAGTTCAAACAGCCGCACGACGATTGAATCGTCATAGACGCGAACCTGCGGAAGATTGTTTGAAACCTCTTGCCTTTCATACGCCGAATCGTCGATAAAACCGAACGTGTTTACGTCGATGTTCAATAATTCCGCGATTCGTTTAACGTTTGAACTCTTGGCGCGCCAATTTATCATCGGATACAGAAAGTATTCGTCTATACCCAATCGCCGCAATACCTGCAAAGCGTTTTTTTCGTCGTTTTTACTCGCTATCGATTGCAAAACGCCCATCTCGTCCAACGCGACAATCGTCTCTTTTATTTGAGGTTTAAGCGATAAATCATTTTCGTCGGATTCGATTAAAATACCGTCCCAAACGGTATTGTCCAAATCCCATACGATACATTTTAACTTTTGCGCCGGCTCGATTTTCGGTTTGAAATCTTTTAATCGCACCAATTCGCAAAAATTAAACAACAGGCGGACTTCCAAATCGTTTTCGGGATATATGCGGAAATGACTACTCAATGCGGGAATATCCATCTCGCATATGTTTTCGCCGGGTTTTACCGCGATTTTATTTCTGTATGTCAATTCGTCTTTTTTAACCCGAACCATATCGACGCACAAAGAAAACTCATAATTTTCAAAAGAATAGAATTGGCAAAGAAAAACGTTCGCCGACTTTTTATTTATTATTCCGTAAAATCTTAAAACCGCCTTGCGAAACAGCGTCCACGCGCCGTTCAATCTTTTGCGCGGTGAAATAAAACGAATACCGTCGGAGAACGACGAGAGTGTTTTCGTTATAAATTTATTTACGCGATTTAATTTTCTATAACTTTTTAACGTAACGACAGCCGGGAATATATTGGTCTCGATTTTCCCCCATTTTCTAAATTTGACGTCCGCCGTAAACAATCCGTTTTTAACGTTTTCTATTTCTTTCATTCCCCAAAAAAGATTTTTACAACTTTTATCCGCTCTTTCTTGATAATTGGCGCAGGACTTGTAACATAAAGGCGGAGCGCATTCCAAACAATGCTCTTCCCAATGGCTTATCCTTATCCCGCTCACGTCATATTGACTTAACAAATCGCTAAATACGATTTCCCGCTCGGACGGCAAAGGAATATATTTTTCTTTGTCAAACCACTCGTATTGAAACATAATTATCTCCTCTTAAACGGCGACGACGTCCGCCTTCTCCCAGTCAATCAGTTTATCCGCGCCGTCAATGTCGATAAAATCGAAGTCGTTCAATAAATTTTTGAGTTTATTATACGCTCCCGATATTCCGACGTACGACCTGAACTTCCTTTTCAAACTCAATTCGCCAATCATCGGCTGTCCCGCGTCAAAATCGCGAGGGTGAAAATACGTCATCAAATACGGCGCGTTTTTCGCCCATCGTTTAATAAAGAAATACGGAAACAACCTGAAATATCCGCCGCCGGAATATATGACGGGTTTGCCCAGAACATTCGCGTAACTTATGGGAAATTCTTTTAGAACTATCCCGTCGTATTTAATATACGCGGGGGCGTTGGCGGTATAGGACGGAAATCCGCCGTGAGCCCTCGGAGCGGGAAAAACGGAACTGTCCATTGAAATTCCTTCTTTCACCAAAACGTCGAAAGCCCATCGGTTATCTTCTCTTATCGAAAAACCCGGAGCGCGAAAACAACGGACTTTTTTTCCGCTAATATCTTCCAGCGTTTTTATCGAGCGTTCGACTTCTTCGGAAAATGTTTTGCTGTCCTGTTCGTAAACAAGTTGGTGGTTTTGAGTATGCGAGCCGATTTCGTATCCGCTATCGACAATTTTTCTTACGACGTCGGGATATTCTTGCGCTATCCAGCCCAAAATAAAGAACGTCGCTTTTACGCCGGTATCGTTCAATAACTTAAATATACGCTCCATATTTATATGAATGCGCGACTCGTATCGCCGCCATTGCGCCGCAGTTTTTGTGGAATCGTTATCGAGGATATGAAACCATTCTTCTATGTCGAAAGTTAAAATATTCATAATTCGCTCCTTTCAAAAACGCCTCTGTTATTTTTTATATTGATTTCTCTCAAACATTCCGCATTTACTTTTTTTCTTTCCTTATCAAAAAACCACCCCCATTTTGAAAAATATTTTACCGCCGATTTAATATGTTCCAATAACATTTTCGTTGACTTGTACGATTCTTTGGCGTTATCGTGTACAATTACGATATCGGGATAAAATATCGTTTTTCCGACAGAGTGAAGCCGTCTTACGTAATCAAAATCTTCGCAATACATAAAAAAACGCTCGTCAAAAAACAGATTGTGTTTTTTTAACGTTTCGACTCGCAAAAACATAAAACAACCGGACAGGGAAGGAGCGTTTATTATTTTGTCGTAACCGCTGTCTTTAAGTACGTATCTGTCGTTTATTTTTTTCGTAAAACCGTTTTGCGGAAGAAATCTCCTGAATATCAAGTCAAACGGCGTCGGCAGCAACCTGCACGAATACAGTATATCTCCGTTTCGGTCGACCTCCTTCGGCATTATTTCAACGATTTCGGGATTTTCTTCCATAACGTCGGACAGTTTATCCACAATATTTGTTTCAAATTGAATATCAGGATTCATAACGATATGGAAATCGGAATCGTTTTCAATCGCTTTTTTTATACCTGTGTTGTGAGCCGAACCGTAACCGATATTTTTCCCGACAAAATGATATTTTATATGTTCGCCGTTCATATTCGCAAATTCCGTTGAAACGTCCGGGGAGTTGTCGATTAAATATAACGTCCTGTCTTTCGACGGGGAATAGGAATCGATAACTTTCTCCACCTGCGAAACGTTCGGCTTGTATAAAACTATCGACGCTGTTATTTTATGTTTCATAATACGCTCCTTTTCGCTCTGTCCGTCGTAAATTTTAGATTCCAAATAAACCTTCTGATAACGCTCAATCATCGTTTCTACGCTAAATTCCCGTTTTGCCGTCGAAACCGCTTCTTCTTTTGATTTCTCTTTGTCGAATTTAAGCAGTTCTTGCAATTTTTGGGAAAAATCGTTTCCGTCGCCTAATTTATACGATAATCCTAAATTTTTCCCATACGACAATACTTCCTTAAACGGAGGAATATCGGTAAGCAGAAGAGGCAGCCCGCAAGCCATCGCTTCCAAAATAGACAGGGAAATGCCTTCGCTGCGAGACGCCGAAACATAGTAGTCGGACGCCTGCAAATATTCTTCCACGTTATCTTTGCGACCGATTATATGTACGTTTTCGTTTTTTTCCGCCGTTTCAACGCATTCGTCGTATAACTTGCCGCTACCCAAAATATACAAATGACAATTACTTAAAAAATTTTTATAAAAAATCCACTGCTTTATTAAAAATAGCGGGTCTTTTCTGCCGAACAAAAGCCCTGTAGAAATAAAAATCGTATCGTTGTCGGGAAGCGATAATTTTTTTCGCAAATTTAATTTTTCTTTTTCATTTACGGCAAAAAATTTTTTTACGTCGACTCCGTTGGGTATTCCGACCGCGTTTCTTACGCCGAATTTTTCATTGACGTAATTTGCTACCGACTGCGAGACGCCAATGCATATATCGACTTTCTTAAAATACGAGATATTTGCCGCGCAAATTATTCGTCCCCTTATTTTTCCGTAAGCGTATATGGCGTCTTCCTGTATAAAAGAATGTATCGACGCGATTTTAAGCGCGGCGGTTTTTAGTTTCGATAAAATTCCGTCCGCCCGCATTCCGTGAGAATGTATTATGCGCGGCTTAATTTCATCGACTATCTTTTGCGTCTCTTTTAAGTTGCGCAATAATCCCGCAATACGGGAAAGCCCGAGAGAGCGTATTTTAAGTCCGCGAATCTTTTCAAAATCTTCAAGTCGCGATTTTTGCGGTTCGGGCGACAACGTCAAGATATGGACGTCAAATATCCGCTTGTCGATATTCGACGCCAACTCGTAAACGACGTTTGTCAATCCGCCCTTCTCAAACGTGCTTGTTATAAATAATATTTTTTTCATTTTCGTTTCCTTACGTCGCTATTTCTTTTGTCTATTAAACCGTTAAACAGTTTATCCCACAAAGCGCCGACGTGTTCCGGCTTAAATTTATCGATATCCTTAACCGCCTCATGACCGAAACTTTTACGCAAATTCTCGTCTTCAATCAATTTTAATATCGCTTGCGACAATAATTTCACATTGTCTTTTTTAACCAGAAGTCCGTCGATTCCGTCGCGAATAATATCTGTCGGACCTTCGGGACAATCAAAAGAAACGATGGGCAGCCCGTAAGATTTCGCTTCGATAAGCACCATAGGAAGTCCTTCCCAACGGGAACTCATTACATAAACGCTCGAATTGTAATATTCTTCTTCTATTTTGTCCGTCGGCGGCATAATTGTTATTATATTCTCTAATTCCGTTTCTTTTATTTGTCTCAAAAGTTTTTCTTTGTCCTCGCCGCTTCCTATAATTCTAACTTGCCAGCCGCCGCATTTTTCTTTTATCAGAGAAACCGCCTCGATAAGCCGTTCAAATCCTTTTTGGTAACTAAGCCGCCCGACAGCCAGAATAACCTTCTTTTCCAACACGGATTGTTTTTTAGGTATAAAAGACAACGAGTTCGGTATCGCGACCGCGTTATTATGAAACCCGTAATGTTTCGCGTCGTTATTCGTAAGCAAAACGACCGCGTCTAAAAACGGGTAAAACAATCTGCGAATTATTTTGGGGAAAAGGGGCGCGGAGGCGTAATTTAAATGTTCGGCGGCGATTTTTATTTTTAAACGTCTTATAAACGGCAAAAAAACATTTATCGCGGGATATACTCCTATCGCAACTTCAAAATTTTTGGCGGCGCAAACCTTTTTTAATTGCTTAAATTCTTTTATTCTTTTTAAGAACTTGTTTTTTTCGACAACGCAGCAATGAATAATTTCCACTTTTTCGTTTATCGGGTAATAGGGCTTTCCCGCCGAAGAATTTACGCTTATTACGGTCGGCAGGTATTTTTCATAATCCGCCAAAATGTTCGCCAAATTGCAAACCGCCCGCTCGGTTCCTGCGGGACGGGTTATATCGGGAATTATTATCGCTATATTTTTCATTTACGGTTCCTTTCGCTAAAACAGTAAACTTTTATACGGAAACACTTCGTTAATATTTAGTGTTGAAGCAACGTACAAATTCCTTACAAGCCATAAAAAATATCCTGTGAAAAATAGTTTTCGGTATTTTGAATAATTGTAAATCACCGCAAGCGGAATAAATAATGCAAAATCATAAACTATTCTTATCCTGACAAATTCTTGAAACGTCCACGCGTGAAATATTTCCATAAAAAAGTAAAGCAAAAGCAAAAATCGAACTTTATACAGGAAATTTTCGCTTAATCCGTTTCTATTTTTTACGTCGTTAATCAAAAACAATATTGCGAATAATATTCCTATTCGAAACACAATCATACCGCCGGATGTTGATTCATTAGCCATAAGATAAAGCATATTTTCTACGGTAATCCTATCCCCGTAACCAAATATTGTCACCACGGTTGAGAGTCCAAATTCTACCATATCCATTGCAAATAATTTTAATACTACAAGTATCGCAAAAAAACATACGAACGACCATTTTCTATCTATTTTAAAAAAATTCATAATCAAAAGAATCGGAACAAGAAAAAGTATACTTTTATGAAATAAACATCCTATTCCTATGATAATAAAGGCGGGAACATATTTTTTTTTCTGATACAGCGTGTAAGCGTAATATCCCATAGTGAACGTAAGTCCCTGTCTTACGGCGTTATACGTCGTCAAATAATTTATAAAAGCATATACGGGAACAATTATTGCAAACGTACGTTTTGAAACGGACAAAAACAAAAACAATATCGTAAAAAAAGACATTATAGCAAACAACCAGTGATAATCCAAACCGATTTTATCAATAAATACGCATAAATAATAAAAACCCGCTTCCCAATGCTGATTAGATATGTCCATATCGTTCACAACTTCGTAAAATTGCTTTTTATACGGCAAATAATCCGTTCCCAGACCTTCCGCCCTGAAAGAAGACGGTATGACAAACAGCAAAAAGGTAACCATAAGAGGGAAAACAGCCGCCGTCCTGTTCTTTGTGTTTGAATACAAATAAGAAAACAAAAAAATCAAAAAAAACAAAAAAAGGTAAAAAGCCATATTTTTATATTGCTCCTTTCAATATCAACTTCATTTTCGACAAAAAATTCAATACGTGAACGTATACGTATCCTAAATATAAAGATTTTCTATAAACAGGAATTATTATTTTTAACCAAAAACTGATTTTATTTATCTTATTGCATTTAGAATAAAACTCCGTATAAAAAATGTCCGCTTCATTTTTTGTAATTTTCTTTTTTTGTCTAATATAAGGAAAAATGCCGTCGATAATAAAATCAAACAGAAATCCGTCTTTTACTTTTTCTGTATATAAATTATTTTTTTCTAAAAACTCTTTTATCCATAACCGACAAGCAATACCCGAATTTTCATAATACGGCTCTCCATAATATTTTTTCCGTTGGGTTATTCCTGACGTTTTTTGGTCATACATGTAAACAACTGCGTTAACATTGGCAATTTTGTTTTCGCCGAGTCGGGAAAAAATTTGAGTATTTATAATAAAGTCCTCTCCAATATTTGATTTCGGAATGTATAAATCGGTGTGGTAGAATTTACTTCTGTAAATTCTACCACACATCCCCCGATGCGGGGAATGTGGGGTAGAAAATAAATATTCCAAAGGAGGTATATCCGATGGAATATCCGGCTGTTTGAATATAAAATTATAGTTTTTATATAAGTACTTAACATTCCCCAGAACAATGTCCGCGTCCGTTTCCTGTTGTTTTTTGTATAAAACCTCAAGAGCATTGTTTTCAATCCAATCGTCGCTGTCTACAAATGATAAAAATTCTCCCTTTGCCGATTTTATTCCCGCATCGCGAGCGTAAGCCGTTCCGGCATTCTTTTGATGAATAACTTTTATACGTTTATCCCTTTCCGCATATTCATCGCAAATCGCAGGGCAGCTGTCGGGAGACCCGTCATCAACCAAGATACACTCAAAATCGGTAAACGTTTGTGAAAGAATACTATTTATACAACGTTCAAGATATCTTTCCACGTTATAAACAGGAATTATTACTGATATTTTAGTTTCCATAAAACCATAACTTTCCTTTTAATATAATTTCTATAAAAATAAACGCCATTTTTTCAACTATTCCAGTTCAAAACCTTGTACGCTTCTGTTAAACCTTATATTTGACATATTAGGAGTACCGGTTTCTATTTGTCTGTATTTTCTTAAAAGTTTTTCAATAACTTTATAAAAAAAGTTCAAAACCGCCGTTATTATTTTGTACCTGATAAGTTTCAATTTATCGGAATTGCCGACTTGCTCTTTTTTTAACACTCTATCTACTTCCGACAAATATTTATCCATATTATCCAATGAAAGTTGATTAGAACTTCTGACTCTAAAAGCGCCGATAAGCGTGTTTGCAACATACAAACGCTCATATCTAAAAAACCTTATCCATAATTCAAAATCGCCGGCAAAACGCAATGAAACGTCTATGTATCCTCCCGCTTTATCATACAATTCTCTGCGAAAAAAACAAGATTCCTGCTGAATCCATTGGAAATCGCCCGATAAGAAATCAAATCTTGTAAATTTTCTACTTTCGGCGCAATTTACTCCTCTGCCGTATTCGTCTATGTGCGTCGTCGCGCCCGACAGCCATTTAATTTCCGAATTTTTGGAAAATATTTCCGAAACAATATAAAATGATTTTTTGTGGTATATATCATCGCTGTTTATATACGCCATTATTTCCCCCGTTGATTTATTAAATCCTTTTTGGATAGCGTCGTACATTCCGCTGTCTTTTTCGGAAATCCAAAAACTTAATTTCGCTTGATATTTTTTTATTATTTCTACGGTTTTATCCGTACTTCCGCCGTCTATTATAATATATTCAAGATTAGGATAATTTTGACCTAAAACCGACAATATTGTTTCTTCCAAATATTTATCGGAATTAAAGCACGGAGTAACTATTGATATTTTCGGGAAACTGCCATCGCAACAAAAATTTAATACTTGATTGGTTTTTTCTGTCATTTTAATTCTCCTTTAATTTTAACGAATTTGGAAAAATAGTAGTCGGCAGTTTTAAAAAAACCGAATTTTTTAAACCTTATAAAAAAATATTTTATACGACTAAACGGCAAAAGTGAAGATACTCTTTGATAAATATATGATTTCACAAAAATCTTGGTATATGACGTCGGGAGATTTTCCAGTATTGCCTTCGCATACTCAAAACGCATCAAATTCTGTGTTTTATCATCAATTATAGAAGATATTCCGCCAATAATATATGTCGCAAAAACAATATCGATATGTTTAACTTTCGCGCTATATTTGAATATTGCCCTTACGAAAAATTCCATATCAGCCGCGATAGAATAATCTTTCGCCTTGTAAAGTCCCAAATCAATCAACAAATCGCGCTTGATAAAAGACGCCTGATGTCTTATTACACACTCCGACATCCAATTTACAGGATTATATACGCCATTTTTTTTTGTTTTTACCAACATACTTAAACGTTCAATATCTATTTCTTGCGGCGACTTTATATAAATATCCCCATACACGATGTCTTCGTCGAACTTATTAGCGAAAATTTCCGCAAGCGTGGTATTTTTGTAAGCGTAATCACCGCTGTTTAGAAACCAGCAATACTCCCCTTTTGCCTTTTCGATTCCTTTATTCATTCCCTGATAAATTCCGCCATCCGGTTCACTGCACCAATAAACAAGTTTGTCTGTTTTGTCAGCGTATTCTTTTATTACTTCCACGCTTCCGTCCGTCGAGCCGCCGTCGATAACGAGCCATTCGTAGTCGGTATATGTTTGGGCGACTACGCTTTTGGCGGTATCTGCAAGTCCCGCTTTATTGTTGAGATTTACCGTAATTATCGAGAGTTTCGGCATTTATTTCCTCTGTTTTACATAATTTTTACCATAAAATACTATAATGCTACCATAAAGCAATAAAAAATTTTAACTTGTTCTTAAAACTTCTTCATAAAGTTCGATATACTTTTTTACTACGACGCCGTAATCAAATTCGCGAACGACTTTTTGACGCGCGTTTTCGGATAACTTATAGTAATTTTTACTGTTTAACACCCAATCGATACCTTTGGCGAGGTCAAAAGTATCAAACGGCTGCGCCAAATAACCGTTTATTTTATGGTCGATAATATCCGGTAATCCTCCAATCCTAAAAGCAACCACAGGAGTTCCGCAGGACAATGACTCCGACGCTGTCTGCCCAAACGCTTCCCGCTTGCTCGGAACAACCATAACGTCGCACGCGCTGTATAACGACACTAAACTAACGTCGTCGCTTAAATGTCCCAGATAACGAATTTTGTGCGGTAGGTTAGGCGGAGTTTTCGGTCTGCTTGAACCGAAAACTATAAATTCTATGTTTTCGGTATTTATTTTGTTTAACGCTTCAATCAATTCCGTAAAACCTTTGTATGGCGTAGAAGTCACCGCCACCGCGCCAAACAATACCAATTTTTTGTCTTTCGGTAAATTCCACAACATCCGAGATTGAAATTTGTCTATCGGCTTAAAAACATTAACGTTTATCGGGTTAGGCAAACAGACAACTTTTTTATCCGAAAATACCGCGCTTTTTTTCGCGCAATCCGCCATCCATCTACTAACTCCGATTATTGTCATTGATTTTATTTTCGCGAACGCTTTCTTTTTTCTTTGCAAAATTCTGAAACTTAAATCTTTTGATTTTTTGCTTCCAAGAAAATCGCAACATCCGCAATTTTTGGTATATTTATCGCACATAACGCCCGCTTCCGCTACAAGGTGGCATCCGCCGGTAAAAGCCCACATATCGTGCAAACTCCATACTATTGGAGCGTTTATTTTCGCAATATCTTCTATCGACAAAAAATTAAAACAAATCCAATGCAGATGAACAATATCAGGGTTAATCTCATTTATAATTTTAACCAACTTTTTATTTGGAATGATTTGCGGAGAAAACAGACCGAAATTTTTAGATATTGTTTTTTTATATTTGACGAGTGATAAATTATCTAAAACAATAAAAATTATTTTAGATAATTTATTCCAAAGTTTTTCCATAATATTTTTGTTCAGCAGAATTATTATGGAATTTATATCGCTGTTTTTGTATGCGACAAGCATTCGCGAATCTATGCCATTTTGCAATAACGCTTCGTGCAACCGAAACGCCGCCACTGCCGAACCACCGCCGGAACGGGCAGTATCGCTTATGTTAATGTTTAAAATTTTCATTTATATTCCTTTCATCTGTTTTACGTTTCTTTTACACTTCCAAATATTCCTGTAACCGTTTCTTTTCCAACTCAAAAATCATTTCCGAAAACGGAACTACATCGCCGTTCAAAGCGTAATTTTCCAAAATGTCGTAATATTTCAGACGATTTTCCTGTGAAATGGAAATCGGCAAAAATTCGTTCTCCATCAAACGATAATTCATAATAAGCCGCGCCACCCGTCCGTTTCCGTTAACAAACGGATGAATTTTCACAAACTCCGCGTGAGTATAAGCCGCCAAAACAATAAAATTTTCAATATTTTCGGAATATAAATCGGCAATAAAATTTTTCATTTGGTAATACGCTTCGTTTGCCGACGGAGGTTTATGTTTTGCTCCCGTAATTTTCACCTCGCAATCTCTGTAAATTCCGCCTTGAATAATATTTTCCATTAAGATGTGATGAATATCTTTCAGTATATTTTCATCTAATTTTTGTTTTTCGGCAATTTGACGTTCAATAAAGATATACGCCTTTTCGTGATTTATTATCTCGTAAATTTCTCGAAGCGATTTTCCGCCGACGGAAATTTTATCTTCCAAAACCAATTTCGTTTCAGCGAGAGTTAGCGTATTCCCTTCAATAGCGGTGGAGTTGTGCGTATATTCTATTAAAAAACTTTTTTCAAGTTTTTCCAGCACGGAAAAAGGCAGATGTTTTTTCTTTTCAATTACTTCATCCCGCATTTTATACAGATTTTCAACGTCTAATAATTTCATTTCATTTTACCCGCTGTTATCTTTTGTTTTATTTTTTTTAAGGTTGTATAAACTTTCGGGAACAAATACAATACCGCCATTATCTTGTCTCTCTTTCCTATATCTCTATCTAATAAATAATAAAACAGAGAATTTAACAGATGTTTTCTGTAAAATTTATACTTTTCTTTAATAAATATATCTCTTTGCAATAAAATATCGCATAAATAATGCGCCACAAGCGCCTCGTACGATTTGATTTTCCTTAAAACACTTCTGTTTTTTTCTATTTGTGCCATTTTTCTTGTTGCAATATAATTTGTCATATATTTATCGACAGCCATAGTTGAATTTAACGCAGAATTTTCGTTTCTCATATAATTATAACAAGGAGTGGAATCGTACAAAACTCTGTCGATTTTATCAATAATTTCGAACCAAAACAATCCATCCTCACAAACCTTAACCTCCATATCAAAACGAATATTATTCTCATAAATATATTTACGGTTAACCAATTTACTAACCGTAGCCGTTGTAAAGTACTCAAAACCGAATAATATCTTTTTTGCGGAAACTTTATCAAAAAACATAACAGGATATTGTTTGGATTCTATTATAAGTTTACCGTTTTTGTCTATTGACCGCAATCCGCAAATCGACAAATCGCAAGTTTTATTTATCGCATTATTATACATAAGTTCCAGATAATTTTCATCAACCCAGTCGTCACTGTCAATAAAGGTAATCCACTCTCCCTGCGCAATATCCAATCCGGCGTTTCGGGCGCAAGATACTCCGCCGTTTTCCTGATGAACAACTTTAATTCTCTCGTCTTTTTTTGCGTATCCGTCGCAAATTTTCCCGCTGTTATCTGGCGAGCCGTCGTCGATTAAAATACATTCAAAATCCGTGAACGTCTGCAAAAGAACGCTGTCTATACATTTTTCGAGATATTTTTCAGCATTGTAAACCGGAATTATTACAGAGATTTTCGGCATTTTCCCGCTCCTTTTATTTTAGCATGCAATTTTAGCAGTAATTTAGCGTTATCCACACCGAAAAACGCGGCTATTTTGAGATATTTTCGCATTGAATAAAATTTTGAAAATTTTTTAATCTTTTGAGATAATTCCTTACAAATACTGCGATAGGCATTTTTGTCCTGCCGTTTTATCTCATCGCTTCGCGTGAAAACCGCTTCACAAAAAGCTAACGCTCTATCTTTCATAATACGGCAACCGTCTTTCGCGTAAGTTTTTTCATCTTTCGACCACTCAATCAAATCATCGGCGATAGAAAGCATATCAAATAATCTTTGCGGTGAGAGTTTCCCCGTAATAGAACCTTCCCGACCTGTTCTATACGCATAAAACGGCGAATGGTTTACGGATATTTGTTGCGTAGTGAATAAAACTCTCGGCATCCAATGCTCGTCTTCGTGCAAAATTCCTTTTTTGAAAAACAAATCGTTTTTTATCAGATATTCTCTATTCAATACAAAGAAACAACCAGCCATATACATAAGCGCTTTATTAAAACCGGTTACAATACAATTTGGGGAAGCAATCGCAATACTTTTATCGTATCCGTCAAACAATTCTTTTTCTCCGTCGTCGGTAAATGTTAATAAGTTCACGTTCACCACAACGTCCGTTTTATATTTTTGAATAACGTCAAACAAATTTTGAAGAACGTTTTTGTCCGCAAACTTATCGTCGCTGTCAAGTAAAACAATGTATTCTCCGACTGCCTGTAAAATTCCCGCGTTTCTTGCGTCGCTCAAACCGCCGTTTTTTTGGTGAATTACTTTTATTTTCTCATACTTTTTCGCATATTCGTCGCACATCGCGGGGCAATTATCCGGCGAACCGTCGTCAACCAAAACACACTCGTAATCGCTAAATTTCTGCGACAAAACGCTTTGGACGCATTCGTCAAGATATTTTTCAACCTTGTATATCGGAACTATTATTGAAAACTTGGGCATTTACACCTCTATTACTATCTAAATTCTTACGGTAAAATACATTTTGCCATAGTAAACTTGTCAAATAATTTTCCGACAACACGCTTTGGACGCATTCTCCAAGATATTTTTCAACGTTGTATATTGGAACTATTATTGGAAAAACGGCGTTTTTTTAGCGTCCTTTCGCGTGCGTTTAAATTTTGCGTTTGCGCAATAATTTTATCAATAATTTTTTCGGCGCTTTTTTCGTCTCTTACAATACCGACTTTTTGAAAAAACTCAAAAAGCGTTTTTAAATACGCTTCGTTGTCAAAACAAATAATTTTTTCCAATAATTCGGCTGTATTTGCCGCGCACGTAAAAGGCAAAGAATATATATCAAAGTAAAAACCTCTGTCTTTTATATATTCTTCGTAATCATTTATGTAAAGAAACACCGGTTTGTTTGTCAAAGAAAAATCAAACATACAAGAAGAATAATCGGTTATCAATATGTCGGCGGCAATATAAAGGTCTCGTATATCGTCATAATTATTCGCAGAAATAATTCTTTCACTATTTTTTGTATTTATCGATTTATCGGATATATTAGGATGCAGTTTTATCAAAAAAACCCATTGGTTTTTCGTTTGTTTGCATAAACCGTCCAATATCAGTTCGTAATCAATGTCATAAACGTCGGTAGCGTAATTTTTACGAAAAGTGGGCGCATATAAAACAATTTTCTTATCTTTTGCAATACCGAAATATTTTTTCACATTCTCTTTTATATTTTCGTCGGGGCTGATAATCGCCGAATGTTTAGGAGAACCGCACTCAAAAATTTCACCGTCGTACCAAAAAGACGTGCGGTATATTTGGCTTTGAAATTTGCTTTCGGATATAAAAAGGTCTATTAAAGTCGAGTCGTGTTTTGCGCTTTGCACATAACTTGGAGACAAATTTTGCTCAACGTCTTTTTCAATTTTTTTAAGGGGAAATCCGTGCCACAACTGTATGTAATATTGCGATTTTCGTTTTCTAACATTGCGTCTTTTTCTGCAATTATCAATCCATATTTTTGCCGTCGTTTCTTCAAAAATCGCGCTAATACTATCGTAACAAACCGTTTTAATTTTATTGCTGGAAGGAAAATTTTTTGATAATTCCGGCTTAACCGCCCATACGAGTTTATAATCAAGGTTACGTTTAATAATTTCTTCCGCGATATATTTCGGATTTTCCCCATAACCCGACCCGTAAATGTTTTGTATGAAAATTTTATTTTTTTGCACAGGAAAAATACGAAATATGTAATACATCATATTTTTTATATGGTTTTGTATGAAAATTTTATTTTTTTGCACAGGAAAAATACGAAATATGTAATACTTCATATTTTTCATTATGAGTAAAAAAGTTCTCTTCATTGTAATATTACCCCTGATTTTAAAGACAAATCGTTTTTTATTCTGCTTGTTGATATTTCTTCGGTTCTTGGCAAATAGACAACTTGGCATTTATCTTTTAAAAAATCAAATTTCCCCTCCCAGTCGTCGCCAATAACAAACACGTCTATATGATACAAATCAATATCGGTTTCTTTTTGTTCCCAAGATTCTTCCGGTACAACCAAATCTACATAACGAATCGCTTCTAACAAACGTTTTCGCTCGTCGTAACTGAAATAGGTATTTTTGTTTTTTTCTTCTTTGTTAAATTTGTCGGTAGAAAGACATACTATTAAATAGTCGCCCAATTGTTTTGCGCGTTGCAACAAATTGATGTGTCCGTAATGCAGTAAATCAAAAGTTCCGTATGTAACTACTCTTTTCATATTCCCGACTCCTTAAACTTTTTCAGAATTTTTACTGTTAGCCGCATTCCCGGCATACTCGGCTTATTCAATTGGAAAATAAACATCCTGTAATTTTTAAGGTATTTTTCGCACCACTTTTGAATACAATAAGTTTGCGACTGGTCGCCGAAATTTGAATTTCCGGAAGAGCCGAACAGATATATCATTTTTGACTTTTTAAGACAGACAATTCTAATCGAATGTTTTATAATTCTCAACTTAAATTTTAACAACGGCAAGTAATATTTTATGCGATTTTTTATTTTTAATAAGGGATTCATTACGCCGCCTCCATATACTTATACTCAAACTCACAGAAGGCGACATAGTGTTCTACTTTATATAAATGCTCATAAATCCCTGAAATATAAGGAGTTACCCCCCC
>JGI24698J34947_10000688_pt1 | contig 16494 bp, 16 predicted proteins | sample TergutMp193P3_FD_34947 | JGI IMG/M metagenome (IMG submission 34947) | reverse complement strand
TCTGAAAAACGATTTAGCACGAAACGCAAGATATTCAAGGCTCGTGTTAACCCGGATTTTCACTTCTCAGTATTATTTCGTGAGTAAATGCTGTTGCCCTGTACATATTATTAGTTTTTATGTTCACAATAATTGCGCAATTAAAGGAAAAGTGATGCAATACCGTATTGACCAAAAATAATGTGATCGGTATTTTCCATTTCTTTGTCCTCTTTTTTTTTATTGACGAATGATAGCAAATATGCCATGATATAGTTAAGTCATGATATCTCGTGAACGAATAATTTTATGGAAGATAGAGCTGTAAATACTGGCCAGATAACAGAGGCCATAATCAAAGCGGCGGGGAAAATTGCGGGGGATGATATACGCAAGGGTCTTTCGGAAGTTGACGATGATTTTGAAAGCTGGCTGGAAGTAACCCGCATTTTCATTGACACCATTCCCGGCTCTTTGGAAACCCTGAAAACCCAATGCGAAGAAAACGACCCGCAGTATCCTGTGACGGCCCACGGTATAAAGGGCGTATGCTACACCGTTGGGGCAATGGGCGCCGGGGACAAGGCCAGGGAACTTGAGCTGCGCTCAAAAGAAGGCGATACCGCCTTTGTCCGTGACAATACCGGGAACCTCGTCTCCTCATTAGAAAAACTGATTGTTGATCTGAATGCATTCCTGGAACAGTTTCCGAAAACATGACCATGCCTATTGAAAATCGCGAGTGTGACAAATAATGGAACCAATTATTCTGGCCTCGGAATCACCAAGAAGACAGGAATTTTTCAGGCTTTTGGGCCTGCCGTTTACCTGCATTCCTGCCAATGTGGATGAGGGTTTTGCCCCCGGCGCGGATTGCAGGGCCGTGGCGGAAGAACTTGCCATAAAAAAAGCAAGAAAAATCGCGGAAAACATGAAAGACGCATGGATATGCGGCGCCGACACCCTTGTCGAGCTGGAAGGAAAGATTTATGGTAAAGCCCAGGATCGCAGCGAGGCGGGAAAAACGCTGCGTTCCTTGCAGGGACGCACCCACCGGGTCATAAGCGCAGTGGCGCTTTACAGCGGCAGGGCCAGGACAATGGATTGCAGAACCGTCACAAGCGATGTTTCTTTCGCGCCCCTGTCGGAAGGGGAGATTGAATGGTACCTTGACTCCGGGGAATGGGTTGGCGCCGCGGGCGCATACAAAATTCAGGGGCTCGCTTCATGTTTCGTGACCGAAATTAAGGGCTCCCATTTTTGCGTTGCGGGCTTGCCAATAAGGGAATTTTATGTCATGCTGAGGGAGAACGGCTACCCTTACGGCGGCTGATCAAATTTCCATCGCCCCCTGGGTGATGAGATATAGGGAAGGCGTCTGGCCTTTAAAATGGCCGGAACAGGGAGGAGATTTTGGCAGTAGTTACCATGAAGAGCCTACTGGAGTCAGGCGTGCACTTCGGGCACCAGGTAAAACGCTGGGATCCGCGCATGAAGAAATTCATCTTCGCGGAGCGAAATGGGATTCACATTATTGATCTGCAAAAAACCATCCAGGCGATTAAAGACGCCTACGAAGCGGTACGCAAGGTTACCTCGGCAGGCAAGACGGTCCTGTTTGTGGGGACAAAGAAGCAGGCCCAACAGGCAATTCAGAAAGAGGCTGAACGCTGCGGAATGTTCTATGTGAACAACCGTTGGTTGGGGGGCATGCTAACCAACTTTATTACGATTAAGAAGTCACTGCTCCGTCTTAAGAAACTTGAAAAGATGGAAGTGGACGGGACCTTCGAGAACCTTACCAAGAAAGAAATAGCCGCCCTTGGCAAGGAGAGGGCCAAGCTGCAAAAAAACCTTGGCGGCATCAAGGAAATGAAAGAGCCCCCCGGCATACTCTTCGTGATTGACACGAGAATGGAGGCAATTGCCGTGGCGGAGGCCCAGCGTATGGGCATACCGATTGTGGCGGTAGTGGACACGAACTGCAACCCGGACGGCATTGACTACCCCATCCCCGGTAATGACGATGCCATCAGGGCCATTACCCTTTTTACCCAGATCATCGCCAATGCGGTGGTTGAGGCGGACAATGAGGTGGGCCTAAGGATCATCGAGAATTTAGAGAGCGAAGACGAAAACATGGAAGAGCTTTTGACGGACGCCTCCATAAAGGAAGAAGATCAGGAAATTGATATCGCTTCATATTCCGAACAGCAACCCGCCGCAAAGGAAGAGCAGGAGCCGGAAGAGGATGATCTCCCGGTGGACATAGACAAGGCCTACGGGGAAGAATGAGCAACGAATTCTATAGGAGTACGAATAAATGGCTAATATAAGTGCTGCAGATGTAAAAGCGCTCCGGGAAAAAACCGGGGCGGCAATGATTGAATGCAAAAACGCCCTCGTTGAAACAGACGGTGATTTCGCGAAGGCGGAAAAGATCCTGAAGGAAAAGGGCCTGGCGGCGATTGAACAACGATCCGGCAGGGCAACCAACGCCGGGAAAGTCATCATAAAGATCAAAGATGAAGGCGCTAAAGGCTCCACGGCCGTGCTGGTTGAAACTGTGGCCGAGACCGACTTTGTGGCCCGGAATCCCGAATTTATCGAGATGAGCGAGGCAATCGCGGCCAGGGCACTGGAAAAGGGCTACACGTCGGTAAACGACGAGCTCAACAACATGGTTGTCGATCTGGCTGCAAAAATCAGGGAAAACATGAAACTCAACCGTGTCAAGGCGATCAAGGCCGAAGCCGGCGAGTACCTCACCAGCTATATTCACGGCGATGGGGCCATTGGCGTGGTGGTGAAATTCAAGGCTGACAAGGGCGATCTCTTCGCCAGTGAGGACGTAAAATCCTTCGCTCATACAATCGCCCTTCATGTCGCGGCGTTTAACCCTAAAGCCCTCGATCAGGGCAAGATTGACCCGGCCTGGCTCAAGGAGCAGGAAGAAATTTTCCGCAAGCAGATGGAGCAGGACGAGGGCATGAAAGGCAAACCCGCGAACGTGCTGGAAAACATCCTCAAGGGCAAGATTAGCAAATTCCTCAAGGACATCTGCCTCATGGATCAGGGCTATGTGAAAGACGAGAAGATGACAGTCGCCCAGGCCATTGCGGACGCAAGCAAGCGCTTCGGGGCGAAGCTCTCCATAGTGGAATATGTTTATTTCAGGGTAGGCGAGTAAAATGAGCGAGATAACGCATTCGAAGACTGCGATTCAAGACCAGTCGGAAGAACGAATGAAGAAAACCCTGGCGAGCCTCAAGGACGGGTTTTCCGCCCTGAGGACCGGCAGGGCCTCAGCCGCCATCTTTGACAAGATACGGGTAGACGCCTACGGGGAAAAGTCCCCCATCAACCAGCTTGCGAATATCTCCGTTCCCGAAGCCAGGCTGATCGTGATTCAGCCATGGGACAAGGGCCTCATTGCCGAGATTGAAAAAGCCATCCGCGCATCGGAACTCTCCCTTAACCCTTCCAATGACGGCAAGGTTATACGCATCTCAATCCCGCCCCTGACAGAGGAACGGCGTAAAGAACTCGTCAAGGTTGCCAAAAGCAATGCCGAACAAAGCCGCGTGGCCATAAGGAACATACGCAGGGACGGCAACGAGGAGCTTAAAAAGCTTCTGAAAGACGGCAATATTACCGAAGACGATGAAAGCAAATTTTCCGAAGAGCTTCAGAAACTGACCGATTCTTACATTGGCAAGATCAACCAGATTCTGGAGGAAAAGGAAAAGGAGATCATGGAAGTTTGACGGAAAGAACCGCACTTCCCCCCACTGCCCATACGCCGGGCTTAAGTCCAAAACACATAGGTGTCATAATGGACGGAAACGGCCGCTGGGCGCAGCAACGGGGACAACTGCGTACACAGGGCCATCTGGAAGGGCTCAAGGCGGCAAAACGCATTGTCAAAACCGCGAGCGATTTTGCCGTATCCTTTCTGACCCTTTATACTTTTTCCACGGAAAACTGGAAACGTGCCGTCGAAGAGGTCGGTTTTATCATGGGTCTTGTGAAACAGTACCTTCACGCCGAACTTGATTTTTACAGGGAGAACCATATCAGAATTCGCCACGCAGGGGACCGGGAAGGGTTGCCCGCCGATGTCTTGCTCGAGCTTGACGAAGCCTGCGAGATTACCCGAAAATTCGACGGCCTCCAGGTAATCCTGGCCCTTAATTACGGTGGGAGGGACGAAATTGTCCGGGCTTTCAAGAGGCTTGCCGCAGCCGGTGAAAGCGCATCGGTTGAAAACTTGAGCCTTTTTATGGATAATCCTGATATCCCCGATCCGGATCTCATCATCAGAACCGCTGGGGAATTCCGGACGAGCAATTTCCTCCTCTGGGAAGGGGCCTATTCGGAGTATTTCATTTCCGACAAGCTTTGGCCTGAATGGACCGGGGACGATCTGGCGGAGGCCATCGAGGCGTACGGGAAACGGGAGCGCAGGTTTGGGACTGTTACAGGCAGGAAAGTAAATTATGAAAAAGCTGATTAAGCGTTTGCTCATTTTTTCCCTCGGCCTTCCCGCTCTTCTCTCGCTGGTCATTTTCTTTCCACAGCATAACCATTTGCTCCTCAACGTGGGCGCCATAATTTTTTCCATCCTCGGCGCGGTAGAATTCCGAAATATCATGATTCACAAAAGCCTGGTCATTTCCGTGCCGGAAGCTATCATTCTCGGGGCCATCAGTCCCGCCGCCTGGACGGTCGTGGTGAGTTTCGGGGTCACGGGAAATATAGTGCCCGGCGCCTTTATCCTGGGGGCCTCATGGCTCCTTGTTTCCGGGATATTCATCCGTGAAAAATTCGATTCCTATTTGGGCCGCGCCACCGCCGGTTTTGCGGTGATGATCTACCCTGGGCTTTTTATCGCGTGGATCATCCAGATGGCCATCCTGCCGGAAGCGAGCATGGTAATCTTCGTATACTTTCTCGTTGTCTTCCTGAATGACTCTGCGGCCTGGGCCGCCGGGATGCTTTTCGGAAACGGCAACAGAGGTTATGTCGCGGCAAGCCCAAATAAAAGCATTGCCGGTTTTATCGGCGGGCTCAGCGCTTCCCTTATTACGGGAATAGGCGCGGCGATCCTCTTTCCAGGCGCCTTTACCTCAAGGGTGATGGCCTCGGTTGCCGCAGGCGCTCTCCTGGGAATTGGCGCAGGGATCGCCGCCACCCTCGGCGATCTTGGCGAATCGGCCCTGAAACGCAGCGCGGGCGTGAAGGACTCAGGCACCCTCGTCATGGGCCGCGGCGGCGCACTGGATTCCATTGATTCCCTGGCACTGGCGGCGCCCGTCTATTACATACTCTACCAGTTCCTCTTCTAAAATGAAAAAGAGGGTGGCCGTCCTCGGGGCTACAGGCAGCATAGGCAAAAGCACTGTGGATGTCCTGCGAAACAGAAGGGACAGCTTTGATCCCGTCCTCTTTTCAGCCAACAGGGACATCAAGGGGCTCCTGAAACTTAAAGAAGAATTCCCCGGCGCGTTAGCCGCAATCTCCTGTGGGCAAATTTCCCGCGAGGGGGGAATTGACTTTCATGGGAAGAAAGGGCTCCTTGAGGCCATTCACGCCGCAAAGGCGGACATTGCGGTTAACGGCATTGCCGGCGCTGCGGGGCTTCCGCCGTCGGCCGCCGTCATCGACTCAGGCGCGGATTTGGCCCTGGCGAACAAGGAAACCGTCGTAATGGCCGGGAAGCTCATTATCAAACTGGCCGGGGAAAAGAAGGTCAAAATTATCCCCGTGGACTCAGAGCATTCGGCTCTTTTTAAGCTTATCGAAGCCCACGGAAAAAAGAACGTGGCAGAACTCATCCTCACCGCTTCGGGGGGCCCGTTCCTCAACTACACGTCCGAAAAGCTAAGGCAGGTAAAGCCCTGCGAGGCCCTGTCGCATCCCACCTGGAAGATGGGCCCCAAGATCACGGTTGATTCGGCAACCATGGCAAACAAGGGCCTTGAGGTAATTGAGGCAGTCGGCCTGTTCGGTTTCCCCCCCGAAAAAATCAAAGTGGTCATTCACCCCCAAAGCGTCGTTCATTCCATGATACGCTTGGCAGACGGGGCGGTCTATGCACAGATGTCAAAACCGGATATGAGGCTGCCCATCCATGAAGCCCTCTTCTGGCCTGAAACCGAGCATACCACTTTAGGAGCCCTTGATTTCGATACGCTAAGCTTGACCTTTGAGAAGCCCGATCTCGAAAGGTTTCCCATGCTCGCCCTGGCATATGAAGCCCTAAGTGGCGGTCCCATGCTTCCTGTCGTTTTCAACGCAGCCAATGAAGTCGCAGTAGAAGCTTTTCTGCGTGAAAGAATAGGCTTTACCGAAATCCCCCGCCTTGTCGCATACGCCTTGGCCCATAGCTTTCCGGGTGAGGGGGGCGCGGAAACAATCGAAGCGGTGCTGGATTGGGACAGGGAAGCCAGGGCGCTCGCGGAAGGGTATCTTCGCAGGGAGTTCCCATGATTCACCCGCTGGAAAGAATCACCGGGAAAACAAGGAAGCTGGCCCTGGGGCTCATGAGCGGGACATCCCTTGACGGCATGGACGCGGCCCTTGTTGAGATTGAAGGGACCGGTCTCTCCACGCGAATACGGTTCCTTGATTTTCTCACGCTTCCCTACGATGACGCGACCAGTAAGGTTTTAACAAAAGCGGTAATGGGGGAAGAGGGTGGAAGCCGCCTTGTCTGCGGCCTTAACTTTCTCATTGGAGAGCTCTGCGCCGAGGCGTGTTTGGCTCTATGCCGGAAAGCGGGAATTGAAAAAGGGATGATCGACTTCGTCGGAAGCCACGGGCAGACCATCTACCACCTGAACAACCCGGATACCATATGCGGGAAGGCTATCCGGGGCACCCTGCAAATCGGCGAGGCTGCGGTCATAGCCGAGAGGCTCGGATGCCCTGTTGTAAGCGATTTCCGGGTTCGGGACATGGCCGCAGGGGGCCAGGGCGCACCCCTTGTGCCTTACACCGAATACCTCCTTTACCGCCGTGAAGACAGGACCGTTGCCCTGCAAAACATTGGTGGCATTGGCAACATCACCCTCCTCCCGGCGGGATGCGGGCCGGAGGGGATTCTGGCCTTTGACACGGGGCCGGGAAACATGGTGATCGATGCCGCAGCCCAGGCCCTCCTGGGGTCGCCCCGTGACGAAGACGGCCGCGCCGCTGCCGCAGGCAAAGTCAACGAAAGCCTCCTTGAATGGATGAGGGGCTTTGACAGGGATTACCTGGAGCAGCGGCCCCCCAAGAGCACAGGCCGGGAGCGTTACAACGATGACTATGTCGGGAATCTATTAACCCGTCCCCTTGATTCAGGCATTAAGGCAAATGACATCCTTTCGACTGTTACTTTTTATACCGCCGAAACCATCGCCCTCGGGATTGGGAAATTCTGCTCGCCGCCGCCGGAAGAGCTCTTTGTCTCAGGCGGGGGGCTTCACAATAAAGCCCTCATGTCCTTTATCCGGGAACTGCTCCCCGGCTGCACGATCCGTTCCGGTGACGAGCTCGGGATTCCGGCTGATGCCAAAGAGGCGGCGGCTTTTGCCTTGCTGGCCAACGAGGCCCTTCACGGCCTCTGCAACAACGCGCCCTCTGCCACCGGTGCGTCCCATCCCGTCGTGATGGGGAAAATTTCATTTTAGGCCAAGCATAAACAGGAAGAACAATATGAACGGTGAAAAACTTAAAGAGTTGCTTGAAAAAAAATCGGGGCAGTTGTACGGCAAGGCTGTCTGTACCGTTAACAGAAACGGGGAGGCCGTTTTCCGCCACAGCGTTAACTGCAATATTGACGCGGTATTCGATCTGGCCTCGGTATCAAAAGTCCTCACAGGCACGATGGTATTCCGTCTCATAGGCGAAGGCTCCCTGTCCCTGTCACAAACCATTGACGCGTTGTTCGATTACGCGCCGCTCGGCTCAATTACAAAAGACCGTTTCAGGAACATAGTCCTACAGGATCTTCTCACGCATTCCTCCGGCCTGCCCGCATGGTTCCCTTTTTACACGCAGAAAGACGGTTTTTGGGACACACTGGAAACCGTCCTGTCGAAATGCCCGGTTGAAGAAGGCACGGTATACAGCGACCTTGGCTTCATGCTGCTGGGCGAGGCTGTCGTAGCTGTTTCCGGCCGCACGCTCCCGCAAAACATGGACGCACTCAACGCAGAATTGGGGACCTCGTTTGCATATAACGCAAAAACCCCAGATGCCTGCGTGGAAACCGAAGCCGGTAACCGCATCGAAAAAAGGATGTGCGCGGAAAGGGGCCTTTCGTTTGACGGCTTTCGGGACACATCGATCAATATGCGCGGCGAAACAAATGACGGCAACGCCTTCTACTTTTGGGGCGGCATCGCCGGCCATGCCGGTGTTTTCGGGACGGCTGGGGATTTATTGAAGCTTGGCGAACTTTACCTTAACGGAGGGAAGATTAACGATAAACAGCTCATCCCGTCCCGCCTGATTGAGGAATCGACAATAGACTACGGCGGCGGGCGGGGCCTTATGTGGGATTTATCGGATATCTTCCCTGGCGGCTTCGGGCACACGGGCTTTACCGGCACGTCCCTGTACCTCTGCCCGGAAAAAGCCATTGCCGCCGTGATACTCACCAATCGCCTTGTTATTGAGCCGGCCCCTGACCTTCGTAAATTTCGTATGGAAGCGCACAACCTGATATACAATTGAAGACCTCGCACAGGGGCACAGAGGCACAGGGGAAAATGCGTTACTTTCAAATCCTGCTCAGAGTATGGTATAATACATAGAGATTATTATTCACCAAGGAGTTCTTTATGGTATTGCTGAAACTTCACGACAACTGGAAAATGCGGAAACTGCCGGGGGGCCCTTATATGCCCGCAAAGGTTCCGGGCTCGGTCTACAATGACCTGCTCATTAACAGGCAAATGGAAGATCCCTTTTGGCGTGACAACGAGGACAAGGCCTTTGCCCTGATGGAAAATGACTATGAGTACAGGACGGACTTTTCCATTCCGGATAAATTTTTCAAAATGGACATGATCCTGCTCCGTTGTGAGGGACTTGATACCCTGGCGGACATAACTGTTAACAGCAATAAAATAGCACATACCGACAATATGCACAGGGCATATGAATTCATCCTTCCCAAAGGCATACTCAAAAAGGACAAGAATGAACTCAAAATAATTTTTCGCTCGCCTGTCAGGTTTGTCGCCGAGGCAAACAAAAAAATAAAAGTGGACGGTTCATCGCACGCCCTGGATGGTTTCCCCCAACTGCGAAAAGCCCACTGCATGTTCGGGTGGGACTGGGGGCCGAGGCTTCCGGACGCGGGTATCTGGCGGGACATATGCCTTTTGGGCATACGCATGGCGAGGATAGACAGTGTCCATATCAGGCAAGAGCACAAGAAGAATTCCGTGGAACTGGATGTTTCCCTGGAACTCGATGAAGCGGCGGAATTGTCCAGAAGCGATGATTATTCATGGAAACTCACCATTACGGATCCAAAGGGCAAGACAACAGAATTTGACAAATCGTCAAAGCGTATTTCCATTGAAAACCCCGAGCTCTGGTGGCCTAACGGTTTCGGCAAACAGCCCCTTTATACGGTTAAATTGCTCCTTCTTTCCCCCAGGGGCGCATTGCTGGACAGTTGGGAGCGCCGCATTGGGCTCCGTACCATGACCGTTAGGCGCCAAAAGGACAAATGGGGTGAATGCTTTGCCACCGAGGTCAACGGCGTAAAAATCTTTGCCATGGGCGCGGATTATATACCGGAGGACAATATACTTGCGCGTGTAAACCCCAAACGCACAAGACGCCTTCTTGAACAGTGTGTCGCGGCCAACTTCAACTCAGTCAGGGTATGGGGAGGCGGCCATTACCCGAGCGATTATTTTTACGACATCTGCGATGAGCTGGGCCTTGTGGTCTGGCAGGATTTCATGTTTGCCTGCGCGGTTTATGACTTAACCGAAGAATTTGACGAAAACATCAGGGCGGAGCTCGCGGACAACATCAAGCGTATTCGCCACCACGCTTCCCTTGGGCTCTGGTGCGGCAACAACGAGATGGAATGGTTCGTGGATCAGATGCGTTGGGTCGATACCATGAAACAAAAAGCCGATTACATCAAGATGTATGAGTATATTTTCCCGCAAATGGTCAAGGAACATGATCCCGAAACGTTCTACTGGCCGTCAAGCCCGTCTTCAGGCGGCAGTTTCGACGCGCCAAACGATCCGAACAGGGGCGATGTCCATTACTGGGACGTGTGGCACGGCAACAAGCCCTTCTCAGAGTACCGCAAATTCTTTTTTCGTTATGCGTCAGAATTCGGCTTTCAGTCGTTCCCGGCCCTAAAAACGGTGGAGAGTTTTACCCTGCCCGGGGACCGTAATGTTTTTTCGTATGTGATGGAACGGCATCAACGGAATAACTCGGCCAACGGCAAAATCATGAACTATATGTATCAGACTTTCCTTTACCCGAATGATTTCGACACGCTGCTCTACGCCTCCCAGCTTCTCCAGGCAGAAGCCATCAAATACGGTGTGGAACATTTCCGCCGCAACCGGGGCCGCTGCATGGGCGCCGTCTACTGGCAGCTCAACGATTGCTGGCCCGTGGCCTCCTGGGCCTCCATCGACTACTTTTTCCGCTGGAAGGCCCTTCACTATTACGCCAAACGCTTCTTCCAGCCTGTAATGATCTCCTGCCATGAGGAAGGGCTCCTCACCCAGGATCCCAACGCGAACCACCAGCCCCAGGTCAAAGCCGCCATTGAAAAGAGTTTCCGCCTTTCGGTTGCCAATGAGACCATGGAAGAAAAGAAACTCCTTGTCAAATGGGAAATCCGCAACAAAAGAGCAAAGGTCCTGAAAGAAAAAGCCATGCCAGTAAAGGTTCCTGCCCTGAGTTCACTGTGGTTAGACAAGGTTGAAGCGCCTGATATCGCCATTGATGACGAGTACTTAAGCTATCATCTTTACGACGGGAACAACATCATTTCCGAAGGGACTGTGCTCTTCTCACTGCCCAAGTTCTTCCACTGGGAAGACCCTAAACTTGGCTATAAGGTCAGCGGGGACACCATAACGGTCAAGGCAGCTTCCTATGCCAAAGGCGTTGAGATTCGGAACAGGAACCAGGACCTCGTGCTTTCGGACAATTACTTCGACATGAACGCCGGGGAAAAGAAGGTGAAAATCTTGAGCGGCAAAGCAGGGAAACTGAAACTCAGGAGCGTCTGGGATATCAGGTAACTCTGCAAAGAAATACCTCGCACAGGGGCACAGAGGCGCCGGGAATATAAGGAATCTAAATTTTCCCTGTGTTCTCTGTGAGCCCCGTGAGAACTCTTTCCCCCAATGTCGTCTTCTTTCTTTCTGATGGTATCTTATTCTTTAACCGCTTCTTCCTCTAGTGCTTTGTAATTGCTATATACAATATTTATATCATCAAAATTATCAATTTTAATATGACCTCCTATTATTTTATCTCCAAAAAATATATTTCCTATAAAACCGCTATCCGCATATTTTTTTATAATATTTTCATATTTTGTCCTGAGTGATTTTTTGAGGCGCTCATTCTTAAAAATAAAGCCAAAGTAAAATTCTATATCAAATCCAATACTGACATTTTCATCTATGCTTTTATAAAGGCTTTCTTCATCTTTTTTGTAAATATTGAAACCATATTCGTTTATTAGTTTATCATAGATTATTTTTGCCTTATCATCCCAATGATCCTTATTTGTTTCTCCGGTTGTTATATTATGGAGATCCTCCATCATTTGTGAAATATCAAAGTATATTTCTTTCGTCTTTCCATCAGTTGTCTTTATTATTAAAATATCACATTTAACTTCTTTGTTGTTTATTGTTATTGAATCAAAAACCTGCCGCATCCTAATGGCACCGGGATATTTGTTTCTAATCCAGGCATATTCCCCGTCAACCCCTAATTGGTGTTCATAGGTACATACTTTAACAAAATCGTCTTCGGTAATGGACTTATATTCACAGAATTTTACCATACGCCCGTCAACATTCAGGGATATTTCCTTGTCGATTTCAAGATTTACCGTCAACAATTATCCTCCCCCCATAATCAATTTGTCTTTGAAACATTGGGCAATTTTGCCTTTATATTGATTCTTTTAAATACCTCAACAGGTTCATTGGGCTTTATCTCTATTTTTAACCCCAGTTCACCGGCAGTGGCAATTCTGTCTTTTTCATATGTACCAAAAAACCTGTAAGAACCTTCATGTTTTGCAAAAACATACGTGATCCATTTCACAAATCGTACAGGAGGCCAAACCAAATTTGCTAAATCGACATTTCTGGTAGGATATTGCACAAGTATGTCCTGATTGTTATTCACAAAGTAATTATGCCAATGTACAACACCTGGATATTGTCTGCCGTTTCTGATATAATCAAGTTTTGGAAACCAAACATCATTATCTTGATCCACATGACAGACTGCCCTTTGATAGCCGCCATAGCCTTTATCAAATAATTTATTTAGCACTTCAAGAATTGTAGGAAATGTTATTTCATCATCGGTTGATATATACCCCTTTTCACGTATCTTTGCAATGATTTGATCGCGTTCACCCCTGATGCCGGCTTTATTATTATGCCCATGTTCCGGTTTTGTAGTTTTTCCATACCCAATTTTTGCTTGTTGGCTTAAAGTGATGATTTTCGGATCTCTGTCTGTTCCCCCCGTTTGCGAAGGCTTTTCCGTGGAAGCTGTCGGGGCATCGCCGCATAATATCGCTGCCAGCAGATCAAGGGTTTCCCCGCAGAGCCCCAAATCAAGCCCTTCTTCGTCGTGCAGCCTTTGCAAAAGCTGCTGTTTAACGCGGGGGCGCTCGCTTTTCGGAACATTTTTCAAGGTTTGCGGGAAGCCCTGTTCCAGGCATTTAATCAGCGCGTTTTTATTCCGCTTTGGTTCGTCTTTCGCCAAATCAGCGAGAAAAGAGGAAACGCGCCTGGGTTCGGAAAGAACTGACTTGCCGTTTTGTTCTACGATTTGTTCCATGATGTTGAATAGATTGCTGTTCATCAATGGAATTTTTATGTAAGGCACCAATTTGCTTCTTGTGTCATTTTTATACCCTTCATCGCCTCCTGGTATTGCGTTAGCTTCAGAATAATGACCAATTTTCACAACCGCGTAGAATCTGTTTATGAGAAAATTGCCATCAATTCCTTCATTCAAAATATGTTCGGCTTCATTACCAAAAACAATGAGTAGGGGTTTTTTTGCTCCGATAAAATCAAGCTCTTCTTTAAACAAACCGATATGGTTTTTTAGAATTTCAGGATGATCTATAACAAATTGCCTAACTTTATTCGCTTTCGACAGATCTACTCCACTATCCAGAATACGTCTATCCGGTTTAATAATATCGGTAAAATAAGAGCCTTCCGCCGCTGTGCCGAAAAACGTTTTAACAATCCTTTTATGCCCGCGGGCATTTTGGAATAAAGGCTTATCAGCAGGCTTACCTTTGCCGGACATATTCAGGCCGATAAAGACAATATCGGTAGTTATTCTCCGGGAAAACTGACGTTCAACCGGTAGTAATTTGTCTTCATCCCAGTTATCTATGGGACCGTCATAATAGTGTCCTCCTTTAGTATATTCAGGGGACGGAGGCGGCACACTCAATATTTCACCTTTCTCATCCCTGTTCCAGGTAAACCATGCAGCGACATGGCCAAAGGTATAATTAAAAGTATTTTTACCATCGCCATAGACATGGTCACGGATTTCAATGAATTTTTCGCGGGTCATTTCTCGCTTAATTGTTTTTTCAAAATCTGTCATATAATGTTGTATACTAATATTACATTGTTTAATTGATATGTCAAGCTAGAAGGTGACAGTCACCTTTTTTATTTTCTTCCTGAAAACCGTGCGTAATACGCACGATATAACCGCTCATTTATATTTTACCATATTACTTCATTAATTTTTCAATCTGATAAACGCAATATGCGAAAAATATTTTTATAACGATAAGTACTTTATCAAAAAAAGATACTTTTTTAAGTTGCAACTACAGCTCCTTCACCTCATAACCCGCGCCTTTCACCAAAAGGCAATGGCTAGAGTCTAGCTTGATCAACCGCTCCCAGCCGCCTTCATTAGCTTGCAGGGTTTCCAGGTTTTCTTCCAACAGTGGTTTGTCCGGGTCGAAGCGGCAGAGACGGCGCTTGGTTAATACGGCAAGTATACCACGTTTCCCTTTGCCGCTATGCAGGTGAATTTGTGTTCGGTAGAGCGCACGAGTTGTTTTCCGTTGGGGTCTAATATTTTTAGGCGGAAGTTTTTCGGTTTCTTGCCAAGGCAGATGGCAACAATAAGGCCGTTTTCCGTGACCACGTTTTTAGAATTGAAGGGAATGTCAACTTTCCCGGCAATTTCGAAGCTGCCATCCCATCGGGCGATGAGACTGCGGTTTTCCTGGGGAATTATGAAGGTCATCCTAATTTTCCCCGTAAATAATATAGGAAGCCATAAAGCTCCGATACCCCCTGCTCATATCGAGACCTGTCCAATAAAGCTCTTCATCGTTCCAGCTAAATCCGGGTACCGATCTATAATTTCCCAAACCATTTTCCCGGAAACTTCTGAGGATATATTCCATTGTAAGTGGGAAATTTTTAGCCCCTGAATTTTCAGTCATATGCCTTATCAGATACCAATTAGGATAAGTATTTGGATCACTGTCTCTGGAATAATCAATTCTAACAGTAAAATTATCTGCTGGACCAGTCACTGTAGAAGGTAAACCATAATTTTGAGTCCATCCATATCTGTAACTTTCCCAAAGATTATCATTTATACAACCTTTACTATATGCAAATTTTGAGGGAAGAGTTGTATAAAATTCAATCTCAAGAATTTTCCTTTCAGGAAAGTCTTTAATTTCCCAGATAATCCTGCCAACTTCAGTCTCCGCAAAAAGATTGAAACCCGCAAAAACACAAATTACAAAAAATAACTTTTTCATTGTTGTTTCTCCTATGTCTGCAATTATAGCATATGAGTATGTCATATAGTGCTATGGTGAATGTTTTTTTCCCTTACTTCATATTCAACCGAGAGGACTTTGCCAGATTTAACTGATTTATCGCCAAATCATTTCCCGGATCAAGTTCTAACCCTTTCTCCAGATCGCTTATAGCTTGTTCAATATTCCCTTTCCGACGGTATGCCACCCCTCTGCACATATAGGCAGGGGCATTATTCGGTTCCAGTTCAATCGCCGTGGTAAAGTCATCAATGGCTTTATCATATTGTCTTGTCTGCAGAAACACCCTTCCTCTGGCTCTATGGGCTTTAGCATATTCCGGATCCAGTTCAATCGCCGTGGTAAGGTCATCAATGGCTTTATCAAATTGTCCTTTCATCCGAAACGCGGATCCTCTGTATCTATAGGCAAGGGTATTTTTCGGATCCAGTTCAATCACCGTGGTAAAGTCATCGACGGCTTTATCGAATTGCTCTTTCTTTAGAAACGCAAATCCTCTGTTTTCATATGCAAAGGTATTTTTCGTTTTCAATTCAATCGCCGTAGAATAATCATCGATGGCTTCAGCAGGCTGATTTTTCATCTCAAACGCAAATCCCCTGCGTGCATGGACAAAGGCATTTTTCGGTTCCAGTTCAATCGCCGTGGTAAGGTCATCAATGGCTTTATCATATTGATTCATTATCCGAAACGCCTCTCCCCTGCCTCTATAGGCAAGGGCGTTTTTCGGTTCCAGTTCAATCGCCGTGGTAAAATCATCGACGGCTCTATCAAATTGTCCTTTCATTAGAGACGCCCCTCCTCTTCGATTGAAGTCCGCCGCGGACGATGCGGCCTCGGGCTGCTTGGTTGTGTTAACTTGCTCTGATCCCAGAGTTTCTTCCATTTTCACTCCTTTAATAGTCCTCGCATAAACACCGGCGCTTTTCCGTGGTAGCGTTATTCACCGCTTCAAGACACAGCTCCGCCGTCTTTAGGTGCTCAGGCACGATTCAAGCGCCATGCCGTCCAGACTGACCGCCGCCAGGGCTTCTTTTTCATTGGAGATTTTTGGTTTCCCATTGTCGTTTCTCCTGTATCCGTATTATAGCCTGTGAGTATGTCATATAGTGCTATGGTGAATATTTTTTTTCGCACAGGCGGTAACGGCAGCAAGTTATTCCATCACAGTGTAGCCGCGCCAAGTGATTTCAACACCGTGTAGTCGCTATAAGCTAGATTCATAAGGGCTTCTGATATACTTTGTGCATAGATGGCTACCTTCAATTCACGGTTATCCTTTTTGCATAAAAATCTGTACATTAAGACGTTTTTACCGTTTTCCTTTATATTCGTATTATTCGCACCGCACAAAATCATACCCGCCGCAAGGAACATTTCGGAGGTCCTCAGTTTTCGAGGCACGTATCGGAGTAACACATCCTGCTCATTGT
>JGI24698J34947_10000687_pt1 | contig 16504 bp, 15 predicted proteins | sample TergutMp193P3_FD_34947 | JGI IMG/M metagenome (IMG submission 34947) | reverse complement strand
TGGGAAGACTCGCCCCAACCCCTGACCTTTGAAGTTACCGCAGGCAGGCGGATGAAAGCCCCTGAACCGGGCAGTACGATAAATCTTTGGGTGGATCAAAGTCTTGTCAGGTTTGTAAAGTAGCGAGGCTTGAGGAAATAAAATCTATAATATAGAATAAAACGTAACATTATGACTAAAACAAAAAATTCAATGCGGCTGACGGCGCGGCGTTTGACGCTTATCGTTTTGGGAGCCGCGTTGATGGCCTTTAATATCAACACTTTTGTTAAAGCGGGAGAGCTGATCCCCGGCGGCTTTAACGGCGTTACCGTGCTGATTCAAAAAATTTGTTCGCATTATTTTGGTTTCAACATTCCTTTCAGTCTTGTTCTATATATCCTGAACGCCGTACCCGCTATTGTCTGTTTTCGTTTTGTCGGTAAAAAGTTTACCCTGTACTCGATACTGATGGTCTTTTTATGCGGACTGATGACTGACTTTATGCCGAATATGTTTATCGAATTTATTCAACTGCATGACACCTTGCTTTCATCGGTGTTCGGCGGCATAATAAACGCGATTGCGATTATCATGTGCCTGGCCGCTGATGCCACCAGCGGCGGGACCGATTTTATAGCTATATATATTTCCGAAAAGCACAGGAAGGACGCATGGAATTATATCTTCGTGGGAAACTGCATTGTTCTCGTTATTACGGCGTGTCTTTTTGATTTGAACAAAGCTTTGTATTCGATTATTTTTCAATTTACATCGACGGTGGTTCTGAACTCATTGTACCGCGCCTACCAGCAAAAGACTATGCTCATCATTACAAGCCGCCCTGACGAAGTGTATCAAATTATCCGTGAGCGGACTCATCACGCGGTAACCGCCATTAGCGGAAAGGGCATGTTCAACGCGCAGGACAGAATCATTCTGTATTCGGTTGTTTATTCCGATGAAGTGCCCAAGCTGATTAAGGCCATTCATGCAATTGACAGCGACGCTTTTATCAATGTCTTAAAGACCGAGCATATTAATGGCAGGTTTTTTAAAAAACCTAAGGATTAGACTCCGGCAAAAATAATTTCGGGAATACTTAAAAAATACGAATAAGTAGAAAAGGCAAGCAAATAAACAGAAAAGACGCTTGCAAAACAGGTCCCAATTCGTTAGAATTTATATATGAGAGGGCAAAAGGTTTCATTTCTGGCTTTGGTATTTTTTACCGGAATTGCTATGGCATTAATAGATTTTTGTTTGTTGCTCTTTTTTGGGCACGCTCTTTCGATACTCCTTTCAAAATTTATTGTCCCCGCATTGGTTTTTTTAGCCGTATATATAGCCGCCCTGATGCAGAACATCAGATGTTTCAGTAAGGGCTTTTTTCAGGATTGCTCTGGAACCGAATATGTAGACCGTCTTAAAAAGATAGGCGCGGTTCCTATCAAGATGATCGCTATGGGCATAGTTCTTCATTCGCTCTTTCTTGTGCTGATTTTTTTTACCGGTAATTGGCTGGAAATCGATCCCTCAATCAAAACGCCCATATTTCTGGCAACGCTTTCCTTCGGGATGTTTGTGGCAATTTTTTTATATGTTGTGGGCGACGGCCTTGTTTTCAAAGCCATGATAGGCAGCAAGCTGACGCGCTATCCCCGCGATCTGCGCGAGAACAGGCAGGAATTGAAATTCTTTATCGTCCCAATAGTCGTGGCTCTTGTGTCCCTGCTATTTGCCTCCTCTGTTACCATACTTGGCATTAATCAGACTGTAGGAATTATGGATAAGGTGAAAGGAGGCACATGGTTTGTAATACTGGTTCCCGTTATCGTCAATTTGCTCTGCGTTATAATTATGGCAATAGCCCTTAAAAAGAATCTTTTTGGATTCTACTCCGCGATTATCAAGCAGATGGAAAATCTTTCTTCCGAGAAAAAAGATTTAACGCGGCGCATAAGCGTTTGTTCCGTAGACGAGATAGGCACGATTTCGGGAATGGTAAATACTTTCTGCGAACATCTTGGCGAAGGAATACACGAAATCAAGAACGGGCAGGGCGATCTTTCCAAAGTGGGAATGAATCTTGAAGAACACGCCCGCAGCATGGCGAATTCCGTTATAAGCATTGCTGATGCCGCAGACCAGGTCTTGGCAAAAACTCAGGGGCAGTTGGATAGCGCAAATATTTCTATCAAAACAGTTAAAGAGCTGGCCGAACTGGTTCAAACGCTGGAAAAGTCGGTCGTTACGCAGACATCAAGCATGTCGCAGGGGTCGGCGGCGGTTGAGCAAATGGTCGGGAACATTTCTTCCATTGGTTTGGTAACCGAGAAAATGACGTCCCATTTCAAAACAGTGAGTGAAGCGTCGGAAGAGGGAAGGCGGATTCAAGCTGAAAGCAAGGAGCGTATCAGCGAGATCGTAGAGCAGTCGCAGGCTTTGCAGGAAGCGAATAAAATTATCGCCACCATCGCGGCGCAGACAAATCTTTTGGCGATGAACGCCGCCATTGAAGCGGCGCATGCCGGAGAAGCGGGAAGGGGCTTTGCCGTTGTAGCCGATGAAATCCGCAAACTTGCGGAAAATTCTTCAAACGAATCAAAAAAAATCGGAACCGAATTAAAACAAATTGTCGGGACAATTGACAAGATAGTAAAGGATGCCGAAGCGTCGGGCAGCGCCTTTATGGAAGTTTCCCTGCGGGTTGGCGAAACTGAAAAACTTGTTTATGAAGTTGACAATGCCGTTCGGGAGCAGAAAACCGGCGCGGGTCAGGTGATGGAATCGCTCCGCGTAATGAACGAAACCAATGCGCAGGTTTCAGACGATTCGCGCAAAATGGCTCTGAGTAACGAATCCGTGCTTAGGGAAATCAACGCCCTTCATGGCAGCGCCACGGAAATTTCGTCCCGTATGGAAGAAGTGTCCGAAGGTATTGGCAAAATCAAATCCGGCGCGCAGGAAGTTTCAAACCTTGCAGTCGCCACCCATTCTACCATTGAGAAAATTTCTTCCATTGTAAATGAGTTTGAGGTTAATTAAGAGGTGTTAGGCAGCAGGGATAGAACAGAAAATTATCCTGACTGTTCTATTGACAATTATCCTAAAAGTTGTGTATCCTTTATGTAAGTTGTTTCATTTTTGACAAGAGGGTGAAAAAATGACAGGTATAGAAGCTATATTAGACAAATACAAAAACTGTAAAGACCATGACGAACTGGTAAGGCTGATAAAAGAATATAAAAATCAGGCGCTCCAGCATGCGTCGAATCTTGTTTTGGCCGGGCAGTATAGTGCGGTGGCGCTAAAATTGCAGGAAATTTGCGACAAACTTCCTGCGCCGCATATTATGAAACATTCAACCGGACCGCATGAAGAGGTCAAAACAGCCACAATATCCAAAGAAGAAAAGGACCGGATAAGCGCCGACTGGAAAAAAAAGACAAAAAACTAAAAACCGGGGCGTTATTGTAAAAGCCCCGGCTTGTTAGTTTGCTTCTTATTCGGCGGACGGCCCTTCGCGCGTGGAATCCATCGGGTAATATGAAAGTAAAGTTGGTTCTTCAAAACCGGAACCTTTTGAAACTACGTTCAGCGCGGGGTTGGAACGGTGGTGCAGTGTAACGTTTCTGACAAGCTGGACTATTGCGGAGCGTCTTAAAGTACCATCCTCTCCCGGTATGCCAAGTCCAAAGAAGAAAGGCCCTGTGGCGTTAGCGGCAGGAAGGTTGCTTCTGTCAAACTGGGCGTGCGCTTTTGAGCCGGTGATGTCGTATTCAACAGTAAACCATTCATCGGCAACGGCTCCCATGCTGGCAAATGTTCTGGGTGTGTTGTCAATGATGAACGGCCCGTTTAATTCCTGAAGATTGGCGACGCGGTTGGTGCCTGAAACCACAAAGTGTTCTTCTCTGTAATTTCCCATCAGCCTGACATTGTCTTTATTGCGCTGCGGCCTTGCAAGGTTTTCCGCATTCACCATGTATTCTACGGTGAGTTTGTTATAGTCCGACCATCTAGCTCCGCGGGGAAGATCAAACCGGAAAATTGCGTAGGCTCCGTTGAGTAGTGCGAGCCTTTCCGCTCCTTCCGGTACAGGCGGCAGAGCCGCAGAAGCGCTTCTGGCCCCCCCCCCGCTTGATCCTAAAGTGGCGCATCCTGCCAGAGCAATTACCGCTAATAACACGGCTCCGTGAAAAACCATTTTTCTAATTTTCATTTTATGCCTCCTAAAGCATTTTTATGGGATATTGCCCATATCAAATTAAATTTATCGTAATCACGCAACGCGCGATTTTCCCAAATTGTTTAGGCTTGCGCCGTTCTAATGGCAAATGCTACCGCTTGAAACGGAGCATATTCTTTCTCGGCGCGACCCCCTCCGCTTCCATCTCTGTTCCATAATCGTGATATAAAATGATCGCCGCCGGATCGATTTTTGCCAGCGTGTCCGCCGCAGTATTAACAGCGATGATGTTCTGCTCCGACGGACGGAAGGCGCGGCAGGCAGGACACGCGCACCATGCATTTTCATGTCCTTTATCGGGCAGAAGGTGGAAAACGCGCGGCAATGCCGCTTCGCGCATGGCACGGGCAAACAATGCGCGGGAGCGTTTTGCGATAACAGCGGTAGTCTTTGGATTTGTCGGGCAAAAATGATGATCCGCTTTTCGTTTGCCCTCATCCATGCGGAACAGATCGCGGTGAAACAGAAACAGCCGCCGCGGCAGCAGAAGGGAAAAGTCGCGCCCTCCGGCTTCAACAGTAAAAGAATGTCGTTTCATCAGTTTCATATATTTCGAGTTTCTGCTCTTGCTTTTGAAAAATTTATCATCCAGTGAAAAAACAAGGGTGTCGCACTTGTTTTCAACAGCAAATTTAACTATATTAAGCCGTTCTTTCGCTCCTGTTTTTTTGTCGATGAACAGCCTCTTTCTTGGTTGGTTCATAATCTGATTATATAGCAAAAGTAATCGTTAGACTATATGATATTTTTATGGATTTTGATGCCGCGATTATCGGCTGCGGGGTTTCGGGGGCAAACATTGCCCGCCGCCTTTCGGCTTACAATATTAAGACCGCCATTTTGGAAAGAGCCGCGGATGTGTCCTTTGGAACTTCTAAGGCGAATTCCGGTATCATTCACGGCGGTTTTCATCACAATAAAAAGTACCTAAAGGCGCGACTTGAGATTCAGGGCAGTCTGATGTTCGACCAGCTCAGGCGCGAGCTTAACTTCCCGTTCCGAAGATGCGGAATAATTGTCGCGGCTCTCCATGATGAGGAGATGAAGGCGGTCGAACATCTTTATATGCAGGGGCTTGAGAACGAAGTTATCGGGATTGAACTTTGTTCGCGCCAGAGAATTCTTGAACTTGAGCCGAAGTTGTCCGAGGATACTGTCGGCGGTCTTTACGCGCCCGGAGGGGGAATAATTGAGCCGTACCGCTTTGTCTTTGCGCTCGTTGAGTCGGCGCTTAAAAACGGCGTTCAGCTTTTTACGAACTTTAAGGCAGATAAAGCGTCGCGTAACGGAGATTATTGGGTAATCTGCGCCGAAGACGGCAGGGAGATAAAAGCGCGTTACGTGATAAACGCGGCGGGTCTTTTCGCGGACGAAGTGTCAAAGACATTCGGCGCTGAGGAATTTACGATAAGCGCGAGAAAGGGCGAGTATTTTCTGCTTGACCGTCTGACTAAAGCCTGCCCGTCTAAGGTGGTCTTTCCTGTTCCGACCTCTGTTTCAAAAGGGATGCTCGTTATCCCGACAGTGGAAGGGACTGCGCTTGTCGGCCCTACCGCCGACGCTGTTGAGGACAAGGCCGATTTTTCCACCACCACAAAACGGCTGGAACAAATCTTAGTTTCAGGAAAGACCATGATACCGAGTTTAAGCCAAAACGATGTTATTACCTCCTTTGCAGGGCTTCGCCCCTGTTTGGGCGAGGATTTTTATATTGAAGCGTCGAAAAAAGCGCCGTGTTTTGTGCAGGTAGCCGGTATTCAAAGTCCGGGGCTTACCGCGTCTCCGGCAATCGGTGAGTATGTAAAAAACATTCTGCTTGATATGGGACTTCAGCTAACGGAAAAGCCAGGTTGGGACCCTTATGTTGAAGATCGCCCCCTTGTGCGTGAACTGAACTTGAACGAACTGGACAGTCTTATCGCGAAGGATAAAGCGTGGGGCAACATGGTCTGCCGTTGTGAAAATGTCAGCGAAGCTGAAATTGTACAGGCCATAAAACTCGGTCACACTACTTTGGACGGGATAAAATATTTTACGCGCGCGCAGATGGGACGCTGTCAGGGCGGCTTTTGCACTTACAAGATCATCAAAATTATAATGAGGGAAACGGGTCTTTCGTGGAATGAAGTTACAAAACACGGAGGCAAAAGCCGCATACTTGAGGGCATCCTATGAGAGAGTTACAATACGACGCGGTTGTAATCGGCGGGGGAGCGGCAGGAATGGCCGCCGCTCTTGAACTTGAAACAGAAGGTTTTACCTGCGCAATTATTGAGAGGGAAGATCACCTCGGCGGAATCCTAATGCAGTGCATACACAACGGTTTCGGTCTTCACGAATTTTCCGAAGAACTCACAGGCCCCGAATTTGCCGAGCGCTTTATTGAGCGCGTAATAAAGTCAAAAATCGCCGTGTATCTAAACACCACCGTAACGCAATTTATTCCGTCTCGTTCTTCGCTTTCCGCTTCCGGCTCTTTCAAAGAACTTTACTGTGTTTCTCCCGAAGGCGCAATGCGAATACAAAGCAGGGCTGTGTTACTCGCAATGGGCTGCCGGGAACGGAATCGCGGCAATGTCAGAATTCCCGGTTCCCGTCCGGCAGGAATTTTTACCGCAGGACTCGCGCAGCGCCTTGTGAACATTGAAGGCTATATTCCCGGAAAGGAAATTGTGGTCATAGGTTCAGGCGACATCGGGCTTATCATGGCGCGGCGCATGAGCTGGGTGGGCTGCAAGGTAAAGGCCGTGGTAGAAATAATGCCGTACCCTGCCGGATTGACGCGCAACATTGTTCAATGTTTGAGAGACTTTGACATCCCCCTCTACCTTTCGTCGCAGACAACAGGAATTTTCGGCAATGACCGCGTAGAGGGGATTGAAGTTACTCCTATGGAAAACGGCGTCCTTGCGCCGGAAAAAAGTTTCCGAATAGACTGCGACACTGTTTTATTGTCGGTCGGCTTAATCCCCGAAAACGAGCTGTCGCGCGCCGCCGGCGTAGAGTTGAACAGCGTAACAAACGGCCCCTCAGTGGACGCCAATCTTATGACAAACATGGACGGAGTTTTCGCCTGCGGCAATGTGCTTCACGTTCACGACCTAGTAGACTGGGTATGCGAAGAAAGCAGACGCGCCGGACGCTATGCCGCGCATTGGCTTCGCGGAGAAAGCCCCGCTTTGCAGATACGCGCGAAGGCAGGCTCTAACGTGCGTTATGTGAACCCGGCGCGAATTGCCCCTGAACGTGAAAACCACATTTATATGCGTTCAATGATTGTAAAGAACGATGCTGTCCTTGAACTGCGTCTTGATAACCGCGTACTGCGCAGTATTAAAGAACGGCACGTTCAGCCTTCGGAGATGGTAAGTTTGAAAATCGGCCCGAAAGATTTTGAAGGGTTTGATGTTAATTCCGGTTCCGTTTTGGAATTCACTATTAGTTAAGGAAGTGTTATGCGAAGTTTAACCTGTATTGTATGTCCCATCGGTTGCTCTCTTGATGTCGAAGAAGACGCTAATTCGCAAAACAGCCTGTCCGTCACAGGAAACCGCTGCCCGCGAGGAGAAGTTTACGCTCGCGAAGAAATCCGCGCTCCAAAACGTGTTGTAACTGCCACCTGCCGTATTGAAGGAGAGGTTGGCTTCCCCGGCTCTGTAAGGCGCGTTCCGGTAAAGACCGCTTCCCCCTGTCCGCGTGAAAAAATTCCTTTTCTTTTACAGGACATTTACAAAGCGGCGGTTTCACTTCCGGTAAAAGCCGGCGATGTGGTAATCGCAGGCTGGAAAGGCGAAGAAATTAACGTAATCGTAACAAGGACGCTTGAATAAGGATGTTGACAAAACATCTTTATTATGGTATAAAATATTTATGAAAGCAACGGCTTTATTTTTGACCGTAATTGTTACGCTGTTTTCCGGGTGCAAGAGCGTACCAGTGCCGGAAGAAATACCGGAAGAATCAAATGTGTTAACCCAGGATGAAATAGATATAATTGATGAAGTGATCGATCACACAATAGTATACGATATAAAATTACCAAAGGAAGAAATGCAGGTTTGTATATACGGCACGTTTTTTGTATATAAATCACGGTATACCGATTCGTATGAAGAAGATTTAATAAATTCTGAGAGTTATTTAAAAGAGAATCTAACGATAGATGAAAAAATAATTTCATCGTTTATCAGAAGAAATATGAGGAGAAGAATCCCTAATAGAGACGCGGAATTTATGTCGGATTTCTTTTGGCAGGGAGACCCTTATGAAAAAGAATACTTTAGAATGATTTTTTCAAATATCGGCTTTAATGAAAATAAAACAGAAGCGTTAATATATGCATATGTTGATTTACCAACGTGGAGATATGCTAAATATGTGTATCTGAGAAAAGAAAATGGAACTTGGAGGTACAACAATTCCATTTCACCTTCATCGCGCAGAGCGTAAAAAATTATAGGTTTGGTTTATGTTTTTCAAAAAAAATGAACAATCACCGGAACCTCAGCCGAGCCCGAAGGGCGAAGGTTCTTCCCCTGATGCTTTTTGGCGCGAATACGAAGAAAAAACAGGCGAAAAAGTTTTGTCGCGCGGGTTGGGAAAGTGCATTTTCGGTTGGGAAGAGTTCGACGGAAAAAAGCGGGACGGTATTTGGGGCCTTTTAATCACCACGTCCGGCGGCTTTCGTTTTCAGCATTTTCCGCAGAAAAGTTGGCTCGACGCTTTTACGCATTTTTCCGAAACGGAGCCGCCTAAAGATAACGCAATTTTTATCCCCAAAGAAAAAATCGTCTCGTCGCAGATTTTAAAAGAGACAAAGTGGTGGAAAAAGATATTTTGCCCCTCAGTGCCTCAGCTTGTTATTCACTGCACGGACGAGGCGGGCAGGGAGAGGCGGATGGTTTTTGAGATAATAACAAAAGCGTTCTTAAACGCCCGCTTTCCATGAATTAATTTTGTTGAGTCTGAATTTTGGAACCATTCCGAAAAAATGCAGGATTTGTGAGGGAACTGTTTTGACCTTTGACCAAAACTTACGGGTTTCCGAACAAGTCCAATATTGATATAATCGTAAATAAGAGGTGTATATATGAAAAATAAATTTGTCCTATTGGCGGCATTGGTTTTCTGCTTTTTTGCGGCGGCTTGTACGACGAAAGAAGGGGTGAATATGCAGTCGTCTTCGCAGAATGAAAGAATACCCGGCATGAGAACATATTCAGGGAATAGCCAGGGAAACAGGCCCCTTCCGGGTTCGCCCTATGGTTATGAGATGTGGTCCGCCGGCGGAAACAGAAATCGTCTTATTTGGTACGGGCCGGAACAGAGAGGCGGGGCGGCTTTCAGGGCGGAATGGAATAACCCCGATGATTTTCTGGGCCGCGTAGGATACTTCTGGAATCAGGGAAGACCCTACGCATATTATAAAAATGTTTACTGCGATTTTAACTTTACCAGATCAGCTAACGGCACTGCCGGAAATTATTCATATATAGGGATTTACGGCTGGTCCAGGAATCCGATGATTGAGTGGTATATCGTTGAAGACTGGTTTGGGAATGGAATCATTGGGCCTTCCACAATGGGAGGCGGCGCTTCAAAAAAAGGCGAGTTCACTGTAGACGGCGCGGTATATTTTATTTATCAGGCGACAAGACCTGCCGGCTCCGGTAATATAGAAGGCAGTAACCGCTCCTTTATCCAATTTTTCAGCATACGCCAAACGCGCCGCCAGAGCGGAACAATTTCCATTACGGAACATTTCAAGGAATGGGAAAGAATAGGCATGAGACTCGGCACGAATATGTATGAAGCCAAATTCCTCGTTGAAGCCGGCGGCGGCATGGGGTGGTTTGACGCGGAATATATTTCGTTCCGTCAGGAAGATTAGAGAGCCATCTTAAAGGAGAATACCGCTTTGACTGAACCTGAACCCAAATCTGCGACAGACCGTATCAGGACGGCTCCCATCGGAAGGCTGTTACTCAGTTTTTCCATTCCGGCAATAATCGGAATGTTTGTAAACGCGCTTTACAATATCGTTGACCGTATTTACATAGGGCACGGCGTTGATCCGCTTGGCATTGCCGGAATAGGACTTGTAATGCCAATAATGATGATCATACAGGCAGTCTCCATGCTTGTCGGCATAGGCGCGAACTCGCTCTTTTCCATTCGTTTGGGCGAAGGCCGTTCCGACGAAGTTGAAAAAATAATGGGAAACGCGTTCACGCTTCTTTTCCTTCTTCCCGCCGTTTGTATAACCGTGAGCCTTTTTTTCATGGAGCCAATTCTGCGCGGCGTTATGAAAGCGACAGGCGATGTGTATGAATATGCGTCAAGTTATTTGCGTATCATCTTGTACGGCGCGATTTTCGCCGCGATGAGTCCCGGCCTTACCCACTTTATACGTTCGGACGGGCATCCAAAAACTTCGATGCTGGTTCAGATTGTCGGGGCTTTGATGAACATTATACTTGACCCGATTTTTATTTTTGTTCTTGGTTTGGGAGTCGCGGGTGCAGCATGGGCGACGATTATTTCGCAGTTTGTTTCATTCATTTTTGTTTTAGGGTATTTTTCCTCAAAATTTACACGTCTGCGTTTCCGCTTTAGATACATGAAGTTAAACGCGAAACTTGTCGGCAGTATTCTTGCCATTGGTTTCGCTCCGTTTATCATGCAGTTCGCCATGAGCCTTGTCGGTATTTTGCAAAACGCGGCAATTTTAAAATACGGCGGGGATGAGGCGCTTACCGCCATGACAATCTTTTTCAGCGTACTTATCGTTATCATTATGCCGCTCATGGGAATAGGGCAGGGAGCGCAGCCGATTATCGGTTACAATTACGGCGCGAAACAGTACGACCGCGTTAAAAAATGTTTCAAGCTTGCTGTTATCGCCTGCACTATAGTTCTTTCATGCGGATTTCTTGTTGCGCAAATAGCGCCAGGTTTTTGCTTTTCGCTGTTCAGCAAGGATACGGGACGTCTGCGCGATCTTGGCATATTAACCATGCGGATTTGTACCAGTATGTTTCCGTTTATCGCGTTTCAAATGATGGGCGGTCAATTTTTTCAAGCTATTGGAAAACCCGTTCAGGCTTCTATATTGGGTCTTTCGCGGCAGATTCTCTTTTTCATTCCCTCGCTGTTGTTCCTTCCTCTTCTGTTTGAAGCGATAGGTCTGCGCCCAATTTACGGCGTATACTGCACTTTTCCTTTATCCGATTTTTGTTCTTCAATAATATCCGCTGTTTTTGTATTCAGGGAATTCAGGAGATGGAAAAAGTTACAGGGAAAAATATAGCTTGCTCAAATTTCACATTGGTGAAAAATTAGAAAGCTTACAGGTATGTATACAGTTTATCCAATACTTCCTCAACGGCAAGCGGTTTGCCGACATGATCGCTCATGCCGGCTTCAAGACATTTTTCTATGTCTTCGCGGAATACGTTAGCTGTCATGGCAATTATTGGAATACGTTTATGCGTATTCGGTTCCCTGGCCTCTAACTGTGCTTCAAATGCGCGTATCCGGCGCGTTGCTTCATAGCCGTCCATTTCCGGCATCCGTACGTCCATGAAAATTAAATCGTACTTATTCGGTGCTTCGCTGAAAATACGAACAGCCTCAACGCCGTTTACAGCACAGTCGATTTCCATAAGCGTCGGTTCCAACAGCGCAAGCACGATCTCGCGGTTGATTTCCATGTCTTCGACCAGCAAAACACGCTTGCCTTTGTAAAGACCGGCGGTATTCGTCTGCCGGCTTTTGTTCTTTTCTGTGTTTTCAACTTTGCCCCGCTTCATCCGTACTGTGAAAACGAAGACAGAACCTCTTCCCGGTTCTGATTTAACCCATATTTTTCCGTCCATCAGTTCGACAATACGTTTGGAAATTGCGAGACCCAGGCCTGTGCCTTCAGACTTGCGCGCAGCCGCGTTATCCACCTGCTGAAAGGGACGGAACAAAAGGGACTGTTGTTCCTGACTCATGCCTATCCCTGTGTCTCGCACTTCGATCTGAATGGTACATAGTTCGTTTTCCTCTCCCAACAGGCAGGTGTCAAGAAAAATTTGTCCGCCTTCCGGCGTGAATTTCATCGCATTGCTCAATAGATTGGTGATGACCTGTGCCAGCCGCTGGTCGTCCCCGATCAGCTCTTTGGGTATGTTCTTGCCAATACTAATATCCAGCTTCTGTCTTTTTTTATCCATCTGGAAATTTATTACGTTTATCACTCTCTGGATCAGCTTGTCAAAAGAAAACGTCACAGGTAAAAGTTCCAGCTTGTTAGCCTCAATTTTTGACATATCCAGAATGTCGTTGATGACGCCTAACAAATGCTTTGACGCATCTTCTATCTTTCTAAAGCAATATTCTCTGCGCTCAGGATCATTGGCGGACATCCCGATACTTGTCATGCCTATGATGGCGTTCATCGGCGTACGGATTTCATGGCTCATCTGCGCGAGAAAAATGCTTTTCGCCATATTGCTTTGCTCGGCCAGTTTTTTCGCTTCTTCCAGCCGTGCGCTTGTTTTGATATTTTTGACAAACAGTACTGCCATGACGATCAGCAACGCCGCAAGAACTAAGGAAAATATAGTCAGATAATCTGAGCGCTCCTCGGCATACTTTCTTTCGTAGTTGAAAGAGCGGCTTTTCCAGTCTCTTGTGTGCGCTTCGATGTCGATCAGGGACATGGCTTTGTCAATTATAGAGATTAAAATATTTTCATTTATATTGAATCCAAGAAACGCATCGCGTACAGGAGACGGGAAAATAATGTTGGCTTTATAGCCGGACTGTTCGTAATAATTTGTAAGGGTGAGAAGCTCGGCTTCGGAAGCCATGAGCAGGTTTATTTTACCATGTTTCAGTGCTTCAAACGATTCCTCTCTGGAATCGAAATATATGATTTTTTCATGATTTGGGAACAGCGAATTGAAAATGTCCTCAAACGATGTTGACTTTTCAATCCCGATAGTTTCCCGTATCACCTGATACAGCTTTAAATCGGGATAATCCGTTTTCGATAATAGCGTGTAATTGAAAACAGCGACCGTGTGTTCGGACCACAGGAATCTGCTGCTGCGCTCTGGAGTATACGCCAAATCCGAAACCAGCGCGGCCTTGCCTGTTTCAAGCATATTCAGTATCTCGCTCCAGGGTGTATCTATCGCGTTGACAACATCAAACTCAATTCCGCTTAAGCCTCTTACCTTGTCAAGAATTTCAGGCGCTATCCCCTGAAATTCCCCATCTTCTTTATTGTAAAAACATAGCGGATAGTTGTCGGTCTCCAAAGCGATGGGAACCTTCGCGCCTCTCGCTGTCAGATCAGCAATGTAGGCTTTTTCATCATCGCTTAAAAAACGGTCAAAGCTGTACTTCGCGAATTGCCTTTCGCCGATTGCGTATAACCGATAAAGCTCGTCGATTCCTCCGGCCTGTAAATATTTATTTAGGGCGGATATAACAGGTTCAAGACTGGGATTGGCGGTAGACAGCGAAACCGGAGTATAGACAAACGGCAGAGCGTCAACGCCTGTTATAAAATCATAATCAATAAAATCGTATGAAACGACAGAGTCGGTAATGAACGCGTCTATAATACCGGATGACAGATTTTCGGCGATCTCTTCGCTGTTTTGAAGCGGCACGGCCTGGAAAGACAGAACTGGATAAAACGCGCGGACTAACTGCTCGGTAACCGTCCCGGCGAAAAAGCCGATTTTAAGGCCGTTAATATCTTCAGACGTTTTGATTTTTCTCGCGCCGCTTTTTATAAATACGGTGAGCGAACGCTCCGCAATTGGAGTGCTCATGAAATAAATTTGACTACGCTGCGGGGTTGGGGTAAGATCGCCTGTAAAATCAATGGCGCGGTTGTTAAATCCTTGCATAAGGGAATCCCACCCGTGGGATTCTTGAACAAACGGGATTCCGAAAAGGCTCGTCAAAAGTTCGCAGAACATGGATGTAAAGCCCGAATATGTCCCGTCCGGCAAAATGAACGATTCTGTCGTAAGCGAACTGCCGTAAGAAAAACAGCCCCTGGATAATTTCAGCGCCTCAATAGCGGTAATTTCCCCGCCGGTTATGCCAGGTATGTCGCGGTAGGTTTTGATTGAATTTATTTCAGTTGAACCTCTTTTAAGGGAGGGCTTGTTTTGCTGGGAAAAACATCCGGCCAGTACAAATATAACCGTATAAATGAGGAGAAAAATTATGCTTTTGCTAATATTTTTTACCATGTTTTCAGGATACTATTATAAAATTAAAAAAGGATTTTGTCAAATGTAAAATTTTTTCAGGTCTATCATTCTATGATAGGCCAATCTGTTATATATTAAAGCATGATTAACTTTGTAACAATTGATTTTGAGACCTCGAAAAATTCACGGGAAAGCGCCTGCTGATGTCCGCAGAAAAGCACGGCAGTGCGAGCATTGCCAGCCTGCTCAAAACCGCCGGAGTGGAGATGAGGGTGCTTGGGTAAAATAATAAAAATAGGGCTTGACAATAAAGAAAAACGGGTTAATATATAAATTTAGAGGAAAAAATGAAAAAAATAATTTATTTGATTATAGTACTTAATTTTATAGCATTTAAGCCCTCTTTTTTGTATTCGCAAAATCAGAGTGTCGGTGGTATTGTATATGGTAGCGATTGGGCTTTTTTGGTATCTGCTCCAGATGGGTGGATAATGGATTCTCAAAGTTTATCACATTATAATATTTTTGCATTGTTCTATGAAAATGGAAGAACACTTGGAGTTGGTACTCCAATAATATACATAAATTCAACGGAACTTGCACTTGATACTGATGAAGAGATGAAGGTTTATATAGCATGGGATTTAGGAAAACATAATAAAAATGGTTCAATGATTGTTGAGCTGAATAATATACTAAACGATGTTAATGATACTTATTATATTTATAATATTGAAAACACGAGCGGACAATTTGAAACTATTATATATAGGAGATATAGAAATATATGTTTTTCAATAATTTTGAATGCACCAAATGAAAATATAAGACAACAATTATTTTCAAAAATGGAAGAAGTTATCAAAAGTATGCTTTTTATGGACAGAGATTGATAAGATATGTACGTACCGCATATAACAGGTAAGAAATAGCTAAAAAACCGTAAAAATATATTGACACGGCAATAAAAATATTATAAAATATTGTTGAAATACTTTATAGGAGGAAAAATATGAACAATAAAAGAATCTATGCGGGGATAGTTGATTTTTTAATTGCTTGTTTAATACAAACTATTCTTATGGGATTATTTTTTATAAAGCCTTTATTGAATAATACTGGTGATATAAATACCTTTAATATTATGGTGAGAATGTTTACCATATCTTATTGTTCTATGATGTATTTAGTTATTAGGGATATTATTGGCAAAAAAAGTATTGGAAAAAGAATATTCAAATTAAAAATTGTTAATAAATGTGATAATAGTGAGACAAATTTTCTGAAAAGACTCTTGAGAAATATAACTTGGTTATTAACGTGGGTAGATATAATTGTATTTTTAATATCAAAAGAAAGACTTGGTGATAAAATTTTTGGAACAGATGTCGTGGAACAATAATGATATAAAATATTATAAGGATATATGTCCCCCTTGCTATCGGAAGCGGGATTCCATTCATGATTCCTTCTTTTTTACTGTCCCTTGCCGTGGTTATTATCGTAATGAAAGAGGTTAAAAAAATGTAAAAATTTTTTTGGTCTATCATCTCCTGATAGACCAACCTGTTATATATAAAGCATGATAATGAATTTTCACGGCATAAAGGCNAAATTATTCTCCGACGGGGCGGAAACGGAATCCAAAGACGGCATCCCGCTTAAAAACATGGGCATTTTGGATCATTTTGAAAAGATAGTGGAAATTTCCNAAAAACACGGCATAGAAAAATGCCTTTACAAAGGGAAAAGCCGCCTTGACTATGCCTGCTGTAAACTCGGTATCAGCCCGATACAGGCGGTGTTGTTTTCCCATTTATTGGAAAAAAGCTATGATTGCTATGTAGAGCTTGGGGATATTGCCAAATCGCTGGATTGCAGTAGGATCAGAATATTCAAATACGCAAGCGAGCTTGATGAGTTGGAAAAGAAAAAACTTATACGGTGCAAAAGGGATGACGGCGAAATTTCATACAGAATACCCCGTGAAGTATACGAATCCCTGCAAAAATTCAACAAGTACAAACCGGAAAAAACCGACAATTTAACA
>JGI24698J34947_10000686_pt1 | contig 16505 bp, 9 predicted proteins | sample TergutMp193P3_FD_34947 | JGI IMG/M metagenome (IMG submission 34947) | reverse complement strand
TGGGTAGGGCTGGCCCCGCAGGGGCCGGGTGCCCTCCAATCCTGTATGGTTTAAGGTTGGGTAGGGCTGGCCCCGCAGGGGCCGGGTGCCCTCCATATTATCATTTGACTTTATTATTTGACTTTCTCCCGCCTTTCCCCCAAAACCACCCAACCCCCACATATCGTACCCCGCAAAACAAAATACACTACCGGCATGGGGTATACACAAAAAACTGAACGAATACACGCCTCCCGCCGGCCCGCAAAACAACCCCCCAGAACCCCACGCCACAGACCGATATTCAAAAAAAATTATTTTTTTCTTGCTTTCCAACGAAAAAAAGGTTATTTTATATACATATTTATTGATGGAGGCAAATCAGACCATCTGAACTCACAAACCCCTCCGCAAAACAAACAACGCAAAATAACTAAAGTTAAATAGAATTTATAACCGATATAGTAAAGGTACACAAAAAACACACGGCAACCACGCAACCGGACAAATAGCCGGAACGAAAATTGCCAGACAACCGGAAACCGGAAACGACAGGGTTCGCCCGACACAAACGTTACAGAGAAAAAAATATCTGACTTAAAACATAAACAAGGAGTGTATCGCATGAATTCGAAAAACAAAAACGCCAACGGGACAATAGCGCCCATCGGACGGAACAGCCTTAAATTAGTGCTGACGCTTACAGCCATCGCGGTGATGGGGGGGGCGGGGAGCGCGGGAGCGCAGGTATCGGTAAAATCTCTGATTGCAAGCGTGGTAATCGGCAGTGATTCGCTTACCTATGTACCTAATGAGTACGTAAAAAGCATAGATGCTGGCTTTGGGATTTGGGATCGTAACAGTGATACGACCGGTATGGATAGCTTAACGAACACACACCAAGTTTACGGACCGAATATCTACAGTTCGACAAATGGAATTAAATTTGTCTTTAAAGGAAGTGTAGTGATACCAGGTATGGTGGTATCTGTTGGTGATACATCAGGAAATCCTAATAAAACACTTGCCAGTGGAAACGACTATTCGGTCAAAAATGAAAGTGGAATTGAAAAATCCATAACTATCGGAAACTCATATTTGAAGACTTTAAGGTACGACTCCGTAATTGTGATCAAATTTTTAAGCACAAGAGGACCTGTCGCAAAGGTTCTCATGATACCTGATGTTAAAACTAAAACGACAGTAAAAGAGAACATTGGAAATGAGGATGTTTCTATCGAGTTTTCTGGGATGGGCAATTCGAGTAACAACAAAACTCTTATATTAAGTTCAATTAACAAGGATAGTGCGTTTTTCGATCGAGACAAGAAAACGCATGTTGAATTCATGGAGTATGCGACTGGTGGGAAGATGGCTATCACGGCTACCACGCAAGACAGTGGAAGAGTGCCCCAACTAACGCTTAAAAGGAACGATACGCTCGTGAGTAACGTGGAATTAGTTCGAGATGGTAACAAGTTGACCTGGACCGTGCAACTCACGAAACCGGCGTTATTGGATGCGGAGATAAATTTTGTGAATGCCTTCAGAAAATCTCTGATTACAAGCGTGGTAATCGGCGAAGATTCGCTTACCTATGTACCAGACGCAAACAGGGAGGTAAAAGACATAGCGGCTGGCTTTAAGATTCGCGATTATAACTATGATACAAGTTACGCGGGAACCAAAAATACACACGAAGTTTCCGGGCCGGATATGTATAGTTCGGCAAATGGAATTAAATTTATCTTTAAAGGAAGTGTAGTGATGGGTAATATGAAGGTATTAGTTAATGATACATTACTTGCTGGAAGCGATTATGAAATGGATCTGACTGCAACGAATAAATCCATAACTATCAAAAATTCATATTTGAAGGGGAGAAAAAACGATTCCAAAATTACTATCGCATTTTTAAGCACACGTGGATATGTCGCAAATGTTAGCATGATACCTTCTGTTAAAACGAAGACGGCAGTATTTGAAAACGGGGTTACTGAAGACGTCACTATCCAGTTTAATGGAAGTAATCCTGTTAAATTAAGTGCACTTCCCCCCGCTTCCGATACGTTTTCTCATCGCGGCAAGAAGACGCATTTTGACTTTACGGAGTATGCGAGTAGTGGGAAAACGATGAAAATCACGGCTAATGCGCAAGACAGCGGAAGAATGGTCAAACTAACGCTTAAAAGTAACGGCTCGCCCGTAAGTGAAGGATTAGAATTTAAACGAGATAAAAACGAGTGGACTTGGACGGTGCCACTCAAGGAGCCGGCATCTTTGGATGCGGATGTAGACTTCGCGGATGTCTACACAATTTGGTTCAAGCAGCCTGAAAAAGGGACGCTTACAGTAATAACTCCTGATGGCGGAACGGTCACGCCTAACGCCACTACGTTTAAAGGTGGCGACAAAGCTATATTTACGGTTAAGCCTGAGAATGATTATGAGGTAGAAGGGTGGTACAAAAACGGCGTAATTATTACTGACACAACCGGTAACACGTATACGCATACGGTAGAAAGGAAAGATACCATTGCGGTAAAATTAAGAGAGAAGCCGGTATTTAGAGTGTATAATCTTTTAAACTTTGAAACGATCAGAGACGGCAATCCCAAAAACACGGACAGTGTGTGGACACACCTCTATTTCCCGACCAGTGGATATGATGTATCATTTGAAGACAGCGATAAAGACGTTATAATTGAGTGGAGTATTGATAGTAGTAATAGCGCTTGTAATACAGGTGGATGTGGTGATTACGTTAATGTTAGCTATGGGACAGTAACTCGTCCAGCATATGGTTCAGCAAAAGTGAAGCATTCTGGCGGTTATATGTATTCATACAACTATCCCATTAAAGCGAAAATCTATGTTATTGGTGATAGTTACACGAAAGAGACAACGGATTTTAAATTGGGAATAGTAGAAGCCGAACCCGCGGCCACCACCGACGACGGCATTGGCGAACTAATAGCAGCCCAGTTGACGTTGTCGCGTATCAAGGGTAGTGGCACAGGCAATGTGTTGAGTGACGGCGGCAGCAAATTAGTCGTGTCGTCCCCGCTCAATCTTATCATCCATCAGGACAGCATTAAGGCTCTTGCTCTTGCCGCCAGTGTGCCCTCAGACAGTTTGTCCATAACGTGGCGTGTAAGCGTCGGCGGGGCGTATATTACCCCGGCAGGCGCGGTAATAACCGCGGCCCAGCCCACGTACACGCAGGGCAACCAGCCTGTAACGTTGGTTGCTGAGATCAGGAAGAATGGCCGTCTGATCAAGGAGCATACGTTAAATGTTGAGATAAAGGCGAAGGATCCTGACGCCGCGGAGTCTATGAGGATTATAGCGAGTGTTTTGGGTGATTCGGCGAAGGGTTGGGATATCATCAGGTTAAGCAACAATGCGCGTGACGACGTAAGGTTTAACCTCAATTTGCCGAAGTCAGTCTCGGTTCTGCGTGATTTCGCGCCTGTTGATTCGCGTTTGGCGGATATTCCCGGTACTCTTGCCGGAGTTCGGGTTCGGTGGAACTCCAACAACAGCGTGATTGACACGGCGACCGGCGTGGTGAGGCGTGGTACCGCAGCGGTGAATGTGGCTTTGACCGCGACTGTTTTGAAGACTGCCCCCGCTCCCGCTCCTGCCGACAGCGCGAAGGTGACGTTTAATTTGAGGGTTATCCCGGAGGCGACGGGCGCGGACAATGCCTCGGTCAACGCGTTGAAAAATTTGTTGACGTGGGATGTTATCAAGGGTAATAATGTGAGTATGGATGCCATTGGGAGCGTGTTGTTTTTGCCGAAGACGGGCGCGTTTGCCGGTAGTGCGTACAGCGGCGCGGCTATTACGTGGGTATCGAGCGACACGACGTCTATTCGCGTGAAGGCCGGTTCGGTGGTTGACACGGGCGTTAACATTCGTAAGGCTGCCCTTTCGAAGGCTGCGCTTTCGGCTGAGTTGTCTCTTACTGCGAGGATTCGTTTGGGCGGCGCTGACGCGGAGTCGAACATCGGGGGGTTGCGCGTGTTGCCGAGGGGCACGGTTCAGCCGAACGACATTGTTTTCAGCGGCGAGAGCGTGGTCTACAACAGCAGGCCGCAGAGTATTGTCGGCGTGAGGCTGTTGTCTGCGGCAGCCGGCACGTACACGCAGAACGGTACGGACGTGTTTGACACGACGTATATCTATTATGATTCCGTTAAAACCGTGTTGTCTGGGCTGCCGGTCGCCGTGGGCAGTTACAGGGTGGAGGTGACGCTGAAGAACAGGAATTTCGCCGGTACGAAGGAGGTGGATTTCATCATTGCGCCGAAGCCGCTTACCGCGTCGATGCTCTCGGTGGACACGTTGACGGCGTACACGTACAGGAAGGCGGCGATCACTCCCGCGTACAGCGTTTTTGACAACGAGCTGCTTGTTTTTGGCCGGGACTTTGTGGGCGCTTTCGGCAGCAGCGTTTACGACGACAATATCAACGCCGGTGTGAGGACGGCAATGGTGAGCGTGATGGGTATTGGCAATTACACCGGTACGGTCGTAAGGTTTTTCACTATCGCGCCGAAGACGGTCAGTATAGACGTGGACGGGAGTACGGTGAGGAACCGCGCGTACAACGGCGCGACCGCCCTCAGCGGCGACAGCGTCACGGTTAGTTTTGTTGGGTTGGAGGCGGGCGACAATCTTGTCAAAGGCAGGGATTACGTGTTCTCGTCCCTTAACTACAACAGCCGCGACGTTGCCGCCGCGAACAGTGTGACGGGTACGGTTGCACTTCTTGACGCGACCGCGCTGGGCAGGAATTACAGGTTGTCGGGCGGCGCGCAGAGCGGCAACTTTTTCAGGTCCGGTGTGACCATGGGGAAGAAGGCTGCGGATACGTCGGATTTCCTGTACCGTATAGACACCGTTTTGTACACCGGCACGGTTAGGCCGCCGGTCAGCGTGGTGTTCAAGACCGGCCTGACGAACCCGGGCGGCGCGATCGCGGTGGAGTACGACATCGGCAACGATTGGACTGGTAACGTGCCAGTCGAGAGGGGTTCCTATCCGGTGCGGGCGCGCGTAACGGGCGGCGCGAATTACGACGACGGCGCGGTGCCGCTTGGCACTTACCTGATTGCTGATCCGTTGAAGCCTCTGATCACGTCCCAGCCGGTGGACACGACGGTGCGTGTAGGCGGTACGGCGTTGTTTTACGTAACGGCGAATTCGCCGAACGGCGGAATTTTGAGTTATCAGTGGTACAGGAACGACACGCTGATTTACGGCGCGACGGCCGCTGCATACAGCGTATCGGTAACGGAGCCGATGATTGGCGCTGACTTGCGGTATCATGTATATGTGAAGAACTCGAATGACCGCGTGCAGATTCCCGACTCGGTTAAGAGCAATGTGTGGAAGTTGGAGGTCAGGAAAGCTCCGCGCGACATCGTGAGCGCCAGCGTCACGGTCAGCGACGACAAGTTTATCTACGACGGTAGGGGGAAAGCGCCGATGAGCGTTACCGTGAGGCTGAGCGATACCTTAATTGCGGCGGCCAATAATTACACGCTTTCGTATTCTGACAGCGTGAATGCCGGCACGGTGATTGTGACGGTGTCGGGTATAAACGACTACGCCGGCAGCGCGTTCGGATCGTTTGTGATAGACCGGAAGGAGACGGTTGTATCGGATTTGTCCATAAAGACGAGGACGGTTCAATACACCGGCGTGCCGCTCCCCGTAGAGGTGGAGCCCACGAGCGGCCGCACGGGTCTTGGCACGGTGACAGCCACCTACAACGGTTCGGCGTCCGCCCCGGTGAACGTCGGCGATTACAGTGTTATTGTTAGCGTTGCCGACGACGGCAGGAACTTCAAAGCCGGGACGGGTTTCGATCTTGGCACGTACAGGATAGTCAAGAAGCAGCCGACCCCCGGCGACTTCGTGTACACGATCCCCACGGATCACAAGGTGACGGGCGCGCCGCAGGGTATAGGCAGCGTTTCCGTGAAGGGCACGGAGTACGGCAAGCTTGAGGTATTGTACGGCGTTGACGCCACGTTGCCGGTAGAGATTGGCGTGTATCAGGTGTTTGCGTCCATTACCGGCGGCGCGAACTATCTGCCCGGCCTCGTGCTCCTCGGCGATTACAGGATCGCGGATTCAACAATGATATCGGTGTCGTCCGGCGGCCGCGTGATCCCCGCCGGCGCGGGCGGTCAGGCGGTGGTCGCGCCTGTGAGCATTGTGCCCGGCGAGTTCACGGCTGGCCCGAACCCGGTTGGCAGGCAGGCTGGCAGTGTCAGTTTCTTCTGGCATGGCAAGGCGTTGGCTGGCGGCAGCCTGTTCGTGTTCGACGCGTCCGGCAACCTCGTAAATAAGGTACAAGTTGCCGATAAAGCCGCAACCCCCGCCCGCCGCGAGGTAGGCGCGTGGAACCTGGCAGACGCGAAAGGCCGCCCCGTCGCCGCAGGCACGTATTTGGTGAAGGGAGCGCTGTCAGGTCGTGACGGCAGTAAGAAGAAGGTATCGTTGGTTCTTGGCGTGAGGTAATCACTGCAGGTTTGGAGGGCACAAACCCTATAGGGTTGGAGGGCACCCCGCCCCTACGGGGCGAGCCCTACCCAACCTTATAAATGCAGTCAAAATGTTAAAGTCAACGTCAACGTGTTTATCTCGGCGTTAGCCAAAATCAAGGCGGTGTTGACGTTGACGTTGACTTTAAAATACTGACCGCATTTATAAGGTTGGGTAGGGCTGGCCCCCGTAGGGGGCCGGGTGCCCTCCATAATTGTAGGCATTGGGCCGGGTGCCCTCCATAATCATAGGCATTGTGCCCTCCATATTATTATTTGAATTTATCGAGCTCAAGGATATCATGCTGTGGCTGAGGGACGGGGACGGCCGGGACGGCGGGCGCTTGTTCGTCGCGGCCTTCAACTAAATACCCCCTAAAATTATTTAAAAATAAATTTTGCTAAACGTAAGCGCATAATTTATATTATATAAAACAGAAAAAATTAATGAAAATCACGTAAAACAGGAAAAAAGGACTTTTTAATATTATGGCAAAACTAACTATCTCTCAACTCGAAAACCACCTGCTGAGGGCGGCGGACATCCTGCGCGGCAAGATGGACGCGTCCGAATTTAAGGAATATATATTTGGAATGCTCTTTCTTAAGCGCCTGTCCGATAATTTTGCTATAAAACAGGAAGAACTTCGGAAAAAATTTTCAAAACACGATAATTGGTCGAAAGACAAACGCGCGAAAGAGCTCGAAGAACGTCGCAACTATGGCAACGTGTTCTTTGTACCGATAGAAGCACGCTGGACATGCGAGGAGCAAATCCTTAAAAACACGGCGAAGCCTGAAAAGTGGAGCGGCATTCTGCATTTAAAAACCGAAGTCGCCTCCAAATTAAAACGCGCCCTGATAAAAATTGAACAAAGTAATTCAGCGCTTGAGGGGGTACTCTCCAATATTGATTTCGCCAAAAAAGTGAAATCAAAGCAGATTATCAACGATGCCAAATTAATAAAGTTGATACAACATTTTAACCGATACTGCCTGACAAACGATAATTTTGTATTCCCCGATCTGCTCGGAGCGGCTTACGAATACATGATAAAGAATTTCGCCGACAGCGCGGGCAAAAAAGGCGGTGAATTCTACACGCCGCCATCGGTGGTACAGTTGATGGTACGCGTTATAAAACCAAAAGAAGGTATGCGCATATACGACCCCACCGTCGGTAGCGGCGGTATGCTCATCCAAAGCAAGCAATACGTGGAAGAAAACGGCAGTGATACCACAGATTTGGCACTGTTCGGGCAGGATGCCGCTGCTTCCGTGTGGTCAATCTGTAAGATGAACATGATAATGCACAACATCATGGATGCGCAGATTGAACATGGCGACACTATCACGACCCCGCACTGGAAAGAAGATAACGACGAAAATCAGACAAAACGTTTTCACCGTGTCATTGCCAATCCACCATTCTCGCAAAATTATGAAAAAGATGGAATGATATTGGAAAACCGCTATAAATATGGCTTCGCGCCGGAAACCGGAAAAAAAGCCGACCTGATGTTCGTTGAACATATGATAGCGTCAACCGAAGACGATGGAATGATGATAACCGTCATGCCGCACGGCGTATTATTTCGCGGTGGCTCGGAGCGAAATATCCGCAAAAGCATCCTAACCGACAAAATGGACATCGTGCAAGCCGTTATCGGCCTGCCGCCAAATCTGTTTTACGGTACGAGCATCCCTGCCTGTCTTATTGTTATAAACAAAAAGAAACCTGCGAAACTCAAAAAGAAAGTATTGATTATCAATGCCGATGCAGAATATGGCGAAGGACGCAACCAAAACTTTTTGCGGCCAGAGGACATAGAAAAAATTACCTACGTATTCGATAACTTTTTCGAAGTACCGGGATATTCGCGAATTGTCCCGATATCCGAAATAATTGACGAAAATGGCAACGATAGCAATCTCAACATTCGCCGCTACGTGGACAATACACCGCCGGCTGAGCCCCACGACGTGAAAGCTCACTTGTCCGGTGGAGTACCCAATCCCGAAATTGACGCACTAAGTGGCTTAATTACCAGATACAACATCAACAAAAAAGACTTGTTTGTCGATCGTGGCGACGGCTACTCTGATTTTATCCATTCAGACAAAACCGTAATAAAGGAAACTATTCAAAACCATTCCGGCGTTACCGGCGCAAATAAAAAAATTTCCATTACTGTTGAAAGATGGTGGGACAAGGCAAACAAAGAAATATCAAACATTGGTGAAACCGTTGAAGTGTATGATTTTAAGAGAAAATACTCTAAACGTCTCCGCGAAGAACTGGAACCTATAGGTATTTTAGATAAATTCCAATGCATTGGCGTATTCGCCAACTGGTGGGAACACTGCTACACCGTGCGGGAATCAACCGAAATCGAAACTGATGGCGATAACAGCACGAAGGTTACCGTGAAAGAGATAATCTCCATAAAAAACGTGTTCAAAACCATTAGCGCGGAAGGATTTGTCGCCGCACTCGTCTCAGACGAAAAAATAGCGAAAAAACACTTCGCGGATGAACTTACCGCTCTTAAAATATTGGAATTGGACGCTGATACCGCTGCTAATGAATTGCAAAACTATGTCGAGAGCATAGATATGGGCGAAAATGAGAACGAAAATGAGGACGATACGGATGATATTAAAGAAATTAAGGTGTCTGATGTCGAAAAATACCTCAAAACTTTAAAAACCGACGAGGCAAAAACGTCGTTAAAAAAGATACGTGAATTAAAATCTGCAAAGAGTACGGCTAATCAAGCGTTAAGAAAAGCACAAAAAGAATTGCAGGAAAAAATTGACGCTATACGCGAAAAATTGACCNCCAAACAATGCGAGACGCTTGTGATGGAGCTTTTGAAAGANGGGTTTGAAGTCGAACTTGACAAATANCTGAAAACCGAATGTGAAAAGACGGTGAAATCTGTGATACATCTTTGGGATAAATACGCCGTGTCNGCTCAACAGCTTACAAAAGAACGTATCGCTGCTGAAAGGAAATTGGATAATTTTTTAAAGGAGCTTGGGTATCATGGGTGAGTGGANAACNGNTNAACTATCAGGTAATTTATTGGTGTTGTGTACAGAACGCAACACCCATCGGCAAATATCTCTTGTACTAACGGTTAGTAATGTAAACGGCTTAATCCCACAGTCGGAAAATTTTAATCGTGGGCGCATACTTGCAAGCCAAAATACTACTACTTACCGTATTGTACGTAATGGCGATTATGCCTACAATCCTGCGAGAATTAATGTTGGCTCTATAGCAAGATTGAAAAACTATGACAACGGAATAATCAGCCCGATGTACGTTTGTTTTGCTGTTAACTCGAAGTTGTCTGGGGATTATTTGGAACATTTTTTGCGGACAAAATACTTTGCAGACGAAGTGAAACGCCGTCTTTCCGGCAGCGTTCGTGAATGTCTAAATTATTCTGGGTTATGTGACATTAACATTACTTACCCAACCTCCATCCACGAACAATGCCGCATTGCCGCCGTCCTCTCGTCTATTGACGACGCTATTGCTGCAAGCCTGGCATTGGTCGATAAGTATACTGTTGTTAAGCAGGGACTGATGCAGGATTTGCTTGAGCCGAGGGAAGGCTGGATCACAAAGTCTTTTGCAGAACTAGGGTTTACATACGCAGGGTTACGCGGCAAGCGCAAATCTGACTTTGGGATTGGAGTTCCTTTTATACCGTACATGAATATATTCAACAACGCAAGCATAAACCCTAACTCACTTGAATACGTGCGAATTGGAAAGAACGAATGTCAGAACGTAGTTAAAACTGGTGATGTTTTATTTACAACGTCATCCGAAACACCTGAAGAAGTGGGAATGTCTTCTGTACTGACGGAAAATATTGGATTAGTTTACTTGAACAGTTTTTGTTTTGGATTTAGATTATTTAAACCAATTAATTTTGACCTAAATTTTCTCGTTTATGCTTTGCGCGGTGAGCGCATAAGAAAGCAAATGTTTATTGCGGCACAAGGGTCAACGCGACATAATTTGTCAAAACAAAATTTTTACAGGATGGAATTGTGTTATCCAGTATTACTTAATGAACAACAAAACATAGCCCAAATTTTATTGGCTGCAGATGAATGCCTGACCGCCGAACGGGCACATCTTACTAAGTTGGAAAACGTTAAGCGTGGACTTATGAACGACCTGTTGACAAACAGGGTCAATACCAAAAACATGAAAGGAGTGTTTGCAAATGTCTAATTCGACTCCCCAAAACGAAAAGCATTATGTCGAAGAGTCGTTCCTCGCTCACCTTGAGCATACGGGGTGGACAGTTCAAAGAGGCGGCAATGGCGGCCGTTCCGACTTCACTGATGTCATTCTGGAGAGTGAAGTCAAAGGCGCGCTCACGCGCCTTAACCCGTGGCTGACCGATAGCCAGATTGATGACGTGTGCAATCGGTTGCGTCAATTCGATGGCTGCATTTCCCTGTTTGACCGCAACCGCGAGGGCGATATCCGTTTAGCGTCGGGCTTGACTGCTTTTGACGAGGAAAGCGGCGAAGATAACAAGCCCATAAAACTGATAGATTTTCAGGTTTTAGAGAATAAATTTGATGAAAAAAATATTGAAGAGAATAAACGCAGCAATAGTTTTCTTGCTATATCGCAGTTTCGTCTGCTGCGGCTTGAGAAAAAAATAATTCCTGATATTGTGCTGTTCGTGAACGGCTTGCCTCTTGTAGTTGTAGAGTGCAAATCACCCGAGCGTGGGGAACCTTTTGTGGATGGCGCGACGCAGCTTGGACGTTACTTGCAGGATTTTCCCAGTCTATTTGACTATAACCAATTTGTTGTTTCGACCTGCCGTCATACGGCGAAGTATGCGACTGTTACCGGAATTGGGGAATCTAACGGTTATTTTGAGTGGAAGGATTCGTACCCGTTTTCGGATTCTGAAATCGGTTATGGCAGCGCGGTTACCAGTCAGGAGCGGCTTGTTTGGGGTATGCTTTCTCCTGTAAATTTTCTTGACATAATACGGAACTACATTATTTGGGACGGCGCTGTTAAGAAAGTACCGCGTTATATGCAGTATCGCGGTGCGCGGAAAGTCGTAGAAAAACTTAGCAAGGGAATAAGTGAAGGAAAAGGCGGTACGCTCTGGCATACGCAGGGTTCCGGTAAAAGTTTAACGATGATGTATGTCATTCGGCAGATGTACCATTCCAATAACTTTAACGATTGGAAAATTGTCCTGATTGTTGACCGGGACGACTTGGAAAAACAGTTAAGAAATACGGCAGACGTTACCGGTTACCATGTTAGGGTGGCGCAGAATATTGTTGATTGCAAAAACTTAATTGCCGATGACGCCAGCAATATTATCATAGCAATGTTGCATAAATTCGGTACAAAAAAAGAGGAAGTTTTTGAAGAATTGAACTCTTCCGATAAAATACTCGTAATGATTGACGAGGCGCATCGAAGCGAATACGGTGAACTTGCCGCCGCTATGGCAAAAGCCATGCCTAACGCTATTAAGGTTGCCTTTTCAGGTACGCCTATCACCAAAACAACCGACACCTTTGGCGGCATTGTAGACACGTACACGATGCGTCAGGCAGTAGAAGACGGCGTTGTCGTAGAAATCCGCTACGAGGGCCGGGCTACTGACAGTACAATTATTGATGAGAAAGCAATGAACGGGCGTTTCATAGACGTATTCGGATATGCCGAGGATGAAGAAAAACAGAAAATTATACGTAACTACACTCTCAAAGGCTATATGGAGGCTGAACTTGTTATTCGCGCAAAGGCCGCCGATATGCTTGAACACTACATTTATACCGTATTCCCGAACGGCTTTAAGGCGCAGGTAGCGGCATATAGCCGTGAAGCGGCGTATCGCTATAAATTAGTGTTTGAGGAGTTGCTTAAAATAAAAATAGCGGCATTAAAAAAGGATAACCCGCAGCGCGTCAATATAGCGCGGCTTTCAGAACTAAAAGTAGAATGTATTATTTCGTCAAGTCAGGAAGACGCAAACAACAAGCCGTACCTGAAACAAATGTGTGATATAACTGATAAAGAGAAAATACTCGGGGAAAGCGGAAGTTATAAGATGCCGTTTAACAAAGGCGGCAATACCGGTATTATTATCGTGAAAGACATGCTTCTCACCGGATTTGACGCACCCATAGAGCAAGTGCTTTATATTGACAGAAAACTCATAAACCACAATTTGCTACAGGCTGTAGCCCGTGTCAATCGTATCTGCGGCGCGGATAAAAAATGCGGCTACATTGTGGACTATGTCGGTATCACAAGGCATCTCAAGGAGGCCCTTGCCGAATATGCTGATATGAACGCAGATGATTCACCTGCGAACTCATTGATAAACATATCTAAAGATGTTAACCGTCTCAATGAGGCATATACCAGAATTTTAACTTTTATCAGGGATAAAACCGGCTTTGATTTTAGAAAACAAACCGCTTCCGTTATTGAGGAACTTGTTGCGAACGAGGAACTGCGTGACGAGTTTAATAACCTATTTAGAGAATTGTCAAAGTATTATGACCGCGTACTGCCAAACCCGCGTGCGCTTGAGTACAGGAATGACATCAATGTGTTAGCGTTTATTCGCGGAACGGTAGCAAACCGTACCCGTGATCCGCGCTACTCAATGAACGACGCGAGCGCGAAGGTTCGGGCTATTATTGAGGAATACCTTAGCGTCAACGGTGTAGGTTTGGAGGTGCAACCCATAGACATTCTTTCGCCGGCATTCATTTCGGGCGTTCAAAAACCGGACAAATCCGACCGCGCTGCCGTTGATGAGATAATATATGCCGTGCGTGAATATATCACAAAGAATACGCCAAAAGATCCTGAACTTTTTGAACGACTCAGTGAGCGTCTTAACGGAATATTAGAAAAGTTTAAAGGAAACTGGAAACTGCTCCGGACGAACCTCGTGCCGTTTGTGACAATTGACTTACCCAATGCCAGAAAGAATGAAAATAGCTACGGGTATGACATGGAAAAAGAAATGCCTTTTTTTGCGTTACTCCGTAGAGAAATATTCGGTAATCAAACATTTGATGAATTGAAGCAAGACGATTTTAACGCTTTAAGAACGTTGACGAACGAGTGTCTGTCAATACTAAAAAGAGAAACACGGAAAGTAGATTTTTGGTGGCGCGAAGCCCAAATTTTAGAGATGAGAACCAATATACGCGAAATGCTTATGGATATGGAACGTACCGTGCCTTCCATTGAAGAGAAGAAAGACGACATAGTACAGAAAATCGTTGAACTTGGAAAGGAGCATTACAAATGAGCGAAATTCCTTATAAGTTAGTGCGCTCCAACCGTAAGACGCTTGCCCTGACAGTAGACAGCGAAGCTCAGCTTGTTGTCCGCGCCCCTATGAAATTGGGTGAGGATGTTATACGTAATTTTATACGCAGGAAAAAACACTGGATTGCCGAAAAGCAGAAATTAGTACTGGATCACGGTGAGAAGCAAAGCGCTTTTGTATTGGAAGATGGCGAAAACATTTTGTATTTGGGTAAATCCTACGCCGTTCTCCGCAAAGATATTACAGACGTTTCATTTGACGGATGTTTTATCTTTGTGCCGTATAACATGACGCTTGAAGGCCTCGTACAGTGGATGAAGAATCAGGGTGAGGATGTTATCCGCGAGCGTGTTGAATATTACGCCGGTATGATGGGTGCCATATATGCGTCAGTCAAAATGTCGGATGCAAAACGGCGGTGGGGTTCTTGCGGCGCGGGAAATACGCTGAATTTTTCATGGCGGCTTGTTATGTGTCCGCAGTCAATTATTGACTATGTGGTAATCCACGAGCTTTCCCACATAGCCTATAAAGACCACAGCGTGAAATTTTGGACCCGTGTAGCAACAATTATGCCAAATTATAGGGAAGCGGAGGACTGGTTGAGGCTTAACCGTAAACTTATGGAGATTATTTGATTCGCTAAGCCGAATTTTTCGGTATCAGCGCGTAAAGGATATTTTTAGAGTGATATTATGCTAGAACAACAAAATATAGAATATAAGTCCGACTGGAAAGACGAATATCTGAAATGGATATGCGGCTTTGCCAATGCGCAGGGCGGTACGCTTTTTATCGGCAAAGATGATAACGGCAATATAGTTGGCGTAAAGAATGCGAAAAAACTTTTAGAGGATTTGCCAAACAAGATTACGTCCGTTTTGGGTATCGTAGCCGATATAAACCTGCACGAAACATCGCATGGTATATATATTGAAATTACAGTAGGCCCGCAACTCAACCCGGTTAACTACAAAGGGGAATATCACGTCCGCAGCGGCAGCACCAAACAGGAATTGAAAGGCGTAGCCCTTGATAAGTTTTTGTTGCAGAAATACAGCAAAAAATGGGACGGCGTACCTGTTCAGAATATCGCGGTATCTGAATTAAAGCAGGAAACATTTGAATTTTTCAAAGATAAGGCTATAGACAGTAAGCGGATAGATGAAAAGTGTCTCAGAGATACTCCGGAACAACTACTCAATAATCTGAAACTTACTGATAACGGACACTTGAAAAGAGCTGCGTTACTGCTTTTTCATCCTGATCCGGAAAAATTCTTTACCGGCGCGTATATAAAAATCGGCTTTTTCCGCACCGAAAGTGACTTGTTGTTTCAGGATGAGATTCACGGCAATCTGTTTGAGCAAATCGAACGTACAATGGAATTGCTGCTTACCAAATATACCAAAGCCATGATAAACTATAACGGGCTTTCGCGTATCGAGACATACGAATATCCGGAAAGCGCCCTGCGGGAAGCCCTTTTGAACGCGGTCGCGCACAAGGACTATACTGGCTGCACGCCAATTCAAATAAGCGTCTACAGCAATAAAATTATGTTTTGGAATTTTGGGCAACTCCCTGAAAACTGGACGGTCGATACACTGCAAAAAAAGCATGCGTCTATTCCGTACAACCCTGATATCGCCAATGCGTTTTTCCGCAGCGGATACGTGGAAGCTTGGGGACGAGGCATTGAAAAAATCAACGAGCGGTGCGCCACCGCAGGGTTGCCATTGCCTTTAATCTACTACAACTCTTCTGGTTGCTGGGTAGAATTTCGCAAAAATATTTACGACGCAGAAAATCTGCGAGAAAAGGGGCTTAACGAAAGACAGATCAAAGCTGTGCTATATATTAAGGATAATGGAGAGATAACAACATCGGAATATATGAAACTGTACAACATCGCCGAAAGAACGGCAAGGTATGATTTAATGAAATTAGTTGAAAACAAAATACTTACAAGAAAAGGCAACACTAATTTATCAAAATTCACGCTTGCGTAAAAATCCCCCCTGCCGTAGTTCGGCCGAAGTCATGCCGAAGATGCCGAACTTATTTTTTAATTTTTTTGACTTTCCCCCACCCATAATATATTTTAATCATTCATAAACTAATTTATTTTACAGTAATTTAGGAGGATATATGTCCAAGACATGCGAAGTTTGCGGCAAGCACCCGATGTCGGGGAAGACCATTTCACACGCTCACAACGTGAATAACAGGATTTTTTACCCGAACCTGCGCACGATCAAGCAGGTGGTCAACGGGACGTCGAAGAAGATCAAGATCTGCATGAAGTGCCTGAAGGCGATGGCGAAGACGTAAAGTCTGTGTGGTTGACGTTGACTTTATAGTCATTCCACTTGAAAACTATGGTGGAGGGCACCCCGCCCAATGCCTACAGTTATGAAGGGCACCCCGCCCCTGACGGGGCGAGCCCTAACCAACGACTTATGCGGTCAGAATGTTAAAGTCAACGTCAACACCAGTACGGTTTTGACTTTGATTTTAAAATACTGACCGCATTTATAAGGTTGGGTAGGGCTGGCCCCGTAGGGGCCGGGTGCCCTCCATAATCATAGGCATTGGGCCG
>JGI24698J34947_10000685_pt1 | contig 16510 bp, 15 predicted proteins | sample TergutMp193P3_FD_34947 | JGI IMG/M metagenome (IMG submission 34947) | reverse complement strand
GGGTCATGGCCTTGGTCACGGCATCGGGGTGGAAGTCAAATAAGCGGTCAGCCTCGGCCCGGGTCTCAAAGGTCTTGCAGGTGGTGGGACGGCCTTGGCGGAGGGGGGATTGAACTATCGGCCTGCTGATTGCGAATCTGTCGCCCTTGGCCGGCTTGACGAAATTGACGAGCTTTGAACTGAGGGGCCGTAAGAGAACGGATCTGTCACCCCTCAAGGGGTTGACGGAGTTGATTAGCGTTACACTGAATGGAAACGAAAAGAAGAATCTCATGCCTCGATGATATACTGGAGGCGCCTGTTTGTTACCCTGAAGAAACCAATGAGATAAGCGGCGGGTCTTGATTGCCCCTGCCATCCGCCGGGGCTTCAGAATTCCGGCAGATGCTTACGCACGGTCTCCCAGAAATGGGCTGGTTTGACGACTTTTACCTGGCGGCCCCAGGTGACCAGGTGCCAGGCCATTTCCAATCTGCCCCCGGCGGTGAAGCGGACGGTCAGGCTGCCGTCGGGGTGGCGGGAAATTTCCTGGCTGGGGTGAAATTGATAGTTTTCGGCCTCGTCCGCGGCCTCGGGGCTGAAGAGCCACTCAACTTCGAAAGGTTCTTCCTGAAAAACCCCGAAAGAGCGGGCCGCGTAGTCCGCCAGGCTGAAGGACGGGTCTTCCTCAAAGTCGGCCTCCAGCTTCTCGACGGCCCGGATGCGGCTGAGAATGAAATAACGAGGCTCGCCTTCCGGGTGGCCGTAGGCGTGGCGGGCCACCAGGTAGCGCTGGCGTTCCCCGTATAAAAACCCCAGGGGAATCAGGATGAAATCACTTAGACGGCCTTGGCGGTCATAGGTGATCCTGACCTGGCGAAAGGACATCAGGGCCTCGCGCAGGGTTCTCACCAGGGCCTCGTCGTAGAGCCGCCGGGGGCCGGGCCGCAGGGCCAGGCCTTCGAACCTCAGAAGATCTTCCAGGTCGGCGGCCTTGGCCGGCTTCAGCTTTAAAAGGCTCCTGAGCTTGGCCCCGGCCCCTTCCAGGGCCCTGGCCTGGGTGTCCAGGTTATTCCGGCGCAGGGCCTGGACGGCGGCGGGAAAGGCGGCCAGTTCCTCTTCGGTGAAGGAATTCAGGGTGACGGCGTCCAGCCTCTGGGCCCGCAGCTTGAAGAATTTTTGCACGCCCTCCCGCCGTTCCTCGAAATCACCGCCGAAATAATTGGCCACCGCGTTAAGCATGCGCTCGACCGTTCGCCGGGCGACGCCGTAGCGTTCCATGATTTGGGCAACGGTGATTCCCGTGTAGCTCCCCCCCAGCCAGATGACCAGGTCCATAAGGTCCAGGAACAGGCCATAATTCTCTTCCCGCTTCGTCATGCGGTTCTCCTCTTGCCGCTCTTGGTTGGCTTATGATACCATAAGCTCAAGCGCACTGTCACTGGACATTGCCCCGGAAGCGCGAATAATGCGAATAGACCTCCATTGCCACACGATAGAGCGTTCCGCCTGCAGTATTGTAAGCGAGGACGCGATAATACGAAGAGCCATCCGCCTGGGATTGGGCGGAGTGGCCTTTACGGATCACGACTGCTTGCCGCCGCCCGGCAGGCTGGAAGAATTAAACAGGAAACATCACCCTTTTCATGTTTTCGCCGGCATAGAAATAAGCGTTTTCACCACCGAAAAATGGCAGGATTTTCTAGTCATCGGTTTAAGCGACCCCGTTTTGGAATCAACGGGCTGGACTTATGCCGGGCTTATGAAATATGTCCGAAAAAATGGCGGCTGGGTGGCCCTGGCCCACCCTTTCCGATACAGGGATGATATGCCGCGGGAAATAATTGATGATCCTCCAGACGCCCTGGAAATGTATTCCACCAACATCAAGCCCGGCCTGGCTCCGCGCATCGCCGCCACGGCCAAAGAGTGGGGTTGCCCGGTTATAGGCGCTTCCGACGCTCATACCCTGGAAGATGTTGGTTATCAGACCATAGTTTTATCCCGGCCGGTCGCCTCCGATGCCGAATTGGTGGTTCAGTTGAAGGAAGGGGCCTTCCAGGTGAAAGGCCCCTCGCTTCCTTAAAGCTGGAAACCCATGACCGTGCTTTTAATGCCCTTGGCCTCCTGTTCCTGGGCCAGCATCTCAGCCAGCTTGGCCGGGTCGGTCAAGCCCATGATGGCGGCCTTGCGGGCGACCACGGCGAAATCGCCCGGGGTCAGGGCATCCAGCTTCACGTCATGGTCCTGCCCGAAAAAATGGCCGAAGGCCAGCCGGGCCTGTTCCCGGGTCAGGTAATCGTATTTCACCTTGAAGGTGAAGCGCCGCAGGCTGGCCTTGTCCAGCCGGTCCATGAGGTTGGTGGTGCAGGCGAAGGGGTAGGGGTGGCTCTCCATACAGGTCAGCATTTCGTTGACCTGGGTCACTTCCCAGGAACGGAAGGCCTGGCCGCGGTCCTGCAAAAGGCTGTCGGCCTCGTCGAAAATGAGGAATTTTTTCTCCGCCCGGGCCTCCTGGAAAGCGGCGGCGATGTTTTTTTCAGAACCGCCGACCCACATGGACAGGAGGTCACTGGTCCGTTTATGGAGCACCTCCAGCCCCATCCGCCCGGCCAGGTGCCGGACATATTCGGATTTGCCCGTGCCCGGAGCCCCGAAAAGGCAGAGGGAAAAATTAAGTTCCCGGCCGTTCAGGACCTGCTCGGTCAGTTTGCTCAGATCGGTGTCTGTGTTCAGGAGGGCCGGGTTGAAGTCGGCCTTCTCTCCGGCCCGGTTGGGCCTCGGCTTGCGGGTGACGGCATAATCCAGGCTGTCGAGGGTCCGCTCAATGGCCCCATTGTCCCGCAGCAGCTTGGCCGCCCGGATGGCGCTGACCGCGTAAGATGGCGGCAGCTCATAATTCCTGGCCAGGCGGTCGATCTCCTTCTCGGTCATTTTCACTTTCCTGCGGGCCAACTCGTCCCGCCAGATGCGGGCCCGGGCCTGGGCGGGCGGGGTTTTGACTTCCAGGGCATAGGAAAAACGGCGCAGATAGGCCGGGTCCAGGCACTTAATATTATTGGTTATCCAGATGACCGGGGTTTCGTTCTTTTCCAGCATCCGGTTGAAAAAGAGCTTGGAACCGTCAGTGTCTCGGGGCGGTTCGAGGTTGAAAAACCCAAACAGGCCTGAAGCCTGGCTTTGACCGCCGAAAACGTCTTCCGCCTCGTCCACCAGCAGCATGGCCTGAGAGTCGCCGGCCACCAGGGTGCGGGCCATCTGCAGTTCGGCCAGGCGGGCCGACCGGCGGTTTTCGGTCGAAGTTTCGGAAACCGGGTAGAGATCGGCCTTGATTTCAGCGGCCAGGGTCTTGGCCAGTTCCGTCTTGCCCGTGCCCGACGGCCCGTAGAGGAGGACATTCAGGCCCCGTTCGCGTTCTTGGAGACCTCGGGCCAAAAGCTGAGCCAGATGCTCAAAACCCTCGGCCAGGTGATCAAAGTGAGCCCTGGTCAGGCCGGCCTTGGTCTTTTTTTCCAACACCAGGCTTTTGAGGTCGCGGCCGGCCTGGCGGGGCTGATTGATCATTTTCTTCAAGGGTTCGGAAGCCGACAGTTCCCCTTCGTCGTTAAGACTGAAGAGCCCGTTGATTATAAGAGGCGATTCCCGGCGGAAGGCCCGTTCAACTTCCCCGGCCGGCCGGCCCAGGAACCGGCCTAAACCCTGGAAATGCTGCCTGGTGAAGTCGCGGTAATAGCGGCGGGAGTCGAGCACTCTTCCCATCAGGTCAGCCAAGGCCGGCAGACTCATGGACCCGACGAAGAGCCGCAGAACATCGCGCTCGGCCCTTTCGAGCCGAAAGGTATCGGCTATTTTCTCGGACAGCTCGCAGACCTGGCCCGTGCGGCCCGGGTCGGCCACGGGCCCGGCCGCGGCGGCCGTTTTTTTAAGCAGTCTGAATTTGGCCGCCTTTGCCCGGTAGCGCTCCTCGCTCCGGCTGCCGAGCTCCAGGCTTGCAATCTTTTCAGCGGCCTCGTCTCCGAGCCGCTCCAGGTTGATCCGGAACACTTCCTGGCCGCAGTCTTCGGCCCAGTCCCATAGTTTTTCCTTAAGCTCGGGCAAAAGCGGCCCTTTCAGGATATTGTTCAGATAGTGGATGATGAGGCGGCGGTCTTCGGTTTTCATGGGGTTACCTCCTTGAGCGTTTCATGGTTAGAGGATAACACCTATATGCGTCAAATCACGCCGCATGCTCGTCCAGCACCTTCACCAAATCCACCATAGCCTGGGCATCAAGCCCGCAATAGGCTTTTAGGTTTTTAACTAGTCGTCTTTGCTAACTTTTCGTCAAGAGGCCCCGCTGAAAGGCCAGGTAGCGGGTCGCGGCCTGGAGCCCGTCGGCAATTTCCAAATCCCCGTAACTTTGCCCGGTTAAGGCTGGAAGGACATTCTTGAGGGAGGCGGAGCCGGCCTGTTCGCATGAATACAAAAGGCGTTTCTTAAAAGGGGGCAGAAGGTCGACCAGGCCTTGTTCAAGGCCAAGAGGGCACGAGCCGCCGGCCGGGAAGAGGCCCGGGCCAGCTTTTCATGGCAGGCTTTTTCAAAATTTTCATTGTAAACGATGATCGAGCCGGTCGGGCCGATGGCCGCCAAAATGGCCCGGGTCAAGGCCGGGCGGGGGTCGCCGATTTCCTGGTGCAGATATTCAAGGCGGCGGGTCCGGCCCCCGGGCCGGTCCTGAATATTGAGGGAGAATTGAAAAGGGATTTGATGGTATTCCTTGATTTCCTTCGCGGCTTTTATGGCGTAAAGGTCGAAGCCGCCCTGGGGCCGGGGTTTCAGGATATCGGCCGCGGCGCAATATTCCCGCGAAAGCGGGAATCCATCTTGCTGACATTTAAATGTTAAAATGTTCTATATTTCAATTATGGCCGGAGGGCTGGCCCGGCCTAAAACCACGTTGTAAATTTCCGTGTCCTTCACTTTTTTCACCTGCCCTCCCTCGCGATGCAAGTGGCCGCAGATAACCAGCCGGGGTTGATGCTTCTCAATCGCTTCCCGCAAGGCGCGGCTGCCCCGGTGACTTACGGGATCATCCTCTTCGGCCTTGAATACTCCCCAAGGCGGGCTGTGGGTCAACCAGATCGGGGGAATACGGCCGGAGACAAGAGGGCCTCCAACTTGGCGGCCAGGATGGTTTCTTCGGCCGATTTCGGCCAATCCCACCAAAAATAAGGTATCCAAGAGAAGAGCATTACCCCGTTTATGATGGTTTCGGTGCCGTAGTGCAGATTCGGCGGAGCATCGTAGACCACTATCACTTATTTATTATGACACAGTCACGGCAAAAGACGACAGATTAAAATATTCCTTTGACCTGGTTTTATTCTCCTACTTCCACGGGAAGAATAATATCTCCCACCGTAACCCGCTTCGGCCCGGGTGCGGCCTTCAGCTACGGAGAGAGGCTGGAGCACGAGGTCATGGACGGGGATTGGTCCTTGTCGCCGGTCACGTTCCGGCTCAAGGACAAAGTCTGGAAACAACTGGGCACCAGCGGCGGCGATGGATTTGGAGGGGATTCTGGTAAAGCGGCTGAACGATTCAGAAACATCGCTTCTCCTTGCGCCGGAACCCAGGCCTTAAATAGAGCGAACCTGCCTGACTCGGGCCTGGAGGTCGTTCGCTTCCTCGGTTCGTCGGCTATTAATCCAAGGCCATGCCCCTGGTCAGGGCTGCGCCCTGGTGAAAAATAAACCGCCCTATGGTAGAATGGCCTAAAGGAGACCGCGCCCCATCATGGAACCTCTGTCGCCCAAGAATGACCTGGTTTTCAAGTTGCTTTTCGGGGAGCCGACGCGCTTGAACCTTCTGCGCTCGTTTCTTCAGGCCGTCCTGGACCTGCCGGTTGAGGAATACGACCGGCTGGTCATTATCGACCCTCATCTGCGAAGGGAATACCCGGGAGACAAGCTCGGGGTGCTGGACGTGAAAATCCACACCACCACGGGCAAGGTCATAGATGTGGAAATTCAAGTAGAGCCCCAGAGCCATATATGGGAGCGGGTTTTGTTTTACGCCGCCCGCCTGACCACGGAGCAGTTGAAATCAGGCGTGAATTACAATGAGATTCAGAAAGCCGTAAGCATAATAATTGTGGCTTGGGACCTCACCTTAAAAGACTCGAATCACTACCATCACCGGTTCCGGCTTTATGATGAAAGGACGGGCTACCGCTTTCCGGACCTTTTTGAAATAAATACCTTGGAGTTGCCGAAACTGCCGCGGCGGCCTGACGGCTCGCCGCTATACAACTGGCTGAGTATTTTTACGGCCAAGACGCGGGAGGAATTTGACATGGCAGCCAAGACCAGCCCGGAAATAGCCCAGGCTGTGGGCGTCATCATGGAATTGAGCGAGGACGAGAGAACCCGCCTTTTGGTCGAAGAGCGGGAAAAATATCGCCGTGACGAGGTGGCCAGGCGGGATTACGCCTTTCAAACAGGAGAACAAAAAGGACGCCAGGAAGAGCGTCTGGAAGTGGCCAAGGCCGCCTTGCAAAAAAACATCACCCCTGAAGATGTGGCTTCAATTACCGGGCTCTCCCTGGAAGAAGTCAAGGCCCTGGCTTCGGGATTGTCTGTCAGCCATTAGAGCGTTTCACAATGGCTTATTCCTTGTTCCGCCAGGATTTTGCGGTTCAAAAACTCCGCTTCTCCTTGTACCGAAAGGGTTTGGGTAGAAAGGCCCCGTTGCCGTTCCTTCCCCCATGGCCTCTTCTACGCTGGGGATCTTGAACAAAATGGTTTTGCAACCGCCCAGGTCGTAGATTTCACCATCCTTGGCGAAGACCAGGTTCGGGTATTCAGCCTCAATGTAAGCCGTCCCACCTCGCCAGGAAACTTCATCGTAAAAGTCCAGGCTCTCCGGCCTTTGTTCGTGATTGCCATGGACGCAGAAGAGGGTCAAAGGGAGCGTGGCCAAATAATCCTTCAAATACTTGTCTTTTTCGGCCCCCCAAAAATTGATGCCGGCATCCCCCAGGATGATCAGGACATCATCAGGCCTAGTATTGGAGCGGGAGATAAATATCGGCACCCGGTCAAAATCGCCGTGAGTATCGCCGGTTACAAAAATCATAAACATCCTCCCCATTAAGAGTTTTTACTTTTTGATATTTTTTGAGAAAAATTTTCCTGAGGATCCGCTTTCTTGAACCACCAAAGGTCACAACCCAGATATATTCTTGGTATCGTGCCCATTTTATCTTTCTCCATCTGGCATTGAGCCTCAAGGGCGATAAGGGAGGAATAATCCATCAGTTTCTGAGCCAATTGTTTTCTAGCTTTCTCGTCAACTTGGATCTCCATCAATTTCTGCTGAAAGTTCAATGGAAGCAATCGTTCTCAATCCGACGAATCAAGCTCTGTTCGTCTTTATCACCAAACAATTCTTTGCAAATATTGAATATCGCTGAGCAACTCTGATAATCATCCAAAAATTCACTGGTCAAGGCAAGAGAAGGTGTAAATTGAGGGTAGCGCTTGGCCAACACCCGGCAAAGCAAGGTCAGATCCTTTGCCGCATGAATACCGGAAAAGATCCAGGTTTTATTCTGCTCATAGGGCATATCCTTCAAAGTCAAGGCTTTGTACAAATCAAATATTTTACCTTCTTCCATGCCGGTTATGAGATTAATGGGCCTCGCTTCCGCCCCAGTGCCTAGTTCCAGGATGTCGGACTCGCGGCCGCACGCATAGGCCAAGGCCTTAATATAGTTAATCATATTGCCCTTGATATCCAGGCAAAGCCCGGACATTCCGCTGGCCATCAGTTGATATAAGGCCGGCAGAAGAACGCTGGTGGTCTTGCCGGATCCTGTTGCGCCGGTAACCAGAGTGTGATGGGCGCTTTCTTCAAAATTTATGGTCCGACCGGTATCAAACTTAAAAACGAATTGTGGATCACCCGCGAGTGATATTCTAAAGGTTATGACACTGCCTGCTCTGCTCTATAATGGACCATTGGACCAGGAAACCCGCCAGAGACTGAATTTGGAATCCAGCCAAGTCTCCTTTTCCGATGAAGATTTTCTCGATTTCGTTCTTGGGCAACATCGAAAAGATCCCAAATTCCCGACCGAGGCTTTTCCTCGGGCTGAATATTTTTTCTACCTCTTAATGCAGATCGGCCGACGACGACCGCATCTGTTCCCCACCCCAGACCTTTGCCTAGCCATTTTCAACATACTGGCCGCCCGCCACAACCTGGCGGCCAGCCGCCTGGTCTGTTTGGATTTAGGCCTCCTGCCCGTGGCGGTCCTGGCCGCCGGCCAGGGAGCCAGAGTCGCGCCTCCCCCGGCCGCCTCAAGCGCGGCTTTATGGCCGGATTGGCTCTTCCCCGCTACCAGAACCAATGACCGCGGCTGGGCTGGAGCTTTCATCCTTGGCCGCGACCCTCTGAAGCTGACTAAAGAAGACCCGGATTTGCCCGGCAAAATGGCCGAGGCCTCTGGCGGCTTGCTCTTTTGCTATTGGGATTTCCTGGGAGTGAACCTCCATAACCACGCCAGGAAGAAATGGCTGGATGCAGGCGCCATCCGAAGCATCATCCAACTGCCCAGGCCACGTCGCCAAACCGCGACCTATTACCCGGCTATCATTGAAACCGGCTCGGTTCGCCCAGGTCATGTCCGGCTGGCTGATGTCAGGGAGATCAGCCCAGGCCCTGGCGGCCTCTCCCAGAAAGAAGTCCTACAGGTCATATTGGACACGCCAGACAGGGAAAAATCCGTGGACGTGCCAGCCAAGGCTCTTCTTCAAAAAGATCGGGCCGACTTCACCCCCAGGCGCTACTTGGTCAACCAGCACGCCCCCCAGGAAGCCCCTCTCTCAGAATACGCCAGGCTGCTCCGCTGTCAGTTGCTTCGGACCAAACTTACTCCGGAAGAGATTAAGGAAGCGGCTCAGGAAGCCGGCGGCCGCTCCAACGACGGTTCTTTTCTGTGCCGGGAGGTCACCCTGCCTAACCTGGACGAGCGCACCGGTTTTCTCCTGCCTGGCGCCGGCGCCATGGTCAAAGTCCGGGAGTTTTATTACGCCGGCCGGAACGAGGAACACCTTTTGCGGGAAAATGATATCCTGATAAGCTTCCGAGGAACCGAGGCCAACATCGGCCAAGTCGGCCTGATGGATGACCCGCCCGGGGAATCCATGATCACAGGTCAAAGCCTCTTAATCATACGGACCTTCAAAAACTCAATCGACCCCATCTGGCTCTATTATTATTTGCGCCGGGAAAAGACCCGCCAGCAGGTCTTGAGTCATTCCAGCGGCAGCAAGGCCCTGACGGTCAATACCGGTGACCTGGCTCAACTGGCCGTTCCGAAGCCCACCTCGGCCCAAGTGGAAGCCTGCCGGGAGCGGCATAATCAAATCCGAAGTTTGATGAATCAAGTCCGGAACCTGTATGCTCAAATTCAGGAAAAATTGGACAATAATCTCGGCTGATTTTTGAAATTGTGATTGGTCGGCTCTGGGCGTTTCGACGCTCCCCCGGGAATTGGACCCCGGCAGTTCGTTGAAATGCGCGTAAAACCGGAAGAGTCGTTACGCCTAAACAGTCATGGCGGTAAGGACTCTTCCGGTTTTATGCGCCTTCAGACACCGGCCTATGTTCCAAGCCTCATTCCCGCGGCAGAAAGTTGGCCTGGGCCGTCTTCAGAATTTTGGCCAGTTCCCTGGCTTTACCTCGGGGAATCGCCCGCTTATTTTTCTCATACTCACTTACATGACTCTGGGGCACACTGATACTCGTCGCCAGTTCTTTCTGAGTCATCCCGGCTCGCAGACGCAGACCTCGGAGCATACGGCCTATACGCTCTTCTTCCGGCATGGGCGGAACCGTCACCACTTCGTCGCCAACTGTCAGTTCACCGCCCAGCATTTTTTTCTAATTTCCCATGCATCTTAGGCGCTTGGCGGCTGGCGCGGGCCTTGCTCCAGACGCAAAAAAGACGCCGGGGTATGAAAGGCCCGTGACAGCCTTGATATTCAAAGAGTGTTTTTTGAGGCTGGTTAAATCCTGATCTTATTCGCGCCATTACGCGCCAGCTACCTCTATTCGGTACTTAATGGGATTGCGCCATTTAAAGACGTGATTTTTAGCCACCACCGGATGTCGCGCCTTTCACCATTCTACCAGGCCTCAAAGCAGGTCATATGCTTTTAGACTGATAAGCTCGTTTCTCCACCGCCACCAGCAGATGATTATCAACAGTCTTCTGGCCGGGGCGGCTCCAAAATGTCCTACAAAAAGGAGAAGGCGGGGGGGTATCTCATTTAAATAGGTGTAATGACTTTTAATTCAGACCCTTGCAAGCTCATTAATTTATGATCGTTGGTGATCAGAGTTGAATCGGTAACCAGGGCGGTGGCGGCGATGATGGCGTCAGGCACTTTTAAATGTTCGCGCCGTCTCAGTTGAATGGCGGCCTGTTCCACATAATCATTTAAAGGGACAATAACTACGTGCCGCAAAAATTCTACGATCTGGCGTTCTTCATTTATGATCAGGCCGTCAAAGGACATCAACTCAAGCCTGGTGATGACACTGGCCAACAGGTGTGGTCTGCTTATTTGGGTCAGGAGCCTTCCGGCTGGTTCCAGACCCTTTAAATGATCAATAATGACGTTGGTATCCAGGACAAAATCACCATTCATCCCGCAAACCTCTAACCAAAGCCGCCGAATCTCCAGTGAATGTTTTACTGTCCTTCAGACTTCCGAATAGTTTCGACAATGGTTCGAGTTGGCTCATCGTCCGGGTCGGGTTGATGGTCAGAGTCATTTCCGCAGGTCCGGGCGGCAATTCATCAGGCAAAGTCAATTCAATGATTAGATGCCGATCAGCCGGTATTTCTATGGTTTTATTCAGGCTGGTCATGGGTCACCTCCTAAGAATATGTAATTATAAACCAATTTCAGGCTGAAATCAAAATCCATTTTGGCGGTCATACCGCCCTCCATTTACTGGACATAAAGCGACTGTGAGGTCAAGGACGGCAGTGCTATCTGCACATTTATTTCAACTCCATACGGGCGGCGGGAGACTTCGATGCTTTTACCAGGAAGCTGCTCCAGTATAAAAACGGCCTCTGTATCAATTTGGCTTTCTTTGGTCAACGGGTTCGCCCGCCAACTTTAATGGGGTCCGGGGGAGCTCAGTTCGCAGTATCCAAATGGATGGAGAGTTTAGCGCCAGTTGCTTCGGCCAGCTTTTTCAAAGTGCTTATGGAGGGCAGATGCCGGCCACTTTCCAATCGAGCCACTACGCTTTGAGTGGTAGACATTTTCTTTGCCAACTCCTCTTGGGAGAGGCCAGCAGACACCCGGGCCTTGATAATTTCGCGGGCCAGTTTGAATTCAGCCGCCGCTTCGTTATAGGCATCAGCGAATTCGGGATCAGCCATGAGCTTTGGCAACTTGTTTAACAGTCTTTCCATATTCATCCTCCAGTGAGCTCAGTCAATTTGACCTTATAATAGCAAAATTGCTATAGATGTCAATAACCGCCTATTCAGCAGACAAGCATGCAAGTATTGAGCAATCTCCCCCTCCATCAGCCCAGTATTTTGTAATTTTCCGGGGTATAGTTCGCCGCTCGACGGTGCTATTTTTTATAAAAAGACCCGCAGGTCTTGAGTCATTCCAGCGGCAGCAAGGCCGTGACGGTCAATACCGGGGATCTGGCTCAACTGGCCGTTCCGAAGCCCGCCTCGGCCCAGGTGGAAGCCCGGCGGGGGCGGCATAATCAAGTCCGAAGTTTTATGGAGATGGCGCGAAGAGCTCCTTGTCCGGGCAATATAAGGAGCAATTGAGAGAAGGAACGATTTGACTTTTTGGGAAGGAAATCATAACATTGGGCATACCTAACGGTAAATGCCTTCACTTCGAGGCGGTAATGAAAGGCTCAATTCATTAGACGCCGTCAGAATCTAGTGGAATCTGATAAACATCCGATAAACCAAAACGATGGTTCCAAAGAGGATGAAACAAAGTATCTTCAATGACTTAAGTGGTCGGGACGACTGGATTTGAACCAGCGACCCCCTGAACCCCATTCAGGTGCGCTACCAGGCTGCGCCACGTCCCGTAGCAGGAAAAGCTAACCTATTATGATTTCCGAGTCAAGGCTTTTTTTTGAGGGTTTCACGGCCCAGGAAGAGGCCCTCATGGAAGAGGCCCTAAGCGAGGCCGCCTTGGCCGCTGACCAGGGCGAGGTGCCGGCCGGGGCCGTCCTGGCCGACCCCGAGGGCCGCCCGCTGGGGCGGGGCCGCAACCAGGTGCTGACCCTGGCCGACCCCACGGCCCACGCGGAAATCATGGCTATCAGGGCCGCCGCCCTCCGGGTGGGCAACTACCGCCTCACCGGCCATATACTGGTCTCCACCCTTGAGCCCTGCCCCATGTGCCTGATGGCCGCCATCCACGCCCGGGTCGGCCGGGTGGTCTTCGGCGCCCCGGAACCCCGCTGGGGCGCGGCCGGCTCTCTCCTGGACCTGGCCGGGCTGGCCGGCCTCAACCACCGCCCCCAGGTGCTCGGGGGGCTCAGGGCCGAGGCCGCCCGGGACCTCATCACCTCTTTTTTCCAGGCCCGCCGCAACGGCCCGCAGCCCTAGAGTCCCAAACTGTTTAAAAGCCGGCCGGCCCTTTTGGGCAGCCTTTGGGGAGTGCGGATTAAGGAGAATTTTTGCTTCCCGGCTAGAAAGGCGAAGCCCGGGCGAAGCGACGTGTATCAAAGCATACATGAGCTTCGCCCGGGCTTCGCCTGACGCCGCCGGGGGGCAAAAAGGCCCTTAATCCGCACTCCCCTCATTGAGGATGAATCGCCTCAAGGTCCCCCGCAGCACGTCCACGTCTATGGGCTTGGGAATGTGCCCGTTCATGCCGCAGGCCAGGCAGCGCTCCCTCTCCTCGTCAAAGGCGTAGGCGGTCATGGCCACGATTTTCAGCCCGTCGTGGACAGGGTCGGCCCGGATGCGCCGGGTGGCCTCATAGCCGTCCATGACCGGCATCTGGAGGTCCATGAACACCAGGTCGAAGGCCGGCCGGCGGCCGCTTTCGGCGGCTTCCGCCAAGCGGGCCAGGGCCACCTCGCCGTTTCCGGCCACCGTGACCTCCAGGCCCATCTTCTTCAGGAGCGACCTGGCCACCAGCACGTTGACATCGTTATCCTCCACCAGGAGAACGCGGCGGCCCTCCAGGCCGCCGGGGGTCTCCGCCCCGGCCGTCCTTTCCGAAAGGCTTCGACCGGAGGCGGGGCCCAGGCCGAAAACGCAGCGGAAGGCCACGGCCGTGCCCTGGCCGGGCTCGCTCTCCACGGTTATTTCCCCTCCCATGAGGTTGATCAGGCTTTTGGTGATGGCCAGGCCCAGGCCGGTGCCCCCGTAGCGCCGGGTTATGGAGGTATCGGCCTGGGTGAAGGCCTGGAACAGGTTTTCGGATTGCTCCCTGGTCATGCCTATGCCCGTATCCCGGACCATGAAGTCCATGGTCACCCCTTCCCCGCCCCGGCCGCTCAGGGCGGCGGAAACGGTTACCGAGCCCTTCTTGGTGAACTTGAGGGCGTTGCCGACGATGTTCATGAAAACCTGGCTCAGGCGCATGGGGTCGCCCACGAGGTCGTCGGGCATGTCGGGAGCGCGGTCGAAAATGAGGGCCACGCCGGTCTTGGCGCTTTCCTCGTTGAAGAAGATGCGGATGTCGTCCAGCACCCGCTTGAGGCTGAAGGGGATATGCTCCACGGCCATCTTCCCGGCCTCCACCTTGGAGAAATCCAGGATGTCGTTGATGATGCCCAGAAGGGCCCGGGCCGAGCGGTGGATGTTGGAGGCGTATTCGTATTGCTGGGGGTCGAGTTCCGTCATGAGCATAAGGTCGTTCAGGCCGATGACCGCGTTCATGGGGGTTCTTATCTCGTGGCTCATGTTGGCCAGGAACTCGCTTTTGGCCTGGCTGGCCGCCCGGGCGGCCTCAATGGCCCGGGTCAGCTCGGTAATGTCGGTCAAGATAAGGACCGCGCCGTCCCGGCTCTCCTCCTGGCCGACGCCCAGGCGACGAAGCTGGAGGGCGTAATGGAGGGTTTCCTCGCCGCTCCAGGCGACCTGGGACCGCCAGTAGTCGCCGGCCCGGCTGCCGGGGCTGAAAATGGCCGCGGCTTCCGGCGGCAGGTCCAGGCTCCGGCCTCCGGAAATTATGGCCGCCAGAAGGTCCGGCCGGCCCGGGTCCAGGCTCATCTTGTTCAGGATCTCCAGCATGGCCCGGTTGACGGAGACAGGTTCCCGGCCGCTGCTGAACAGGGCCAGGGCCACGGGCATGACGTCGAGGTGGAGGCAGATGACCTCCAGCATGGCGTTGATGCCGGAGATGATGTTGGCGTAGTCGCCCCGATGGTCGGACGGGTCAGCCCTTTTTCTGAGGTCGCCGGAACGGACGGTTGCGGTCAGGCCCCCGATGTCGCGCATGACCTTGCGCACCGCCTCGGACATGGTGTTGAAGGCTTCCCCCAGGCGGCTCACTTCGGCCGCCGTGGTCATGAGCCTGGGCGGCACCTGGCTGTCGAAGCGCCCCAGGGCCAGTTGGCGGGCGTTGTCGGTGATAATGGCCAGGGGCCGGGTGAGCAGCCGGCTGGTGGTCAGGCGCAGGGTCGCGCCGAAGACCAGGATGGCGGCCACGGCCACCAGAAGCGAGGCCAGGCCGGCCGCGCGGATCTCCCCTATGAAATCGCTCCGGGGCGCCATGATGCCCAGGGACCACTTGGTGCCGCGTATGGGCGCGTAGCTTATGAACATGAGGCCGTGGCGGCTCTCGAAGAAGGTCGCCCCCACCTGGCCCTCCCTCACCAGGGCCAGCGCCTCCAACAGGTCCCGGCCCAGGTCCCGGACGTTCTCCCGCCGGGTATAGGCCGTGCGCAGGTCCCGGTGGGCCACCAGCCAGCCGCTTTCATTGACGATGAAGGCCGTGCCGTTCCGGCCGACGACGATATTGTCCAGGACATCGCTCAGGACGGCGTATTCGTAGCCGGCGGCCAGGTAAAAGGTCGCCGCGTCCTCCGACCAGGGCTGGAAGACTTGCATGGGCGCGCCCACGTTTATCTCCAGCCCGATGCCGCTCATGCTGATGTTTTCGATGACCAGGTTCCCGGTCTCAACAAGGGAGTTGTGGAGCCGCCCCCCGGCGAGGCTCCGGGGGGCATGGCTGCTGCCCAGCCACAGGGCGCCGTCGTCCTCGTAGATTCCCAGCCAGAGCAGGCCCAGGCCGCTCAGGCTACGGTCCAGCACGGTTCTTTTATCCTTTTCCGAGGCCGAGGCGCTGGTGAGCGCTTCGTTTTCCCGGAGCAGGAGAATGTGGTCCGCAATGACGTGGAGGTTGCCCTCCACGCCCAGGGCCGTCATCCGGGCCATGACCGGCATCACGTTGAGCATGATGGTGCTGATCAGGGAGGGCATGAAATGGTTAAGAACAACCAGGAAGGCGGCGTTCAGGAAGATCACCATCAGAAAGGTGGCCAGGGTGACCCTGAAGGCCAGAGTCTTCAGCCTTTTCATTCAGCCTCGGTCCATAGGCGCACAAAGGTCACCCGCCGGTTGCCGTCCCGGGCCTGGCCGAGGGCCGCTTCGACCAGGATTCTGAAGCCCGCGAGAGCCTGGACGGCCCCCGGTATGGGGGTGAGCTTGTCCGGATCCTGCCGGTTCAAAAGGGCCGCGGTGTAAATCCGGCTGTATTTGCCGTGGTTGGTGCCCCTGGTCATGGTGCTGCGCCGCTTGTCGGCCATGTCCCAGGAGCGGACAAAGCCGCTGGCGTTCCGGGAGTTGTATTCGGCGCTGACAATGCGCCCGCCGAGGATGTAGATGGTGATGTATTCCTTCCAGCCCTTGGAGTCGAAGCCGGCGGCCTCGGCCGTGTAATAGCCGTCCTTCAGCAAATCGTCCGCGCCTGGGGCGCAGGCCGCCATGACCACCAGGACCAGGCCGGCCCAGCCGCCGACGGCCGCCGGCCCGCGAGCCGCAAGGCGGAACATTTTCTTCATGGCCGACCCTCTTGTTTTCCTGGTGTTTCCAAGACCGCTTCCCGGGGTTGAGCATACCACAAAAGCGCCCGCTGATAAAGTTTTTTGCGCCTTCCGGCGCAAGGTTTGACTTGGCCCCGTTTTTTGCGTATCATTTAAAAACATGTTCAATACAAGCCGGACAAGTTTGAACGGGACCCACCCGGAACTGGAGCGCAATTCGGCCGCCCAGGGCCGCAACAACCAGGCCCGGCTGGAGCTTCTGCGCCGCGAGGCCCCCGAGCGGTTCATCCGGGTCTTCGACCAGGTTCCGGCGGCCCTCCAGGTCAACCAGCCCGAGGTGGTCGGCTATGTGCCCGACCCCGAGACCCCTCACGGGCTCCGAGGCTTCGAGCGCCAGCTCTGGCGGCCGCCCGCGGATAGGGAAGCGGGGGCCGCCCCGGCCCCCCGGCCGGTGGTGGAGGGCCTCTACCTAATCGGTTCCTCC
>JGI24698J34947_10000684_pt1 | contig 16529 bp, 13 predicted proteins | sample TergutMp193P3_FD_34947 | JGI IMG/M metagenome (IMG submission 34947) | reverse complement strand
CCATCATAATGTCGCCCACGGCGGCGAACGTCAGCGTGTCAGCCGCCCAAGCGGATACGGCAAACAGGCACAACGCCAGTACGGTTTTTTTGACGGTATGGGATTTCATAGGTATAATATACAAGCTGCCGGAGTCAGAGTCCAAATTAATCTATAAAAAAATGGTTCTCCGTTAAATTAATTTGATTTTTATTTTTTGCACTTCCGCCTAACAATTAATTACATTTATATATAATTTAAATTTACCACAACAACACACAACACAAAAAATCGGAGAAAAAACAAATGGCGTCGAATGTGGATGATCTCACTATTGAGTATGAGGAAGACGGGGTCGTAGTTGTCAAGGTGCTTGACAAGGTAATCCTATCAAGGAAGGGGGCTTGGGCCACGATACTGTTTCGGTATCAGCAGTGGGAGAACGCCAAGGATGCCTACAGCGCGGACAAGTACTCCATCCGCCGCTACCGCAAGGCGGACGACGAGTACAGCCAGAAGGCCAAATTCAACATTTCGAGCAAGGACCAGGCGTCCCAAATAATCGAGGCTTTGCAGAAATGGATTGCCGAGTAGGGCGGGCGCGCGTACCGCTGTAAATTTTTTTTGTTAAAAATCCTATTTCGGCATTTTTCGGTATTATATTAATGTATAGAAGAACCGGATTGGCGGGCGCGGCAGAGGCAGATGCCCGCCGGCAGTAGAAATTATTGTATTAAAGGAGGGGCTATGGGTATCACAAAACGGGCGACGGCGCTGGTTGCGTTGTGTTGCGGGCTGCTTTTCGCGCAGGCTCCGCAATGGCGTAATCTCTATCCGTCATATACCGGGCTGGCTTTCGGGGACGGCAAGTTTGCGGCGGTGAGTTCCGACGGGTTGATAAGGACGACCGTCGACGGCGGCGCGTCCTGGTCGCAGCACTTCACGGCCCAAAGCCTCAGCTGCGCGGCCTACGGCGGCGGGATGTTTGTCGTGACGCAGGAACCCAGATGGGTACTGTACTCGTTGAACGGCGGCGGCAGCTGGAAAACGGAAACGAGGGATAACTCCCCGTGCCGGTACCTGATTTTCGGAAATGAGCGTTTTATCGGTGTCGGCGAGGCCGGCAGAACGTTTTTGTATACGTATGACCGTGAAGACGGTATAGGTTCGTGGCTGATGATTCCACCGGAGGCGAGCAGCAGCGCTAACCTGTTACATGCCGCTTTCGGCAATAACGTTTTCGTCGCTGTCGGGAACAACATAGTGTCGTCGGGCGACGGCAACGGGTGGGCGCAGCGTCAAGGCGGCCTTTCCGCCGCCGTGAACCTTGTGGCCTACGGTAATGACAAATTTGTGGCGCTCAGTTCGCAGGGCGGCGCGGTGTATACGTCAGACGACGGAACCGTCTGGGCTTCTTCCCCGTCACCCACGTTACCGGTGGGGATAGCGGATATCGCGTTCGGTAACGGCAAGTTTGTCGCGGTGGGGAACGCCGGCGTGGCCGTGGCGTCACCGGACGGGATTTCGTGGACGCCGTCAACGCTCTCGCCGGGCGATAACTTCAAGGCGGTAAAGTATGGGGAAGGCGCGGGGTTTATGGCGCTTGGCGCGAGCGGTTCGGTCTGCACGTCGCCGGACGGGGTAGTTTGGACTGCGAAAGCCGTTGGGCGCACAATGTCATATAAGGAGATAATATTCGGCGGCGGCAAGTATGTGGCGGTGGGCGATTCTGGCGCGTCGGTATCGGCGGACGGGTTAGACTGGAGCAGGGGCGCCGCGTCAGAGGGCAGTTTCAGAGGGTTGCAGCACGCGGCGTTCGGCGCGGGTAAGTTTGTCGCGGCGGGCGACTCAGGCGCGCTGTTCGTATCGGCGGACGGCGCGGCGTGGGAGAACGTGAGCCGTAATAACCTGATGATGTTTACCGGCGTCGCGTTCGGAGGAAATCAGGTAGACGGTTACATGTTTGTGGTTGTGGGGTATATGGGGAGTATAACTAATGGTACGGCCTGCGTGCTTACATCCGAAGACGGGCAAAATTGGAGAGAAGCCGCGACAACCGGTACATGGCCGTCGATGTACCCGATCTCATTGTGCTACGGCAACGGAAAATTTTGGGCCGGCGGGAGCACCGGATTGCTCAGGTCGTCCGAAAGCGGCCAGTTCTGGAGCAATGAAACGCCGCCGGCTGCGCCGCCCGGAACGAGCTACAGATACATGTCCATAACTTACGTAGACGACCGGTTCGTAGCGGTTGGGGCCACGACCGGCGGGGACGGCTTCACGATAATCACGTCGCCAAACGGGACAACCTGGGCGACGATACCGGCCCCGCCGAATATGGCGGTAAGGTCTGTTACGTTCGCGAAAAATTCCTACTACGCGGTAGGCGACAGCGGTAAAATCATGGCATCACCCAGCGGGCAGGAGTGGTTTACTCAGAGGCTCTCGACAAATAAGAATTTGCAGACAATCTATACAGCCGATGGAAATGCGATATTGGCAGGCGGCGCGGACGGCGCACTGCTCTATTCAACCGACAATCCGATACTGGTATCGATCCGCTACGCGCAAAGCCCAAGAAGGGCGTCAACGCGCCAGTTCGCCATGAGTTTGGAAAAAACAGGCAAAACGCCGGCAGTAAGCCTCTCGTTCACCCCCAAAACAACGGGTACAATCGCGGTTTATTCGCTGACGGGCAGGCAGCTCTTCAAGAAAAACGTTGGCGCGGGCGAGAGAAGAGTGCTGCTGTCAGAGCGGGCGGCGTCAAGCGGGAGCGTGATTGTGAAGTATACGGGAGACGGCAGGACGGTGGTTCAGAGGTTTCAGGTTGCGAAGTGAATGATGCGCAGGGGCGGACAGGGTTCGCCCGCCTCTTTATCCCCGCGCGTTGCCTCAAAAAAACTGACCAAAGGTTAATTCGCTGATTTACGGCGTCTGCGAAATAGGGAAAACGCGCGTGCATAATGTATATTATACACAGCGGACGGGAAAATAATTATGCAAAACGCCAACATAACGTCATACCTCGCGGTATTCATAGGCGGAGGCGCGGGCTCCCTCTGCCGCTACGCCATCGGTATGATGACAAAAGCCCGCTTCGGCCACGCCTTCCCCATAGGGACATTAATCGTAAACCTGCTGGGCTGCCTCGCGATAGGCTACCTCGGAGGCCGTTTCGAGAGAATCCCCCTAACCCAAATCCCGCAGGAAACCCGCGATTTATGCTTGATAGGGATATTGGGCGGATTCACCACATTCTCCGCTTTCGGCTTCGAGACGGTAAGCCTATTCAGAAACGGCGCATGGGCTGCCGCAGTAGGTAATATTTTACTGAACGTCGTGGCTGGATTCGGATTGGCGTGGTTGGGATTTTGGCTGGGGAGGAGATGAAATTGATGACGGGATTGAGAACGTTTATCTGCCTGAAACTTTTTTTTCGGTTTTGAAGGGATAAGCGCGTTGACCAGATATGCGGAAACACGTACTTATACGCGTATAAGTACGCGACCAAGAAAGTTGCCTTTGTAATTGGCGCAACTTGGTTTCAACCTGCGCTCTCGTGAAGGACACGACCTTTAGTGTAGCAAAATAGAGACTTTCGTGTACAATTTCAACTCACGCCCTCGTGAGAGGGCGACAATCCGCTCGGCGACAACTACGACCGGTACGAGCCGTTTCAATCCGCGCCCTCGTGAGAGACGCGACTTTATTTCGTGCATAAACGGTACTATGGGAGGCTGTTTCAATCCTCGCGTCCCGTGAGAGACGCGACCGCAAGCGTTGAAGCAAGAAATCATAAACTGGCTCGTTTCAATCCTCGCGTCCCGTGAGAGACGCGACAACCACTTACGCGGTACGTAGCAGATGATTATTGTTTCAATCCTCGCGTCCCGTGAGAGACGCGACAACCTCTGCCCCGAATGTTACAAGTCGGAGCAAAGTTTCAATCCTCGCGTCCCGTGAGAGACGCGACTATGCAGCTGTTGGCGCACGGTTTGGAAAAACAGTTTCAATCCTCGCGTCCCGTGAGAGACGCGACTGCCATCGATCCCAAAGTTCCCCGTGAAGTTACAGTTTCAATCCTCGCGTCCCGTGAGAGACGCGACAGGCACGCCGGATTTAGTGCTTTCAACTATTTGTTGTTTCAATCCTCGCGTCCCGTGAGAGACGCGACCGGCGACGATGGCGATGATGGTGACGGCGGCGGAGTTTCAATCCTCGCGTCCCGTGAGAGACGCGACTGGGTGATGAAAACGGTTCCCCTTGCTATCGGTTTGTTTCAATCCTCGCGTCCCGTGAGAGACGCGACCGGATATTGGGCTTAATGAAGTTATATCGTTTGGTGTTTCAATCCTCGCGTCCCGTGAGAGACGCGACTACTCAACGCGCTGCTGCCGGAGAACGTGTTTGAGGTTTCAATCCTCGCGTCCCGTGAGAGACGCGACAGTAATCCACGTTTCCGTTAGTAAACTCGTACTTGTTTCAATCCTCGCGTCCCGTGAGAGACGCGACCGAGGGCATCAATCCACGTTTTGTAGACAGCGCCGTTTCAATCCTCGCGTCCCGTGAGAGACGCGACCGACCTGTTCGGCGGTAACTGGTGCTTCAACGTGTTTCAATCCTCGCGTCCCGTGAGAGACGCGACCCGGGAAAATTTCGTATACAGTCAAACACTTCCATTACGTTTCAATCCTCGCGTCCCGTGAGAGACGCGACCATCTCCCATACGCTATAATTATTTGGTTGCAATGTTTCAATCCTCGCGTCCCGTGAGAGACGCGACCCGCCAAAATTGTCCACTATTTATAATATCAATAGTTTCAATCCTCGCGTCCCGTGAGAGACGCGACCCGGGGTCTAATACACCAAGATCATTGCCTCGAAGTTTCAATCCTCGCGTCCCGTGAGAGACGCGACCGGCAGCGGTACGGCTATTCCGCCGCCCCCGCCCGTTTCAATCCTCGCGTCCCGTGAGAGACGCGACGCGCGAGTATCGGGCAACCTTTGAGGGCGTTAGCGTTTCAATCCTCGCGTCCCGTGAGAGACGCGACTTGTTCCCCTTGTAATACAAGCACTCCACGTGTCCGGTTTCAATCCTCGCGTCCCGTGAGAGACGCGACTGGGTGATGAAAACGGTTCCCCTTGCTATCGGTTTGTTTCAATCCTCGCGTCCCGTGAGAGACGCGACTAAGGCCGCCCACTTTGGCGAGCTTTATAACAAAGTTTCAATCCTCGCGTCCCGTGAGAGACGCGACCATGTGGGATGGCATGTTACAGGGCGATATGAAGTTTCAATCCTCGCGTCCCGTGAGAGACGCGACTTCTTTGGCTGAATCTATGACTGACCTCACATTCCCGTTTCAATCCTCGCGTCCCGTGAGAGACGCGACCAGATTCAAATTCTGATTTGTCAGCTACGGCCAAGTTTCAATCCTCGCGTCCCGTGAGAGACGCGACCGGATTGTGTATTGCCCATAGTTTTTACTGTCAAGTTTCAATCCTCGCGTCCCGTGAGAGACGCGACCGTCCATCCACGCGCCAGTTTTCCAGTTGACGCTAGTTTCAATCCTCGCGTCCCGTGAGAGACGCGACTGGCTGCGTCTATCGTCAAAAAACCTGAATACGTAGTTTCAATCCTCGCGTCCCGTGAGAGACGCGACCCCATTGCGGTTGCGACGGTGTCTATTTTGTCGAAGTTTCAATCCTCGCGTCCCGTGAGAGACGCGACCGGCGGCGCGGAGTTGAACGCGCGGCGGTATGTCGTTTCAATCCTCGCGTCCCGTGAGAGACGCGACGGCGTACCAACTCCATACCCAAACGCGCTATTGCCGTTTCAATCCTCGCGTCCCGTGAGAGACGCGACTAATAAATTTTGCAATCACCATTAAAATTTCCTGTTTCAATCCTCGCGTCCCGTGAGAGACGCGACCGGCGGAGGCGGAGGCCGACGCCTGCTTTAAATAGTTTCAATCCTCGCGTCCCGTGAGAGACGCGACGGGGAATGCGGTCAGGAGAGTTAACATCAGGCTCGTTTCAATCCTCGCGTCCCGTGAGAGACGCGACATTATCTGCAAATAATAACACCGAGCGGGAGGCAGGAGTTTCAATCCTCGCGTCCCGTGAGAGACGCGACCGCCACTCGACTGCCGGAGGCTCTATCATAGCTCTGTTTCAATCCTCGCGTCCCGTGAGAGACGCGACCAACAAGCGCGTAATTGCGCAAGTTGAGGCGGGGGTTTCAATCCTCGCGTCCCGTGAGAGACGCGACCAACAAGCGCGTAATTGCGCAAGTTGAGGCGGGGGTTTCAATCCTCGCGTCCCGTGAGAGACGCGACGGCTTTAAAAAAGATGTACGCTTTAAAAGACAGTAGTTTCAATCCTCGCGTCCCGTGAGAGACGCGACTTCAGCCATTGGCAGCCATTGGCAGCCATTACCAATAGAATAAAGTTTCAATCCTCGCGTCCCGTGAGAGACGCGACTTTGAGCAAAGCAGGAATAACAGTAGACCAAGCCAGTTTCAATCCTCGCGTCCCGTGAGAGACGCGACCACGCGCTACAGATTTACCGTACTCTGTCAGCATTGTTTCAATCCTCGCGTCCCGTGAGAGACGCGACTCCATTTGGCAATACATTTAACATAGCACCCATAGAGTTTCAATCCTCGCGTCCCGTGAGAGACGCGACCGCCGAGTCCCAACAGGCAGTAATAACAACCGCCGTTTCAATCCTCGCGTCCCGTGAGAGACGCGACTCGTAGCCGTCAAAAACGGGCGCGGGGTAATACCGGTTTCAATCCTCGCGTCCCGTGAGAGACGCGACCGAGATATAATCATTTTCGTATTTTGAGCAAGGCAGGTTTCAATCCTCGCGTCCCGTGAGAGACGCGACTAGCCAAGATACCCATCAACACCTCTTGGAACTGGTTTCAATCCTCGCGTCCCGTGAGAGACGCGACCCCCGATTAAGTCCGCCTCAAACCATTCGATTGTAGTTTCAATCCTCGCGTCCCGTGAGAGACGCGACCCTGCGGGATTCTGTCAGACACGTAGAAAATAAGTTTCAATCCTCGCGTCCCGTGAGAGACGCGACCAGGGGCCGCCGCGACTGCCCTCGATAAGCTCGGTTTCAATCCTCGCGTCCCGTGAGAGACGCGACGGGGCTTGACGGCGAGCGGTCGGGGCTGTGGAGCGTTTCAATCCTCGCGTCCCGTGAGAGACGCGACCGCGGGATACGTTCTTTACCGCTAATCCCGACCGGTTTCAATCCTCGCGTCCCGTGAGAGACGCGACATGATATTGTGCGTGGCGATGGCAGCGAACAACTGTTTCAATCCTCGCGTCCCGTGAGAGACGCGACACCAACAGCCGCCGCCTACTTAGAGAATTGCTGTTTCAATCCTCGCGTCCCGTGAGAGACGCGACTCCCGCGCCGAGGGCGGGGTACATAACGACCGAAGTTTCAATCCTCGCGTCCCGTGAGAGACGCGACTGCCCTTTGGGTGTTACCTTTACCGTCTGCGACGCGTTTCAATCCTCGCGTCCCGTGAGAGACGCGACCTTATGATTACAATACTAAAGAGCTTACGACGCAGTTTCAATCCTCGCGTCCCGTGAGAGACGCGACTGTTATCCTGCATTGTCGGCCTCCGGCGGTTCGGGGTTTCAATCCTCGCGTCCCGTGAGAGACGCGACTAACTGAAACGGAGGTTCTAAATTCGGGTGTTCTTGTTTCAATCCTCGCGTCCCGTGAGAGACGCGACTAATATACGTCAAAAAAGATTAAAAAACAACAAAGTTTCAATCCTCGCGTCCCGTGAGAGACGCGACTACTTCCGGACCGTGAATTTCGCTCTAGCCATTTGGTTTCAATCCTCGCGTCCCGTGAGAGACGCGACTTTGGCGTGATCGCGGCTGGATTGCCAACAAATATAGTTTCAATCCTCGCGTCCCGTGAGAGACGCGACCGGCGGCGTGGCGGTGGTCGCGAGGTCGGTAGACGTTTCAATCCTCGCGTCCCGTGAGAGACGCGACTAACATTCCGACTGATTTCCCGCGTCCGCGTGTTTGTTTCAATCCTCGCGTCCCGTGAGAGACGCGACGCGCAAGCCGAGGAGGCTGTCAATGACTAACTTTGTTTCAATCCTCGCGTCCCGTGAGAGACGCGACTTGAAACTTCTGTAATGTATATATTGACTGGCGTTTCAATCCTCGCGTCCCGTGAGAGACGCGACTTTATAGTATTCCGCCAAACTATCGTCCCGCAGCCGTTTCAATCCTCGCGTCCCGTGAGAGACGCGACTGCCCTCAGCGGTGGAATTTGCAAGTTATGAGCGTTTCAATCCTCGCGTCCCGTGAGAGACGCGACCAGAGTATTGATTACTCTATCCCCTGCATCGTAAAGTTTCAATCCTCGCGTCCCGTGAGAGACGCGACTAGGGATAAAAATTAAATTTATCCGGCGCATAGACGTTTCAATCCTCGCGTCCCGTGAGAGACGCGACCGGTATTATGTCCGTTCCTTATAGGGCTATACTTGTTTCAATCCTCGCGTCCCGTGAGAGACGCGACCATCCTCCAAAACCGTCCACTCCCCATCCGATGGTTTCAATCCTCGCGTCCCGTGAGAGACGCGACTATATGGTAATGAATCGACAATGCACACCACAGAGTTTCAATCCTCGCGTCCCGTGAGAGACGCGACATGTGCGTGTGTACGTCCGAGGCCTCGTTAAATGGTTTCAATCCTCGCGTCCCGTGAGAGACGCGACAACGGCGCGGGACTATTTGACGCGCACGCAGCCGGAGTTTCAATCCTCGCGTCCCGTGAGAGACGCGACGTGGATTATTATTTCGCAAACACGGCGCGCACAGAGTTTCAATCCTCGCGTCCCGTGAGAGACGCGACCAACTATGCGTTATGAATTTTTTGGGCTTAATAGTTTCAATCCTCGCGTCCCGTGAGAGACGCGACTATATTCGCGTTCCAAACGTCCAGCGATTTCTTTAGTTTCAATCCTCGCGTCCCGTGAGAGACGCGACTGTCGGCAGTCCGCGCATACGCGCGACCGGATTAAGTTTCAATCCTCGCGTCCCGTGAGAGACGCGACATAGATACAAAATTTACGCGCCGTATACAATATCGGTTTCAATCCTCGCGTCCCGTGAGAGACGCGACCCGCTTTCTCTTGGGCGGCCTCAACAGCGGCGTGGTTTCAATCCTCGCGTCCCGTGAGAGACGCGACCCGACAGAGGAGGAGGTATTAGCGGCGGAGGGCGGGGGTTTCAATCCTCGCGTCCCGTGAGAGACGCGACTTGCTGTCGCGCATTGGCGGCACGGGAATTTCTTGGTTTCAATCCTCGCGTCCCGTGAGAGACGCGACCGCGAGGGGCGGAGGAGGGGTAAAATTATGGAGTTTCAATCCTCGCGTCTCGTGAGAGACGCGACCAAGGCAGCGAGTGCGGAAGCCCACGGAATGGGCGTTTCAATCCTCGCGTCCCGTGAGAGACGCGACCGGTCGCAAATATCCCATTGCAACGGGCAAAGGTGTTTCAATCCTCGCGTCCCGTGAGAGACGCGACTAACAAGCACTATGGCCTTGTTGATGATGATTTTATCGTTTCAATCCTCGCGTCCCGTGAGAGACGCGACCCATCAGGATACCGCCGACAATAAGCGCAGCGGGGTTTCAATCCTCGCGTCCCGTGAGAGACGCGACCCCATACCAAACCTAATAACAGGGTCGGCAGATAGTTTCAATCCTCGCGTCCCGTGAGAGACGCGACGACGGATATTGCGCGTATGCGGACGCTAAATATGGTTTCAATCCTCGCGTCCTGTGAGAGACGCGACTGTCGTCGGCCTTTAACTCCACGCGCCCAAAATCATGTTTCAATCCTCGCGTCCCGTGAGAGACGCGACAAAGATTTAAATTTACTACATCCGCAAGTCCGCGAGTTTCAATCCTCGCGTCCCGTGAGAGACGCGACCTGACAAACCGCACTTTGAGGATAGGGGCGTTGCGGGTTTCAATCCTCGCGTCCCGTGAGAGACGCGACCATACTGGCGAACGAGTTTATGCGGCGCGCAAAAGTTTCAATCCTCGCGTCCCGTGAGAGACGCGACGAGGCGGGATTCCAAGAGCGCGACGGTCGCACCAGTTTCAATCCTCGCGTCCCGTGAGAGACGCGACCGACTCCGGCGCAACGGGAAAATCCACGTTATACGGTTTCAATCCTCGCGTCCCGTGAGAGACGCGACTAAAGGCCGCGCCAAAAGTCGAAACTGCCGAAAAGTTTCAATCCTCGCGTCCCGTGAGAGACGCGACAATTATTCGGGGACGTTCAAGTCGGAGGTCATTGAAGTTTCAATCCTCGCGTCCCGTGAGAGACGCGACTATAAGTGTAGGGCGCGGGGGTCGCGCCAGAAACTGTTTCAATCCTCGCGTCCCGTGAGAGACGCGACCAAGCCCAATAGACATTGATAGCGGTACTGACAGGGTTTCAATCCTCGCGTCCCGTGAGAGACGCGACCCGAGCGCAGGGCGCGAAAGTGGGAAGCTCAAAAGTTTCAATCCTCGCGTCCCGTGAGAGACGCGACTGTCGACCCGCGTTTCGTATATTACGCCAATCGGGTTTCAATCCTCGCGTCCCGTGAGAGACGCGACGGGCCTCCGACGCGCCGCCTCCGCCTGACTGCGCTGTTTCAATCCTCGCGTCCCGTGAGAGACGCGACATTGGCGAAACTACGCGCCACGATATGGAGACGCGGTTTCAATCCTCGCGTCCCGTGAGAGACGCGACTACGCGGTTGGTTCGCCTCGCTGCCGATGAACGCGTTTCAATCCTCGCGTCCCGTGAGAGACGCGACCGCCGGAAACTAAACACAAAAAAAAGGAGACGTTAAGTTTCAATCCTCGCGTCCCGTGAGAGACGCGACAATTCCCCCTAAGTCCGTATTTGTATTTTGTACAGTTTCAATCCTCGCGTCCCGTGAGAGACGCGACTGTCCGGGGCCGGAATCGCCCCACGCGACGCAGGCGTTTCAATCCTCGCGTCCCGTGAGAGACGCGACTTTTCGAGGGCGCGGCGGAAATAATTGATTTGCTGTTTCAATCCTCGCGTCCCGTGAGAGACGCGACTACAGCGGCAAATTGTTCTTGAGGCGTGTGCGTTTGTTTCAATCCTCGCGTCCCGTGAGAGACGCGACCAAGGAGCGCGCGGAGTGGCTTAAATATCAATGGGTTTCAATCCTCGCGTCCCGTGAGAGACGCGACCTCAAAAGGAGGGCGTTTATTATTGACGCCTTTCAAGTTTCAATCCTCGCGTCCCGTGAGAGACGCGACCGGCGGGGCGATTACGCTTGCGGCTTATGCCGAGGCGTTTCAATCCTCGCGTCCCGTGAGAGACGCGACTACCTTTGCCATTAATGATGATATATGGTATGGCGTGTTTCAATCCTCGCGTCCCGTGAGAGACGCGACCGAAGCCCTCAGCGCGGCGGCGGGCAACGCCCAATGTTTCAATCCTCGCGTCCCGTGAGAGACGCGACTTTTTCATCATATTTAATATAATATTTTGCACGATGTTTCAATCCTCGCGTCCCGTGAGAGACGCGACTCTCCCGCGCCGAGGGCGGGATACATAACGACCGAGTTTCAATCCTCGCGTCCCGTGAGAGACGCGACCTTCCTTCTCCTTGAGCACGGCTTCTGCATTCTTTGTTTCAATCCTCGCGTCCCGTGAGAGACGCGACAATTCGCGTGCCGGTACTAGGTACACAACCTTCTTGTTTCAATCCTCGCGTCCCGTGAGAGACGCGACCTGCCGATATTTGACATATTGCGAAAAGCTTGAGGTTTCAATCCTCGCGTCCCGTGAGAGACGCGACTACTCGCCATCGAAATCTACAATATCCCCCTCATGTTTCAATCCTCGCGTCCCGCGAAGGACGCGACCGTGCGATAATGGCTCACAATATCGAATATCTTAGTTTCAATCCTCGCGTCCCGCGAAGGACGCGACCCGCAACAGCTTGACCAAATTAATATGATACTCGGTTTCAATCCTCGCGTCCCGCGAAGGACGCGACTGACCGCTTTTCATTTTACTGATAAACGCGTGTTGTTTCAATCCTCGCGTCCCGCGAAGGACGCGACTGTACTGGATAAATGCCCTGTCCCAATCTGTTCGGTTTCAATCCTCGCGTCCCGCGAAGGACGCGACAAACCAGACAAAGATACAAAATCCGCATACGGGCTGTTTCAATCCTCGCGTCCCGCGAAGGACGCGACTATTATCATTGCCAATCATTGCGCGGTGATAGGTGTTTCAATCCTCGCGTCCCGCGAAGGACGCGACCCAGCAGGGTATACAAGGCATACAAGGCATACAAGGTTTCAATCCTCGCGTCCCGCGAAGGACGCGACCATGTTCGGCCCGTGGGTTCCCGATGTGTGGCTCGTTTCAATCCTCGCGTCCCGCGAAGGACGCGACTGGACACGCTGCCCCTCCGCTCGTGGGAGGCAATGTTTCAATCCTCGCGTCCCGCGAAGGACGCGACTGCGACGAGGGACGCACAAATTCCCAGAAAATATGTTTCAATCCTCGCGTCCCGCGAAGGACGCGACTGGACACGCTGCCCCTCCGCTCGTGGGAGGCAATGTTTCAATCCTCGCGTCCCGTGAAGGACGCGACTGCGACGAGGGACGCACAAATTCCCAGAAAATATGTTTCAATCCTCGCGTCCCGCGAAGGACGCGACCGGCTGGGGGCTGGTGAACGCGCTTATGGGCTTGCTGTTTCAATCCTCGCGTCCCGCGAAGGACGCGACTCGCTGCTTAACGGCGCATACTTTGCCCGCCAACCGCGTTTCAATCCTCGCGTCCCGCGAAGGACGCGACCGCTTGCCTCTCAGCTTGCTGTCGAGGCTGTCAATGTTTCAATCCTCGCGTCCCGCGAAGGACGCGACTTTACGACAGACGCCGAATTCCACGGAATGATCGGTTTCAATCCTCGCGTCCCGCGAAGGACGCGACTCGCCCTTTGAGCCAAGTCCGGGCAGCCGCTCGCTGTTTCAATCCTCGCGTCCCGCGAAGGACGCGACTGAGCCGGTCGTACCCCTTCGCGTGTTTAGTCAGTTTCAATCCTCGCGTCCCGTGAGAGACGCGACGGCCGCCGGAAAAGGAATTTTGGGATTTCTTTTTGTTTCAATCCTCGCGTCCCGTGAGAGACGCGACAGGGCAGCGTCGGCGCTCGTCATTCGATATGGCAGTTTCAATCCTCGCGTCCCGTGAGAGACGCGACCAGGCCATAGACTTGTACGTACGCGCTCACAGCAGTTTCAATCCTCGCGTCCCGTGAGAGACGCGACTAACCGACTTATGCCGTCCGCGCACGATGTGGCGATGTTTCAATCCTCGCGTCCCGTGAGAGACGCGACCCCTTCCGGCCCCGGTATGCCCTGTATCCCTTGCTGTTTCAATCCTCGCGTCCCGTGAGAGACGCGACTTTCCTCTGAAACTCCACAGCAAACTACATTCACGTTTCAATCCTCGCGTCCCGTGAGAGACGCGACCTGCGCGCAAATGCGCAAGGCGCACGACAACCCCCTGTTTCAATCCTCGCGTCCCGTGAGAGACGCGACAAATGCGGGCGATAAATGCCGCCGCAGAATCCAGAGTTTCAATCCTCGCGTCCCGTGAGAGACGCGACTTTACGATTGCGCGTTATGTGCGTGTGTACGTCAGTTTCAATCCTCGCGTCCCGTGAGAGACGCGACTTTTGAAACTCCGGTATTTCTACTTTATCAAGTATTGTTTCAATCCTCGCGTCCCGTGAGAGACGCGACCTTCTTATGTACTTGTCGCCCTCGCGGCCAACGGTGTTTCAATCCTCGCGTCCCGTGAGAGACGCGACTGAAAATTTTGGCTTTGCCCTGCAAGCATAACCGTTTCAATCCTCGCGTCCCGTGAGAGACGCGACCGCTGTCTACTTCATTGAAAAAGTCCGAAAGCGCGTGTTTCAATCCTCGCGTCCCGTGAGAGACGCGACCAGGTTGGGATACCGTAACTGCGGCCAAGTAACAGTTTCAATCCTCGCGTCCCGTGAGAGACGCGACCGACCGTTTCGCCAGAAGGGGTTAACCCCTGCGATGTTTCAATCCTCGCGTCCCGTGAGAGACGCGACTTCTTGCGCATGTCCACGGCTACAATATCATGGCGTTTCAATCCTCGCGTCCCGTGAGAGACGCGACTACGGAATTTCCGGTTTATTCGCTTGCTGGACTTGTTTCAATCCTCGCGTCCCGTGAGAGACGCGACCTGAATAAAAGATACACAGAACAAATAGCCGAGTTGTTTCAATCCTCGCGTCCCGTGAGAGACGCGACTCGGCACACGGATAATAACCGGACAATTTGGCGCGTTTCAATCCTCGCGTCCCGTGAGAGACGCGACCCGAGCTCGTCTACTGCCACTACGCCCGCGCTTATGGTTTCAATCCTCGTGTCCCGTGAGAGACGCGACGGGAGCACTTGCGCCAACACGAGTAGATGACATCTGTTTCAATCCTCGCGTCCCGTGAGAGACGCGACTCAACGAGGCCAGGTTCAGCCATCGCAGGAAGGGGTTTCAATCCTCGCGTCCCGTGAGAGACGCGACGAGGTAACTGCGACCATACATACGTTTTATTGTCCGTTTCAATCCTCGCGTCCCGTGAGAGACGCGACGGTACGCCATTGTCATCAACGCGGAAAAGGAATTGTTTCAATCCTCGCGTCCCGTGAGAGACGCGACTGTCCGGCCTTATGACAAGTTATTTTGCGTTCGGGTTTCAATCCTCGCGTCCCGTGAGAGACGCGACCCCACAAAACACGAGTTGGGCAGTAAAAAGTGTGGTTTCAATCCTCGCGTCCCGTGAGAGACGCGACGAGAAAATAAGAGCGCAGCGCCTCCTCGGACACCCCGTTTCAATCCTCGCGTCCCGTGAGAGACGCGACACAAAGCACAAGAATATTGGAATAAAATGAAGTCTGTTTCAATCCTCGCGTCCCGTGAGAGACGCGACGAGGGCAACGACGTACACCATATAACGGCGGACTTAGTTTCAATCCTCGCGTCCCGTGAGAGACGCGACGATAAGCGCGACAATAAGATGTGGCCGTATGCTCGTTTCAATCCTCGCGTCCCGTGAGAGACGCGACATACTGGCTACTCCGCTATTATCGCCACGTATCCAGTTTCAATCCTCGCGTCCCGTGAGAGACGCGACCTCACCGGCACGCCGACCGCGCCGACTACGTCATTGTTTCAATCCTCGCGTCCCGTGAGAGACGCGACCTACGAACCTACACGAATAGCGACGTCGCAAAACGCGTTTCAATCCTCGCGTCCCGTGAGAGGCGCGACTAGACAAGCCCGACCGGAACGGTTTTAGGCGACTTGTTTCAATCCTCGCGTCCCGTGAGAGACGCGACTCTTCTTTTTTTATTCTGCTCGCGCCACTGCGTGGTTTCAATCCTCGCGTCCCGTGAGAGACGCGACTATTTGCCGCCTGGCTATAGGTTGGTACGTATGCGTTTCAATCCTCGCGTCCCGTGAGAGACGCGACGGGCGGTCGGAGGGCCTATATTTTCGTCTCGACGAGTTTCAATCCTCGCGTCCCGTGAGAGACGCGACTTAGGTATAAGGGCGCGGACAAAGACACGGTGATTGTTTCAATCCTCGCGTCCCGTGAGAGACGCGACCGTTCCCGCCATTGCAATTGTCATATGATGACACGTTTCAATCCTCGCGTCCCGTGAGAGACGCGACTTAGTGGCGTGGCAACAGAAGCGCGGTATTATTGTTTCGATCCTCGCGTCCCGTGAGAGACGCGACAAAGCGGACAATAGAACAGATGTTTGGCATTGTAGTTTCAATCCTCGCGTCCCGTGAGAGACGCGACAAAACGGCGTCACCCGTTGGCGGGTCTGACATTGTTGTTTCAATCCTCGCGTCCCGTGAGAGACGCGACCTTTACGGGAGCTATATTCTCTGCGCCGAGACTGTTTCAATCCTCGCGTCCCGTGAGAGACGCGACACAGCGTAGCGTCTCGGCGCGGGCTGTCGCTTATTGTTTCAATCCTCGCGTCCCGTGAGAGACGCGACCGTATACGGGTATTTCCGACGTGGACGATATTTTAGTTTCAATCCTCGCGTCCCGTGAGAGACGCGACGATACCCCTGTCAGCGTATGCCTCGCATATTTTAGTTTCAATCCTCGCGTCCCGTGAGAGACGCGACAAGGCCACGCAGTTACAGAATGCCCTTTATACTGGTTTCAATCCTCGCGTCCCGTGAGAGACGCGACTAGTGGGCGGGAGTGGAGGTTGGAAGAGGTTGAAGTTTCAATCCTCGCGTCCCGTGAGAGACGCGACCGCCCGTGGGCGTATTATTACCCTCCCACTCGGCGGTTTCAATCCTCGCGTCCCGTGAGAGACGCGACGTGGTGTCCGGCGTACCCGCCGTTAAGGGCGAGAGTTGTTTCAATCCTCGCGTCCCGTGAGAGACGCG
>JGI24698J34947_10000683_pt1 | contig 16580 bp, 17 predicted proteins | sample TergutMp193P3_FD_34947 | JGI IMG/M metagenome (IMG submission 34947) | reverse complement strand
CGCCGCCGCGAGAGACGGGATTATTCTTACCGCTTCTTCGTCGTACCGTTCATACGCCTATCAGGTAGATCTTTACGCGCGCAATGTAAGGGAACTTGGCCGCGAAGCCGCCGACAGGGAATCCGCACGCCCGGGACACAGCCAGCACCAGCTCGGTCTTATCGTAGATTTCGGCTCAATCTCGGACGCGTTCGCGCAAACTGCCGAGGGCGTCTGGATTGCAGCTAACGCTTCACGCTTCGGCTGGTCGCTCTCATACCCCGACGGTTACGAAGAGATAACTGGCTACCGCTGGGAAAGCTGGCATTACCGCTATGTCGGCGTGGAACTCGCGCAGTTTATTGACAATTATTTTGACGGTATCCAGCAATACGCCCTTCGTTTCATTTACGAATGGGTAAAAAGATCCTAGACAAACGTACTCTCGACAAGTTCGTCTTCAAAGATCAAATCCTGTTCTACAGAGGAATTTTTTCCCCTTATCCTGATTGTCCCGTTTTTGCCGTCTGCGGTAAAAGTCGCTCCTTCTTTCCAGCGGCTTTCAAGGATAAGTTCGGAAAGCGGACATTCCAGCTCTTTTTGAATTGTGCGGCGCAGGGGTCTTCCGCCATACTTGGGATCCCAGCCTTTTTCTATAAGGATGCGGCGGGCGGCGGCTGTTACCTTCAAGCCGAAATTCTGTTCTTCAAGGCGGCGGGAAAGTTCTTTTAACTCAATGTCAAAAATCGCGTCGATTTCTTTCCGGCTCAGGGGGTTGAATACTACAATTTCATCTACCCTGTTGATAAACTCAGGGTTAAAAATTCGGCGCAGTTCGCTCATGGCGGAAGACTCAATTTCAGACGCGCTCATAACTTTTGAACCGGATGAAAAACCAAGCCGCGAATCATTTGTTATTTCCCTCACCCCGGCGTTACTTGTCATGATGATGACTGTGTTGCGGAAGTTTACCGCATGCCCCAGACTGTCGCGAAGTTCGCCCTCTTCCATTACCTGAAGGAGCAGATTGAAAATATCGTGATGCGCTTTTTCAATTTCGTCAAACAGAACGACACGGTAGGGATTGCGCCTTATTTTTTCCGTGAGCATTCCCCCTTCTTCATAGCCGATATAGCCCGGAGGAGCGCCGACAAGACGCGAGGCATTGTGCTTTTCCATAAAGTCGGACATATCGATACGCACAAGCGCATCTTCGTCTGCGAAAAGATACTGCGCCAGTTTTCTTGCAAGAAGCGTTTTTCCGACGCCGGTCGGCCCCAGGAATATAAAAGAACCCATAGGACGGCGCGGAGAAGATACTCCGGCTCTTGACCGCCTGATTGCGGAAGCGATACGGCTTACCGCGTCATCCTGCCCAACAACAGAGTTTTTAAGCTCTTTTTCCATTTGAAGCAGTCGCCTTGATTCCTGTTCCTCAAGGTGCAGTATGGGTATTCCTGTAGCTTCCGTTACAACGCGGCGCACGTCTTCATCCGTCACAAGCGGCAGATCATCTCTTAGCGCGTTTTCCCATGCTGTATGAGCCGATTCAAGGCGCGCCCTCAGCGCGCGGACTTTATCGCGTACTTCGGCGGCGTGTTCATAATCCTGCGCGCTTACATATTCGTTTTTTTCCTCGCATAATTCTCCAATCTCGTCTTCAAGACCGGCAATCTCCGGCGGCTGTTCGCGGATTTGAAGTTTGCACATCGCGCCGGCTTCGTCAAGAATATCAATCGCTTTATCGGGCATAAACCTGCCGACTATATAACGCTGCGCGAGCTTCGCGGAAAGAGTAACCGCGCTCGGCGTATATTGCACCTGATGATGATCCTCGTATTTTTTTTGAATGCCTCTTAAAATTTCCAGCGTGTCCTCATAAGAAGGCTCTTCTACAATCACCGCCTGGAAACGGCGCTCAAGGGCGGCGTCCTTTTCAAAGTGTTTTCTAAATTCAGCCAGAGTCGTAGCTCCTATGCAGCGTATCTCGCCGCGTGAAAGACCCGGCTTCAGCATATTGGCCGCGTCAAGCGTTCCTTCCGCTCCGCCGGCTCCGATTAAAGAGTGTATTTCGTCAATAAACAGAATGACATTTCCCGCCTGGCTTACTTCGCGGATAATTTTTTTTATCCTCTCCTCAAACTCGCCGCGGTACTTTGTTCCGGCGACTATAAGGCCCATGTCAAGCGAAAGAATGCGCTTTCCGGCAAGCGCGTCGGGGACAGCGTCGCTGACCAAAAGCTGCGCAAGCCCTTCTACAATCGCGGTTTTTCCGACGCCCGGCTCTCCTACAAGGATCGGGTTGTTCTTTGTACGCCTTGCGAGAATTCGAACTGCGCGGTTGATTTCCGCCTTCCTGCCCACAACCGGGTCCATTTTTCCGGCTCTCGCGTTCGCGGTAAGGTCGCGGGAAAAATTATCAAGGGTCGGCGTAAGCACAGGATATGTCGCGGGTCTTATTCTGGGGCCGTGGCGTTCGGTCTCTACAGGGTTTTTAGTGTGAACCGCCGCCTGTTCCCTGTGTATGTAATAGGGCTGATATCTTTCAACAGGAACAAACTCTCCGTCGTTTCTGGAAGACGATTGATTAAAAGTAGTCTGTATAATTACTCTCATCATGTCCGTATCAACGGCTCTTTGATTGAGGTAAACCTGGACGCTGGAATCCTGCTCTCGCATGGCGGCGAACAGAAGGTGCTCCGTTCCCAGAAAATCGCTTCCCATTGACCTTGCCTCTTCGGTGGCAATATCCAGCATATTTTTTGTACGTTTTGACGGAGGAACCTCTCCGCGTATAATAAGGCCCGGAATCCGGGGGATGGAACTTTCCAGTATGTGTTTAAACTCCGGTATATCAATACGCAAAAACATCAGCGCTTTGCAGGCGGTTCCCCCGCCCTCCTTAAGCATGGCAATAATGATATGTTCCGGTAAAAGCTGGTCTGAATTGAAACGCCGCGCCTCTTCCTGGGCATTGGTGGAAAGAAGCCTCTGTACTCTTTGAGTTAATCCTTTAAACACAAACCTACCTCACTGTAGTTTATTTGATCATAATCCATTTTGTACTTTTTTTCAATGTATAACTCTTAAAATCTACCGGGAAATTCTGACTACATCTCCGTTTTGTACTCCCGCGCGGGAGAACCAGCCCTGCGGCACTTCAAGCGCGTAACGCGCCGAGCGGCTTGATAAGATCGAATTTTCATCATGCGGGTACATATCCTTTATGTCGATGATTCTGCCGTCCGATGTGATAAATGCTATGGACAGGGGAATAAGGGTATTTTTCATCCAGAAGGACAACACTTCGTCTCTCTCAAAAATAAACAACATCCCCTCCCCGTCCGGCAATTTCTTGCGGAACATCAGGCCCCGGTTTCTCTCTTCCTCTGTCTGCGCGATTTCCACCTTAACAACAACAATCTCAATCCCGTCCCTCTCAATGGGAAGCTCCTGAACTGTGAGTTTTTGCGAGGAACAGGACAATATAAAACAAAGAAAAAAAACAGAAATTAACCACGAACTTGTACGCCAATTTCTTCCCGGTGTCCGTGTTGGTTCGTGTTGGTTCGGGGCAGAAAAAATATTTATAATTTCCCTAGAAATCATTCAGGAATTCCTGGCGCAGCCTTACCTGATCTGATTCTCTAAGGCCCGATTCGTTTACTATGTCGTCAAAAACTACCCTGTCGATGTATTTTACGGTCAGGGGCCTTTCAATTGATATTCTGGTTTCTTCTGTTTCCCATATTGCCGTCCTCGGGTCAAGGTACGAAGGCTGTCCGTATTTTTCCTGAAACTGCATAAATATTGAATAATGGTCTATTATTTCCGTATTCAGGGAAAAAGACATAATGAACACCTGCCCGTCCCTAAGCTGAAAAAAAGCGCGTTTTATAAAAGTCGCGCCGGTTGTCTCCACAAGGCTCTGTTCTCTTGCCGGAAGGAAGGAAACATCCCTGTCGCCCCTGAAGTTAAAGAGAGTGTCACTTATCAGGTTTTCTTTTAAATCGTCAAGGTTCATTCCAAGTGAAAGACCGCGAAACTGCCGGGGCAGCGGTTCGCTCTGCGTTTCCTGCGCCGCAAGCCCTGGGGAAAACGCGGATATAAACATCAGTAATAACAGGGAAACAGGCTTTAAAAACGAAAGCATATTGTTCATTTTATTTATTATCGGGCATTTTTGGCAATCTCTTGAAAAGGCAGGTCTTGCTTAAGCGATTGGCTTTTTATCAAGACGGGATTTTTCAAGCTGCTGCATTTTCCTGTAATACGAGTTTTGCCTTATTATTTCCTTTACATCCCTGACATAGAGCTTGTTATTCATCATCTGTATGATGTGGTTTTCCATCATTTTTCTGCCGACAAGCGCGCCGTCTTCCTGAGGGAGCCCTACCATGTTGATAAGCTCCTTTATCCCGAAATCAAACGAGAAACTGGTCGCATTGTTAATATCGATCTTTTTCTTGTCAATCTGAATTTGAAGCATATCGTACATACGCCCCAGAGGATCGTTTATCTGGGTGTTGGCAAGCTGCTTGTAAATGAGCCAAATCCTCTCCGCCAAAAGGGTGGTTAATTTGGCGATAAGCTGGGGCTGAGTTTTTATCATCTGCTGGAAATTGTCCCGGTTAACGGCCATAAGCTGACAATCTTCGAAGGCTACGGCTCCCGCCGCCCGGGGTTTGGATTCCAAAAGCGCCATTTCCCCAAAAATATCCCCAATTTTCAGAACGGCAAGCAGTATTTCGTTATTTTCCGTAATTTTGATGATTTTGACGGAGCCTTTTTGAATGATAAACAACTCGTCTCCAGGCTCTCCCTCGCAGAAAATAATCGAATCTTTGACATAGGAGCGGGCCATCTCGCCGGGCTTAAAATCCTTCTGCGGGTCCTTAACATAGGGGGCAATTTTTTTCATTCTTTCAACGGCGGCCTGGGCGTTTTCCCCCTTGGGGCAGTATTTGACATATTTATGATAGGCATAAAAAGCCTGTTTAAACTGGTTGTGTTTTGCGTAATATTCGGCAACGTTATAAATATGCCTTGGGTCTTCTTCCGCAGCTTTATTTTTCAAAGTAAGCCTTGTAAGGGCCTCGTCCAGGAATCGCATTCTTTTTGAGAATTGCAGGATTATTTTCATTGCCACAGGCGCGTTACCCTGGATTAGCTGGCTGAATTGATCGCGCTGAACCGAAATAAGGGTTACGTCGGTAAGGGCCTGCGCGGTTTCAATATGGCTGTTGCCGGACATGGTTGAAACGACGCCGAAAAAATCGCCGGGGCCCAGAACATCCTGTTCTTCGGTTACGATCTGAACTTCCTTGGAGAGCCTTACCTTCCCTGAGCGAATTATGAAAAATCTGTCCGCGTTTCTCTTGCCCTCTACGATAATATATGAGTCTTTGGCAAAATTAACGAAAGCCAGTTGCAAAGCCGCGGCCATTTTCCCCTCTTAAACTCCTCAAACTCCAGTATAGAAATTTTTTCGTCAAAATGTCAAGACGGGAACCTTCGCCCTTCGGGCTTGGTTGAGGTTCAAGACGGGAACCCCTGAAGGTTTTTGGATTTAACCTTATTTTATCAAATTTTCTGCCGATAATAGAAATAATTCAATGAATAAACGTATTAATTTTGAAGATACAATATTTATCCTCAACATCAGAATCAGGATGATTCGCGATCTTCTGCGGCTTGATACGGACACCTCAATATTTTTCAGCCAAACTATGGGAGACCTGGAATTTATAGGTACCGTGCTTGATATGCTTACCGAAAAATTTATTGACAACCTGAAATTCCTCGATCGTGAAACCGAAGCGGACAATCTTCTGGACGCCGAATGGCAGTTTAGTCAGATTCTTAATGAAATTTCAAACAATTCAAGCCCCTTCTCCGCCGTCAAATTCCCGGAAGTGCAAACCTTGATTTCAAAACTGAAAAAAGACAGCGTAAAACGTCAAAAACAAATTGAAGAATCCTATGAACCTGTTGAACACTCCACTGCGGAACCTGTCGTAAGCCATGCCGAATTAAACGGACTTCTGGGAAGCGTATAAAAAGAATTTCATGTTAAGGTTAGCGTGAGAATAACAGGCGGGCTCCTTAAGGGTAGAAATATTTCCGTTCCGCCGGGAATTATAAGGCCCAGTATGGACAGGATGCGCGAATCTGTTTTTGCCTGTCTTGGGGATATTACAGGCCTCTCTTTTCTTGACATTTTTACCGGTTCGGGAATTATAGCCCTTGAAGCCGCTTCACGGGGAGCTTCCCCCGTCGAGGCTGTTGAACAGGACAAACAAAAATTGAAAATGCTTCTGGAAAATGTTTCCATCTCTGCGGGCAGGATAAATTGCCATTTAATGCCGGCGGAACTTTATGTAAAAAGAGCCAAAAAAAGCTTTAACATTATCTTCCTTGACCCGCCGTTTACCTATAAATACAAATGGGAACTTGTTGAAAAAATAGCCTCCTGCCGCCTCTCATCAAACGGAACAAAAGTTCTGATCCACCGCCCCCGCGAAGACTTCCCTAAAAACCCCATTTCAAATATGGAAAAATACGACACGCGCGAATACGGAAGATCTATAGTAGATTTTTTTACAGTAAACAAATAATTTTTAAACCTGCATTTCTGAATATTCCTCTTGTTTTTTTCGTAAAATATGCTGATAATAATATTATAGTGGATATTAAAAAAACATTTGAAAAATTTGACGACAAAAATGCATTTATAAAAGTAACAACACCGGCGCCTGTCGAAAGTTCTCAAAAAGCGGCGTTAAACCGCAAGGGAAACCAGATTTTCAATGAAGGGGACATTGAGGGAGCAAGAAGGGTTTTTATGACAACCGGCTATTCCGACGGGCTTGCCAGAGTTGGGGATTTTTATAAATCAAAGGACAGATTTCTGGAAGCTTTAAAAATGTACTGGATAGCGCCGGATCGAAAAAAATCAGGGCCGTTAATTGAACAGCTTGCCGGTATTATGAAAAACCTGCTTCACGAAGACGATGAGGAGCCTGATAGTCTTCTGAATGAAAGTGAAGATAATATTTTTCTTCATGAAGGACAAGCGGAAAACAATGATTGATACGCAGGAAAAACACCATATTTCCGAATCTCATAAAATAACCGAAATCTCAAAAACCGGCTATCAGTACCTGAAAGAAAACAGAGTCACGGACGCTATTGACTGCTTCTCAAAAATACTGCTGCTTGATGAAAACAACAATTACGCCCTTGTAGGCATGGGGGACGCTACCCGCAAGATGGGCTCTGTCCGCGAAGCTGTCAAATACTATCAAAGATGCCTCACGCATCATCCCGGAAATAACTATGCTCTCTTCGGCCTTGCCGATTGTTACAAGGCTATGAACCAGTACCAAAAGGCTATTGAAATATGGGAACAGTACCTTCAGCATGACGACAGGAATATAACGGTACTTACCAGAATAGCGGACGCGTACCGGAAAGTCCGCGATTACCCCAATTCAAGAATCATCTATCAGAAGGTTCTGGAAATGGAGCCGGACAATCCATACGCGATAATAGGCATGGGTCATCTTCATTATGATTTCAAGGAATACAGGGAAGCCCTCAACTTTTGGGAAAAGATGATGAAATCGGGAACAGAGGACGTTGATATACGCATCCTTACATCCATAGGCAACTGTCACAGAAAACTGAAAACTTTCAACGAAGGCATCCCGTATTTTGAATCCGCCCTTGAAAGAGAAAAGCATAATTTTTACGCGCTTTTCGGACTTGCGGACTGTTACCGGGGAATGAACCGCATTGAAAATTCACTTATTTACTGGAACCGCATACTTGAACAGGATCCAAGGAACAAGATGATCCTGACCCGCGCGGGGGACGCTTACCGTAATTTAAACGATTTTGAAAAAGCAAAAGATTTTTATGAAAAAGCGTTAAACATCGAGTTTGACACTTACGCCGTGATGGGGCTTGCGTTACTTGCAAAGGCACAGGGAAAATTTGAAGAAGCTGTTATTTCATTTAAGCGCCTGATCCAGCAGGATAACAGGAATTACCGTCTTTATATTGAACTTTCAGACTGTCATTTAAAAAAAGGCGACAGGCAAAAAGCCTGCGAAATTCTTGAAGATTTTCAGAAATTGGGAATTAAAAATCAAAAAATCTCGGAAATGCTTGAAAGCCTTTAATTCAAATGGATCAATTAAAAACGCTCACCGGCCTTACCCTGCCTGAAATTGAAAAGCAAACTTCCCTTCCCCGCTTCCGCGCGGGACAAATCTACAGTTGGATTACAAGGGGACAGGGTGATTTTGAAAAAATGACCGACATTCCAAATTCTCTGCGCGAGGAATTAAAATCGCGTTTTAATGTTTTCTCCTGTTCTGTAGATCAAATATATGAAGAAGAAGGCGCAAAAAAAATCGTCATCGCCCTTAAAGACGGCCTTAAAATAGAAGCTGTCCTGTTAAACGACGGAAAGAATCGGCTGACAGCCTGCCTTTCAACACAGGCCGGATGCCCGGCGGGGTGCGTCTTTTGCAGGACAGGCAGTATTGGTTTCAGGCGAAATCTTGAGTGCGCCGAAATAGTCGAACAGTTTATCATTCTGCGAAGGGAAGCCGGTGATAACGCTTCTTTAGAAGATGCCACTGAAAATAAAGAGAAGCACATAATCGGCAATATCGTTGTTATGGGCATGGGCGAGCCGCTTTTAAATTTACAGCAGCTTAGAAAGGCAATCGCGGTATTTACGGACAGGCAGGGAATGAATTTATCCTTGCGCAGGATAACGGTTTCCACCTGCGGCATTGTTCCCGCTCTTTTTGATATTGCCGAAAACGGGCCCTATGTGCGGCTCGCCCTTTCTCTCGCAACCGCCGATGAAAATTTAAGGCGCCGCCTTATGCCGGTAACGGAAACTAATCCGCTTTCAAAAGTGAAGGAAGCGCTCATTCTCTATCAGCGTAACGGCGGCGGACGCGTAACGCTTGAAGCGCCGCTTCTGGGCGGAGTCAACACCCGCGACGAGGACGCGAAATGCGCAGCCGATTTTGCCAAAGGTCTTGATACTGTCGTAAACATCATCCCCTGGAACCCCGTCGCCGGCCTTGAGTTTGAGGGCAGACCCTTACGGGAACCTGAAAAAAAAGAGACTGAAAATTTTATCCGTCTGCTTGAAAGACGCGGTTTGAAAGTAACCACGCGCCTCCGCAAAGGACAGCGTATAATGGGAGCCTGCGGACAACTTGGCTCTATTTAGTATTTATCGCAGAAAAAAGTTTAGTGTGGATTGGAACAGACCGATCAGGAAGCCGAGTATTGCGCCGAAGATGTCTATCCATTTGAACTGATCGGCCATTACGTCAAGGATAATTCGCTCTACGCGCAGCATATCAAGTGAATCGATCCTTTCGGAAACAAGCGTTTTTACATTTATCGAAGCCAGAATATTTTCAATCTGTCCGTCTACGGCCGCAGTCATTTTTTCAAAAAGAAAATTATCAAGGGCTTTTTTGTTTGTTTCGTCTATATCCAAAAGAGAGCCAATATTCGCGTTTTGCCCGCCGACAGCTTTATCAATAAAAGAGGCGGCGGCTCCTGTCAATCTGCTTTTTATCCTTTCGTTAAGCAAAAGATTTTCCGCGCTAAAGACAAGCTCGTCAATTATTTCGGGCATTTTCTCTTCCAGTTTCTGATCGTACTGTCCTGCGGAAAGGAAAAGACGCTGAAATGTATTCAGTTTAAGCAGAATATTCCTTAAAAAAACCCGCCCCCTCGATTCCAGTTCACGGTGAATATCTTCCCGGCGCAGGAAATCAAGGACAGCTGAGGTAAAAGCCGGATAAAGTTTCTCTGCGGCAGAAGGTATTTTTTTTAAAAGAAAATTTTCCCTGCCTTCGAGTAATTCTGCGGGCGTTTTTTGCAGAATATTTTCCGTAAAAAGCGAAAGAGTTTCCTTTATCTTTTCACGCACATCTTCGCGCTGCAGGCGCTGCCTTACAATTTCCGCCGTTAAAAGCTCGCGTTCAACCATCGCGCCTATGCTCTGGGCAAGCCTTCCTCTCTGTCTGGGAAGGATTCCGGGCGTAAAGGGGAGCCTTACGCCAAAAATGCGGATTTCCTTTAACGGACGGAATAGCATCCTTATCGCGACAACATTGGTAATAAAACCGATAATTGCGCCTACGACGGGCGGCGCAAAAAAAAGAAGTATATTCCTCACTTACTCATTGACTCCGACGCTGTTCTTGCCTGATCCTCGCTTTCATAAATTTCCATAACATCTTCCCTGAGCCAGCCCTGCAGATTTCCGTCAATAAAAACCCAGGAAGTAAAACCGCCTTCCGTTCTTATTGTCTGCCGCCTGATTATTTTTACAAGCGAGCTGCGCCTTAAATAACCTAAATCCCGGCTGTCCTGCGAAGGTTCGTCAGTTATATGGGTAAACGAAGAAGTGACGACTCCAAAGCCTATATAGTCTCTGGAAAGCGGAGATGTTACGGGAGGAATTACGGGGATTTCTTCCTTATTGGCCCCGCAGGCGCATAGCGCCATAATTCCATACGCCGCCAATAATTGGCAAAGGATATGTTTCAGCGTTATTCTCATATTAATGAAAAATATAACCGCTTTAACGGTTTTAGTCATCATTATGTGATGATCTATTTACACGCGCCTGCCCTTTAAGCTGCGTATATAATTCTTTACAGAAACAGGGCCTCTGGAAAGAGAAAATGCAAAATGGCGATGGCTATCAATCCAAGTCCTATGAACTTCCTGAAACGAAGAAGATCTATTCCAAACTTGTCCAGCGTTCCCTGAGCCTGCGGCGTCGAAGATGTATCCTGACGGTAGATACCGAAAATCATCATAAAACCGGCCGCAACGCCGCCTGCGGCAGGCAAAAGATCGCCTAAAATGAGAATCTTTTCCGGATTCGGCGAAAGAAGCTTTAAAACTCCGACAACGGCGCTTAGAATTCCCAGTGCCAGATGGGAAGTAGGGTTTGAAAGCCGCGATTTCTCAACAGTTCCGTTTTCATTGCCGGCGAACAGCAGATACCCGCTTAAACCATTACACAGAATGGATAAAAAATACAGTTGTATCATAATAATAAAATATCTCAAAAATCCAATTTAGTCAACGCACCTGCGTTATTTGGGCTTAAATTTTATTCTGATGTTTGATTTTTCTGTCTGCGCTAACATCAAGAGTTCGGGAGAATCAAAGGGGACAACAAAGTGATATTCTTCTTCCTTCGACAGAGTAAAAAAGACGCGATGTTGGAACAGGGGTAACTCTTCACCGGACTGTACGGCGACAGTAACCACGATATCTACGGCCCCCGAGTATGCCTCGCTGTTTTTTACGGTTTTCCTGAGTATGACGACGGTTGTTCCTTCCAGTACAGTTCCGTTGATTTCTATTTTATTTCCTTCCAGAGCATAGGAATTGTCAAAATAGCCAAGTATCGAAAACACGATAATCGCCGCGCATATTACCAGGATCGTAACAAACAGCATCGCTCTGGGCTTGTCCGCGATAAGAGGCCGTATCAGGCTGAATCTGTTCTTTTTTTGCGCTCCATTATAAAGGTTTTTTACATTCTGCGGCGCTTTGGCAAGCCTGTGTTCCCTGTTGTAGTAAAAGACAAGTTCCTCTTCTTTGACATTCAGGTTATCGCCCTTACTCAGCTTGTATTTTTCATTTGGCCTATGCGGCCTTTCTTCATCTGTCATGGCGCCTCACCCATAAATCTGTCGGTACGCCACCAGACCATTTTTACGTTAAAATTATCCGCCAGCATTGCGGTTAGTATACCCTCAGGTGACATATAAAAATCATTGTACCGCAGTTCGTCATTCGCAAATTGAATATATCCACGGCGCTGTTCTCTTGTCAATGTATCGACAAAAAGAAGAGAATAGCCGGTATCTACGGGGAAATAAAGAAGCGCTTTTCCGCCGCGCATTACGCCCAACAGCGAATAGAACGCCTTTATATTTTCTCCCCGGTTTTCAACAATTTCATAAAGCGGAATTTCCACAGAGTCCGAATATAAGCCGTCTTCGACATTCAGCGTCCAGAGAACAGAGCTTAAAGGCTCAGAACCCGTACGAATATTTGTTGACTGATCAAAAGTATCGAGGCTGTAATCAACTTTAATGAGGAGTTTTCTTGAATCGCAGGAGGCGGATATTTGATCCACGAAGGATAAAGCTTCGGGCCAGTCCGCCAGAGATGGAATATCTGAGGAAGATATCTTGACAAGGAAAAGAAGCATCAGGGAAGAGTTATACCAGTAAATATTCCAGCCGCCGGGTATTCTGCAGATTACGGCAAGCTCGTCTCTTTCCGAAGAGGAAAGCCCAATAATTCTCGGAAAGGGGCTTCCTCCTATTCCTTCGCGTCCCAGATAGTTGATAAAACGGCCGTCCTGATCAAAATGAAGAATCACTCCGTCAAGAAGCGCCTTTGTTTCTGGATCGGAACGGTGCGACTGGACGGGAAGCCTGTCTTCCACAAAAATATGTTTTCTGGAATCAACCGCTATCCAGCCCGGCTCTTCCAGCGGATATGAATATGCCCAGCGTATTGCCTGTTCGTCTTCGGTAACATTGGTTTTAAGCGAGAACGGCTGGGGGTTTGTTTCTTCGTTGTAGATCATGAACAATAAATTGCCGTATGAGTTATAACGGACTATTTTTCCGCCGTTTCCGTCGGCAATGTAGAAAAGACCGTCCCTCATTGTAAAGCCTGTTTTTCTTATCCCCCTGCCGCCTTGAAGATTGTAAAGGGCAATTTGATCTTCCATTGGGCCGATAACAAGCGAAAAAAGTTCCTCTCTGTCAATGGAACCGGTGCTATTATTTCCGCAGCCCGAAAGGACAAGAGTCCAAAAAACAGCCGGTACAAGGAAAGGCAATAATTTTTTCATGTTCATTTAAATTCTACCTTTTTTTTACCGTTTGTCAATGAGTCGCAATGCGTGAAACAGGGCGTTACCTGTATCTTGCCGAAGTAATGTCGTCTACTTCCGCCATTTGTAAATTCATCGTTTCTCTGCGGTATTCTTTTTGCTGCTTGTCTTTGAGTTTTTCCATCGCTTTAAGTTTCCTTGACGCTTCAATATAGGAAGCGCGTTTTTCCTCTACAATAAGTTCCGCCTGCGCCGCCTGTTCCATCAGCTTCTGCGTCTGCCTGTCCAGCCATAAGATATAATTTTCCCAAGAAGCGATTTCGCCTACATCCGCAAATCTGTTTGAGGCGGCATTATGTCGTTTAACAGCTGTTTCTTTAATTTCGTTTTCTATCATGTTAAGGGCGGCGGCAGCCTGACTAAGCGCGAGCTTGCATTCCTCTTCCCTGAATTTCCTTAACTCAAGGACTTCTTCAAGGTTAAACTTAAATCTTTTCATAGAGATTTTTATCCAAAAACACTTGCGCCGGGCAGCGAGGAGAACAGGGAGGCGACGCTGTTAAGCGCCATAGCGTTATCTCCGGCGTTGACGGGTCTTCTCTCTTCTTTTGTTTCTTTTACTTTCCGCACAGCGTGAATCTGATTTAATTTCGCGTTAGTGTCTATCATTTCTTCTTCGGGGATTTCTACGCCTGTAATTTCGGACATGGCGCAAAGCGTCTGTTCAAGCGACGACGGTTCGTCTATATCCTGAATAAGGAATTCTTCGATGGGGCCGTGTTTCGCTATCGCTTCGTCAACCGCCGGGTCGGAACCCTGCCGGTATTCGCCAATGGTGATAAAAACTTCCTTTTCGTCATATACAGCCATATTTCTTCGCATAACGCCGGCCGCCCTGCGGGAAGCCTGTCCCGAAACAGCGGGCGCAAGGCGGGAAATGCTCTGTAGAACGTCAATCGCCGGGTAGTGATAGCTTTGCGCAAGATCCCTTGACAGAACAATGTGTCCGTCCAGTATACCGCGCACCGTATCGGCTACAGGCTCGTCCATATCATCGCCGTCTACAAGTATTGTATAAAATCCGGTGATGCTCCCTTTGTCGGAAGTGCCGGATCGTTCAAGAAGTTTAGGCATAGAATCGAACATACTCGGAGGGAAACCCCTTTGAGCGGGCGGCTCTCCTGAAGCAAGTCCGATTTCCCTCATGGCGCGGGCAAATCGCGTAACGGAGTCAAACAGCAGCATTACGTCTTTTCCCTGATCGCGGAAATATTCGGCTACGGCTGTCGCCACATAAGCGCCGCGAAGACGCGCAAGGGGCGGGGAATTGGAAGGAGTTACTATCAATACGCTGCGCTTTAGTCCTTCGCTTCCAAGATCTTTTTCAATAAAGTCTTTAACTTCCCGTCCGCGCTCTCCTATTAGAGCCACAACGTTTACGTCCGCGCTTGTGTTACGTGCAATCATCCCGAGGAGGGTTGACTTTCCCACTCCTGAACCGGAAAAAATGCCGAGCCGCTGTCCCTTGCCGACGGCAAGAAGGCCGTCAATTGCCCGCACCCCTGTCGTTATGCGCTCTGTAACGCGGCGCCTTTTTAATGGATCGGGCGCGCTTGTCAGCGCGGGATACAGGCAGGAAGATTCAATATCTCCCATGTCGTCAATCGGGTCTCCCAGCGCGTTAAGCACTCTTCCCAAAAGTTTATCAGACACCGGCACTTCAAGGCGCGAGCCCAGCGCTATTACCTTGTCGCCTATTTCAATTCCGTCGGTTTCATCGTAAGCCATGAGCTGTACAATTTCATCTTTTAATCCGACAACTTCGGCTTTTATCTGCCCCTTTCCCTTGGGAGCGATAATTCTGCAGATTTCCCCGATAATCGCCTGCGGCCCGCGGCTTTCAATCAACAGACCCTGGACTTTGGAAATTTTTCCGACGCATTTTATGGGATCAGTTCTCTCTGTTGAGACAAGATATTTTTCAAATATTGCAGTTTCCATGAAGCCCCTCCTTCTTCATGTCTTATCAGGTTATGATCAGTTTCTTATCTGTTTCTCTTCTGCCCTTTGTACCCAATGTCGCGAGGGCTGCCAATGCCGCCGAAGCCGTCAGGGCGGATTTTGCCGCAGGCGACATATTTGCCAGCATATCATCTTCCTCTTCCGGCTCTTTAGCATCCGCGCTTTGCGTATCCGCTTTTTTAGCATCCGCTGCTTTTTGGGCTTCCGCGTTTTCCATCATAGATGAACTTGCGGCAAGATCAGCGTTTAAGTTCGCTGTCCTTATTACAGGAACAGGAATATTATCTTTTATTGAAGACCTCATCGGCGATATTTCGAGTATTTTGCTTTCCATCTCCGCAAGCTGGCTTGAAATACGCGCATCAATTTCGCCAAAATCAGTTTCGATGATACAGCCCCCTGAATCTACGGAACTGTCTTCCACAACCTGAATAGATTTAACTCCTTCCATTTGCTGAATAAAATCCTGCTTGTGTTCGGTGGCAAGTTTTAAATCCGCGAGGTTGACTCTTATGATGACATTTCCCTTCGCCTTTACCTTTCGCAGAGCCTGAATGACGTTGGAAATAATTATATCGCGCTGATTTTCCGAAATTACCTTGATAACTTTACGCGTTATTAAAAGCACAAGATCGATAATTTCCTTCTCGGTTTCGCTTAGTATTTCTCCTCTTTTGTCCTGAGCGCGTTCAAGTACAACCTGCGTTCTTTCGATAAGGCGTTCCACTTCCGCCTTTCCTTCGGCGTAACCTGACTCTCGTCCTTCTTCCGTTCCCTTATCACGCGCTTCCTTGCTTTCCGCAGCAAGAGACTGCCTTACCTCATTTTCAATTTCACCGGCCTTAACACGCGCGTCCGCCAATATGCGTTCGGCTTCTTCTTCAGCCTGCTCTTTAATAACCTGGGACTCATCTGTTTTTCGTTTAACTTCCGCAAAAGCCGCTTTCTGCGCGTCTTCTACAATGCTTTCCGCCTCTGCCTTCGCGGAGGCGATCATTCTTTCCTTTTCCGCTTCCCATTGAGACTTAAACATTTCAGCCTCACGGCGAAGATCATCCGCCGTGGGACCATTATATTCTTCTATATCAGCAAGTTCTTCAACATCTTCTTCCGCAGGCGCCGAATGTGAAGCATCGGAAAATGAAGCAGGTGAATTAATGATAATTTTGTCACTCAACGTCAATAATTCATTTGGTCTAAAAACAGCCTTCAACATAAGTTACCCTCGTTCAAGAAATCACAGGATTCTTACCGCGAACCAGCACTAACGTCAATTCGCGGTAAAAATTCTCTGCGTTATACAACTATGGTTGTTATACAACTGTGGTTGTTACACAACCAACTCGTCTTCTCCGGCGCGCGCGACAACGATTTCGCCAGTATCTTCCAAGTGGCGGATAATGGATACGATCTTCTGCTGCGCTTCTTCTACGTCCTTCAAGCGTACCGGGCCCATATACTCCATATCTTCCTTGAGCATACTTGCGGCGCGTTTAGACATATTCTTGAAAATTTTGTCCTGTACTTCCGAGTCAACTGATTTAAGCGCTTTTGCGAGTTCCTGAGAGTCCACTTCGCGCATAACCTTCTGAATGGCGCGGTCGTCGAGCATAACGATGTCTTCGAATACGAACATTCTTTTCTTGATCTCTTCGGCAAG
>JGI24698J34947_10000682_pt1 | contig 16591 bp, 14 predicted proteins | sample TergutMp193P3_FD_34947 | JGI IMG/M metagenome (IMG submission 34947) | reverse complement strand
ACTCCCCTGTCAAGACAGGCGCGAAAAGAAATTTTACCCGTCGTGTTCTTTCCGTCTTTCCCGGCGGCGCTGAAACGGAGTACCAGTAAATCCGCGGGAGACGAAATAAAACATTGGCGCGTAAAAACCGTTCCCTCATATTCAAAAGAAACCGTGTGCAGAGCGCGGGTAAGATCAAGTTTACGCCCGTAATTGCGAACATCTTTCAAAAGCGGCTCGCTTTTTGTTCCCGACCACCGGTGGCCGAAGCCGCCCTCGGGAGAAAAATCGATCAGCAGATCGCCGGCGCCTTGGTACACTCTCTGAGTCGGAGGAACGCCGCTAAAACATTCAAGGCAGAGTTCTTCCGCTTCGCCGGCGCGTCCTTCACCTAACAGCCGCCGAATTTCTGAAAGCGCCTCTTTTGCCGCCGGATTGCTGCGGTCGCGGTACTGACCCGACCAGATTGAATCCTCATTAAGCTGAATCCTTTCCCGATCGGGAGAGCCGAAGATCATCGCTCCCAATCTTCCGTTTCCAAGCGGCAGAGCCTCTTCCCAATTCGCGGCAGGCGAATCAAAATCAACGGTCTCTGTCATTTCGGTAATCTTAGATTCTTCCATACTTCTTTAAGGGAATTACTCATGCTGTAGGGAGGGTTGCGATCAATATCACCCATGATTTTATTGCGATGCTGACTCCCTATGTCCCAAAGAACAGGGCAAATGCCCATGTCCACACAAATTTGAGTGACGGCTGTCATCCATTTTACGCGGTTAGGTTCACGGTCAGGATTGTCGGGAATAGTGTTTACCCCGTATTCGCCCAGAATAACCGGCACGCCATTGTCAATAAAATTGGTTTTTAACAAATCAAAAAGCCTGTTAAGCTCATTTATTTCGCTCTGAGTTCCCCACGTAACACGCGAGCCGTCGCAAAAATTCCAAGGGGTGTAGTAATGAACCGAGAGGATGAGTTTTCTCTCGGCAGTATCCTGCGGCATTTGGAAAAGAGGGTCGCAGGTATTGGTTATGTCTGTCCAGTAGCCGGCAATAAGCAGCGGTCTGGTCGCGTTCCTGCCGCCTGTGGCGCGAACCGTATCAACAAAGATTTGATTTAATTTGTTAAGCAGGCGGTAGGCTTCGGCTTTTTTTTCAGCCTGGCCTTGCGCGTAACGGTTCCAAATACCGTCAAAGCCCACTTCGTTCATGGACTCTAAAATCAATTTGTCGGAAGCGTAATTAAAATGGCGGGCGATTTGTTCCCATACCGCGGCAAAGCGGGCGCTTATCTCATCTTCGTTATCTGCAATCCTCTTGATCCAATACTTTGGGCTTGGGTTTTTTCCGGGTACAAAATCACCGCCGCCGTCGTGGTGCAAATTCAAAATACAGTACATATCTTCGGCAAGTATCCAATTTACAACTTCTTCCACGCGCCTCATCCATACATCGTCGATAGTATATTTCGGCGCATCTCCCATATAATCGACCCAGCTTACAGGCAGCCGGATGGTTTTAATGCCGTAAGCTTTCAGCGCTTTGATATAGTCCCGGCTCACATGAGGGTTTCCCCATCCGGTCTCACCGGCGACATTGGTGGTGTTAAGGCTGTCAAATGTATTGCCTATATTAATGCCGATTCCCCAGCCGGGAAAATCCGGCAGTTCATTTGCAGGATCGCCCTCGCCCGGACATGAAACCATGAGAAGCAGAATACCCGGCAATATCAAAAAAATCCTTTTCATATATGCGCCATCGCTAATAATTCCAAAGAGAAAACATGGTTGAAATTTGACCTTTATCCAGCGACCATTCGTCATTTGTCAGCACGTCGGTTCTTTCATACCAAAGGTCTATCGCGAAACGGCTGAAAGGCGTTATGCGACATCCAAGCCTTGAAGTAATACTGGCAAGGTCTTTGTTGTAAACAGGAGCGACCGAAAGGTCTGTTACAAGCCTCATATCGGCGGGCAGGTATTTGAAAAAAAAGTATGGCATTATCATCGGGCTGATCAAATATTCAATTTGAATTATTCCCGCCCATAAAAAATCATTGTAATTTTTTCCGTCGGGCGCCCTGTATTCCTTTGCGCCTATGTTCATAAGTTCGACCTGAAAAAAACCGCCGGTATTCGGAATGAGAGATGCCCGCGGGTCCTCGTTAAGGCTGATTACGGCGTTGACAATTCCGTTCTTATCGACATTGATCCCCGCGGCAAGAGCCGCCGGAAGATCAACGTCTCCTATTTGCAGGCCGCCGAGTTTTATATTGCGCTTGTACGACGCGCTTGTTCCCCGGAAGTAAAACTGAAGGCCGCCCCCGATTTCATAATTGTAGAGGCCGGACTCTGTTTCAAAAATAAAATCAACGCCGGCATAGGGCCTTAAAACCATACGTCCGGGAAGATTGAAACGGTACTCGTATCCGAGGCCCAGCGCGATTGGATTTTCACGTAACGCGTTTGGGCTGGACAGCGGATCGTTATTTTGCACCGTAACAGTCCCGTAATTCACCGCTGTCAAAAAAGAAAAATTGATCGATTGGGCGAGATCGGGACGCCAGAAAAAATCCCCTCCTGCTATCCATGCGTTTAAGCTGTTATCCTCACCTTTCAGCCATGATCCTGTTTTAAGCGCAATATCAAAAATATCCGTCTTAAATCCGGCGCTGAGGTTCCCCGCAATAACAACTTCGCGGCGGTTCAGGTGAACAAGATCGCGTCCCATCAATCCTGTGATACCCGGCTGCCCGTGGGACCAGCCGCCGCCTACCGCGTTTCCGGGAACGTAAAACAAGGGGAAGGGCATCCTGTTCTTCGCGATGTCGGTGCGGTTGTTGATCACAGGATCAAAAACTGATCTTATCGAAGCCTGAGAAACGCTGATTTCCGGTTCAATGCCGGCAACCCTTATCCACCACTGCTGGTATTCAAGCTGGACGATAAAAGTATCGAACCATACACTTACCGCCTGATCGATTGTTACATCGGACGGAACCTGATCTCCGTCCGCCAGTATGCCGTCGCTTAGGATACTAAACCCGCGCCAGGCGTAAAACGCGGAGTTTGCCAGCTTTAATGAAACTGTCAGCACATCACGCGTAGGAGTGATATTCCGGTCTCCGTAGGGCGTGAACTCAAACCAAAGTCCAAGACCCGCCTGCGTTAAAAGCCCTGTTGAGCCGTCGTTTACATCGGCTGTAAAGGTTGTATCAACATCAATGGTAAAGTTATTCCCTCCAAAAAAGGGAATGTTGATGTCGGCAAAACTCAGCGCAGCCGTAAAAAATAACAGCGCAATGCCGCTTGTAATTTTTTTCATGGTTACGCTCCCGCTCACATTCTGACAGTAAACACAGTGCTGAACAGGTTTGTTCCCGCTTCCGTACCGCCCGATTTGAGCAGTATGGTATCCATCTCGTAACGTACGTCAATGGAGAAAAAATGCATCGGTATCATATAACAGCCAAAGGCCAGTTTGACAATATAGCTGCCTGTAATCATTGTACTGCTGTTGTTCTGAAACTCAGGTATGTATCCCGCGCGCAGGTAGGGGGTAAATTTTTCCGCTATCAGATATTCAACCTGCGCAAGGACGGCAAAGGCGGAAGTGGAATCATTCGCTTCCAGTAAATTGGCAAGCTCAAGCTGAAGGAAGCCGCCGAAATTGGGAAGCATCGAATCGGGGCCCGCCGGTTCAAACCATGAAACAATCGCGTTAAGGTTTGAGTTGTCCGTAAAATTTAAGGAAGCCGACGCGCCGATTGGTATCACATTATCCCAATCCAGAATGCGGCTGGAAACAAGATCGTAACCGCGTGTATAGAAAAGAACGCCCGCGCTAAGTTCCCACGCGTTTTCGTTTGTTACGCTGTCCATCGCGAAATCAAAACCTAATTTTGGAGTCAATATGTAGCGTTCCGAAAGAGGCATCCGGTATTCGGCGGAAATGCCGAAGTTTACGGGATTTCTTCCGGCAGTATCCGAAACCGTGTTTGTCTCATAATTGATACCGGCAAAACCTGTCAGCGAAATTAACAGATTTTTGATTGGCGTCACTTCCGCGTCCAGCCCGAAAAGCCATGCGTTATCGTTATTTTCAATGCCGCTCTTGTAAGAAGCCGCTTTTACAAGGACGCTGAACATATCGAACTCAGCGCCCAGCGCGAGTATTCCTGAAATAGACGAACGGTAATCGTCGTCAATATAATCGCGGACGATCTTTTCTTTAAGCAAGGGAAGCTGCTGTATATTGTAACGTTCTGTATGCCACAAAGCGCGGGTCGCCGATCTGCGGTAGTACCAGCGATCCCCCGCATCCATCACTTCATCAAATATTGAAAAGAGGCTGCTCTGATCGGTCTGCATTACCGTGGTGGAACTTGCTACGCGAAACAAATAGTTGGTCCAGACAAGGTCGGCGGCGAAGGTATCAAAGGTCAGTACAAGAGGCCGCGCCTGCCAACTGTTGAAGTTGTCCTGTTCATAGTTGCCTCCCCTTGTCGAATAGGTGTTCCACCAGGTAAAGGAAGCGTTACGCAATGTGATACGAACCGTGGGATCGTCAAAATTATCTGGATAAAGCCCTCTGTCCGCGGCGGGAAACAGGGGCAGGATCAAATCCATACCCGCCTTGGTATCAAGTCCGGTGGATTTATTAGTAATATCCCAGGCAAATGAAGTGGACGCCTCAAGTCCCAATGAGGCGGTTTTACCTATATTGAGCGTAACGCCTTCCTCAACGGGAACTTCCTGCGCGGACAGGCACAGAGCCGGTATTAAAAAAAGAAACAGAACAACGCGTTTTTTCATGATGTTCCCCCCTAAAAACCTGTTTATAAATTACGCAAGCTTAAACCTAAGTTTTATTGCCATGATACCCTGAAAATTAGATGTTTTTTCCCTGCTTTTTGTATAAAAAAAGAGCCGGTTGCCCGGCTCCTGTTTTATAGAGTGAATTGATTAATAAGTAGTGAAGTTGCGTATCTCAAAACTTCTGTTAGTTGATACCTCACTATCACCGCCATTTCTAAACATTAATTTCATAATTTTCGTTTTATCAATGGTAGCTGGACCATCATCAGGCCATCCTCTTTGCAAATCAGTGAAAGGACAATCTTTCTCCCACCATTCACCGTCTGTACTTGTAAAAGCCCCCCAGCCGAAAACAAAAACTGCTCCATCTTTACCATCGTCCATCATAAGATAAACAGTGGATTGATATGATGTTTTGTAGTCAAATTTAAACCCTGTATAAGCCGATATATCCCAATATGTACCTTCCGGCATAACTAATTCTGCCCATAATTCTTTTCCATTAACGGTACAAGTGACCGTATCCCCGCTCACCGTTACTGTTGCTTTATCCTGGGTGGTTGGTGTAGCGGAAAAAATCTCTGTTAAGTCAACGTCTCCATCACCGCCGCCGCCAGTTTGACCACCATTATCATCACCGCCGCCAGTTTTACCACCGTCATCATCCCCTCCACCGGGACACCCGACAAAAATCAATGCCAACGCCGCGAGAAGCGCAATAATCCATGTAATCTTTTTCATAAAACCCTCCTCAATAATTTCACTGTCCTGCAGACAGCGTTAATTAACATACATTCTTTACAAAGATATGTACCCTTTCCGCTAATTCGATACCTGTAAAATTGGATTATATTTACCCCATATTTTACATATTGAATTTGCGCCTGCCTCCTATTCCAAATCCCTGTACTGTATGCCGCGTCCGTTAGTTGCAAGATAGACCCTGCCGTAAATACGCGGGTCTCCGGTTATCGCGGTGTCCGCCGCGCCGAACTGGTGCATGTCGTCGTTGATGCGTATCCAGTTCTGTCCCTTGTCGTCGGAGCGGTAGATGCCCCACTGCCCGTTGTATTTCGCGTTTGTATAAAGCGCCTGATAACCTGCGCCGGGAGCCGCCATGCCAAGACCGATGATCGGCACTGTGTCAAAGCCGCTGAACTTTTGCCATGTCTCCCCGCCGTTCATTGAGTGGTACAATCCCGCGTCTCCGGCTGCCAGCCACAGATGGCCCTCTTCTCCGACAGCGGCCTTGAAGTTGGTCTTTGTAACTTCTCCGGCGATAAAGGAATTATTTTTAAGCGTGAATGTTCTTCCGGCGTCAACGCTTGCGTATGCCGCGCCGCCGCCAAAGGCGTAAAATTTATTCGCGTTCACGCGATCTGATACGACTATCGCGCCGGAAGGAAGACCCGTACAGGCCGTCCATGTTCTGCCTTCGTTATTCGACCAGTGCGCCTGCATATTTGAAGGCGACCACACGATTACTCTCGCGTCCGTTGAGACCGCGACCTTGCCGCTCCAGCCGGCTTCCGCGCCCGCCAGATAATTTTCGGCGGGTTTCCAGCTTCTCCCTCCGTCGGAACTGATTCCCATCTTGCTGATCCTCACGCCGTTTTCCTCGTCGCCGCCGACGCGGACAATGTACGTTTGTCTTGATGCGGCGTAATCAATGCCGTTCACGCCTGCTATTTTTGGATTGACGATCATGTTGGGAGCGCGGTTCAAATTGTTGTGAACGAAGCCGCCGATGTCTCCCATGCCGCTAATCAAATGCGCGCCGTCCGTAGGACTCACAAGATCGAGGACGGCACATTCCTCAATTCCTTCCGCCATTACTTCGATATTTACGCGCCTGCCTCTGTCCCAGTCTGTGAGGTTTCTGCTGCCGTAAATTGTCGCGCCCGTTCCGTACATCATCACGTTGGAATTGAAAGGATCGATGACGATGGTCGATACGCACCAGCCTAATTTCGGATTCTGTTCAGGCAGGGCTTTCATCTCTCCCCAGTCCAGCCAGGGAGCTATGCTGATGTCGATGATGTATTTGTTGACGCGATCAGGCCAGTTGTCAAGGAACCAGATCGCGTCCCAGCTTTTGCCTCCGTCTGTGGAACGGTAGATGTATTCATCCGGCCACCACTCGTTCAAGGTAGAGGCGATCAGCACGTTTGGGTTCTGCCAGTCAACGGCGACAGCGCCCACTCCCCTGTCTGATGTTTTGTGGGACGGATCGTAGTCGTGTTTGGGCAGGCTGATGTCCTCCCATGTTTTAGACGCGAATGTGTATTTCCAGATTGCCCCGCCCTGATAACTTGAGCTGAACGGCCCGAAGCCGGCGTTCCACGCGGTTATCAGCGAGCCGTTAGGTGAATAGACCGCCCTGATCGGGTAGTATTTATTGCAGGGGCAGTTCTCTACAAGATGACCGTGTTCCCGCTCGTTAAGCTGGTTGTACAATGGCTGACCTTCAAGCGGATGCCAGCTAACGCCGCCGTCATTTGATTCGTAAATAGTCTGGCGGGTGTCGGCGACTCCTACATAGATGTTTTTCGATCCCTGACCGCTTGTCCCCGAAGCGGGATCAAAAATCACCCACATAATTCCGTGGAAATGTTTGAAATTTTTGTCAACATAAAAAGTAAAATCGTAATCGTAGACGTTTCCCCTTGTGGGGAATGACGCAACCTGTTCCCATCTGTGACCGTAATCGCGGCTGCGCCAGAGTCCGTCGCCGAAGGAGCCGAAGTAGACGATCCTGTTGTCGTTGGGATCAATGGCAAGCCTCTCGCCGGCTCCGCGCCCCGGCATATTGCCGCCCATCTTAAAAGGCATATTGATACGCGTAAAGGTATCGCCGTAATCTTCGGAGACAAGCATCTGGGAAGGAGTCTTTTCCCAATCGTTGGTATATGTTCCCGACGCGATAATTACGCGGTTCGGCTCAACGGGGTCTGTGGCTATACTGGCAATGCCAAGCCGTCCGTAATCTTCCATTCCGGCAAAATCCGTAAGAGGTATCCACGATTCGTTTTGCGGGTTCCAGCGGTACGCGCCGCCCATGTCCGTTCTGACATACGCGACTCCCTTATGTGAAGTATTGAAGATAATGCCGGGTATCATTCCGCCGCCGACAATTTTTACATTCTTCCAGCCCTTCTGTGAATATTGAGGAAGCTCACGGCTTGCCGATCTGCCGCCTGCCGCCGCGCCGCCCGCGCAAGCCGCAATAGCGGATAAAATAAAAATTATAGTAAAATAGTATATATATTTGTTGAGATTCTTTTTTCGCATAAATCATCTCCTGCGGAAATCCTAATCCTCAATTTATTATACGAAATACCCGTGAAATTCTATATCTTTTGCTGTGGTTTTTGCATATCAGCAGCGTTTCTTGCGTATTTCATCAATACGCTGTACGATGTTTCAGAAAGGAAGAAAATCATGAGGCTTAACAGTGAAGCGTTAAAGGAAAAAAACTTTTGGGAGAAAGCGGGAATCGAACTGCCGCGTTTTGACAGGGAAGCCATGATCGCGGCGACAAAGGCCGCGCCCAAGTGGGTGCATTTCGGAGCGGGAAATATTTTTCGCGCTTTTCCTGCGGCATTGGCTCAAACGCTTCTCGAAAAGGGAATTGAAAAAACAGGCATAATTGCCGCGGAAGGTTACGACTGTGAAATTATTGACAAAAGTTTTACGGCTTTCGATAACCTCACGATCCTTGTAACTCTAAAATCCAACGGAAGCACAGAAAAAAAAATAATCGCCTCAGTCGCCTCTTCCCTGAGAATGGACAGGGAACTTGCCGCGCTCAGGGAGATTTTTTCAAGCCCGTCTTTGCAGATGGCAAGTTTTACGATTACGGAAAAAGGCTACAGTTTGAAAGGGCGCGGCGGAGAGCTTTTCCCCGACATAGCCGAAGACCTTAAAAAAGGGACGGCGGCTCCCAAAAGTTATCTTGGACGCATCGCCTCCCTTCTACATGAACGTTATGTTCGCGGCGCGTTACCGCTGGCGATGGTCAGCATGGACAACTGTTCCCATAACGGGGACATCCTCTTTGCGGCGATGGAAGCCGTCGCGAAGGGCTGGGTCGAAAACGGCGCCGCGGACGCCGGCTTTCTTGCCTATGTGCGCGATAAAAACAAAATCTCCTTCCCCTGGACAATGATCGACAAAATCACCCCGCGTCCCGACGACAGCGTGCGCGATATGCTTACCTCAGCCGGCCTTGAGGATATGAAGGGCTTTGTCACGGAAAAGAACACCTATGCCGCTCCCTTCGTAAACGCCGAGGAAACCCAGTACCTTGTCGTGGAAGACGCCTTCCCCAACGGAAGACCGGCTCTTGAAAAAGCCGGCGTTCTTTTCACGGACAGGGAAACGGTTGACAGGGTAGAAAAAATGAAAGTCTGCACATGCCTCAATCCCCTGCACACAAGCCTCGCCGTCTTTGGCTGCCTCTTGGGTTACACGCGTATCAGCGAGGAAATGAAGGACGCCGATTTGGTCAGGTTAATAGAAGGAATCGGCTGCCGCGAGGGACTGCCTGTAGTAACCGACCCCGGCATTATAAAGCCGAAGGACTTTATCGATCAGGTGATAAAGGCGCGGCTCCCCAACCCCTTCATGCCCGACGCCCCCCAGAGAATCGCGATGGACTCGTCCCTCAAAATACCCATCCGCTTCGGCGAAACAATAAAAGCTTACATTAAAACAGGCAAAAATTGCGCCGATCTCAAACTCATCCCGCTTGTTTTTGCCGGCTGGCTGCGCTACCTGCTGGGGATAGACGACAATGGCAAACCCTTCGAGGTAAGCCCCGATCCCAACCTTGAAACCCTGAAAGCCGCTCTTTCCGGCGTCACTCTGGGTCAGACCGTCAGCCATGACAAATTGGAGCCGATCCTGTCAAACCCTCAATTTTTCGGCGTAAACCTGTACGAAGCCGGACTGGGCCTCAGGGTTGAGAAGCTCTTTACAAAAATGCTTGCCGGCCCCGGAGAGGTAAGAAAAGCGCTCTCGGATATATATTGAATTTCTGCATAAAATAACTTAATATTAAAGAACTGGAGGTTTTATATGAAAAAACTTATTTTTGTATTGTTTGTTTTAGCGGTGATTTCACCGGTATTTGCCCAAACCAACTTAAATCAACCCGGCAATATATACTGTTTCAATGTACGGATAGAGAAAATATACCCGTCCAGCCAGGGTTATGTCATTCAATACCAAAGAGGCGCGGGAGGATTTGGCACTGTCGGTATTCCCAACGAATGGTTTATGGGAGTAGGCACGCCGCAAGAGCCTATGCCGGGACCGGTGGCAGTCGGCCTCCAGTACATCGCGGCGGGAAAGGCGGAAATAATAGTTTTGCCGCCGGGAGATAACTGGCCTTCAATGTCCGTATTCTATATTGATGGAGAATTAAGCCATGTAAGACTGTATGTTCACAGGCTTAAGAGCCATTCGACCTGGGGCAGCATTCCGCAGGGCACGAATGTAAGCAGATTCTTCAATGAAGACAGGTCAACTATAACTATTCAATACTGATGGACCCAGGCGCGGAAATTAACAGCGTTCCCGAAGAACTTGTCCAATTTATTAAAACCGGTTCCAGGTTCATTATAGCCGGTCATAAGGAGCCTGACGGGGATTGTGTGGGCAGCCAGCTCGCGTTAAAAAGCGCGATTATGCGTCTGGGTAAAGACGCGGTTGTATATTCGGCGGGTCCTTTTAAGCGTTCAGAAATCAAAAATTTCGTGGAGCTTTACGATTCAATTCCGCCCAAAGAGAATGAGACCGGCGTAAAAGTAATAATTGTAGATTGTTCGAGCAGGGAAAGAACCGGCGACATAAAGGAACACCTTGAAAATTACCCCTACGCCCTTATCGACCACCACTCGGCGGTAATTCATCCGACGTCTACGCCGCAGGCTCCCGTTTATATTGACGCAGACTCACCCTCATGTACGCTGTTGATTTACAAACTGATCTCTGCACTTGGACTTGTTCTGACGGAGGAAGAGGCGTTTTTTCTGCTCTTCGGCCTGTGTACCGACACAGGTTTTTTCAGGCACATGACGGAAAAAAACTCAGCCGTGTTTGATGCCGCCGCCGAGATGGTTCGCTGCGGAGCAAGTCCAAAAAAAATTTTTTCCATTATTAACGGAGGCAAGAGCCTTAACTCAAGAATTTTACTGGGAAGGATTCTCTCAAGAACCGAATCGCATTTTGACGGCAGGCTTCTCTTAAGCTGTGAGACTCTGGAAGAGTTTAACATTTTCGGCTATGAAAGCCGCGATTCCGACACTTTGAATCAAATGCTCACGTCCGTATCAGGAGTTGAAGTCATTGTGATTATTCGCCAGGAGTTAGCCGACAATTGTACTGTGAGTTTAAGGTCTATTGATAAAATTAACGTTGCGCAAATCGCGGTATCCTTCGGCGGAGGCGGACACAAGAACGCCGCCGGCCTCACAATGAAGGGAGAAATTCCCTATGTAAAAAAATGCATCTTGGATTCTCTTTCACAGGTAATTTACAATTAAAACAAATTCTTTTAACGTGATTCTCTTCATGGGCTTGTAACCGCAAATTTTTATTCTGCTTCTTTTTTCCGCCGCAGCCGATATCAGAAAGCAGAGGTAATCATGCAGCAAATTTCAATTAACGATCTATACTCCCGGTATATGTCGGGAAAAATAAAACGCGAAGAGTTTGAAGGAAACCTTTATTCGTATCTAGTAAACAACCAGGATAAAACCTGCCTTAGCCACTGGAAGAACGACGAATACGAGGATTATGTGTCATGGTTTTATCCCAGCCTGCAAAGGGCGATAGATTCCTACAATGAGACAGGTTCGTCGTTTGAGGCGTTCATGCACAAATTTTTGCTTATCTCGTCAAAGGAGTACCATGTGCGCATAACAACAAGGAGCGTCATTGAATACTCGGCGTGGAGCGCCCGCGTTGGGGAAATGTACGCGCATGAACAGGCGCCTGTTTATCTGAATGAAAAAACCGAAAGCGTAATTCAGCAGCTTATCATCGATAAAAAAGGCAGAAAAAACACAAGGCGGATTCTGGCTCTCATCCTGAAATGCTATCACTATGTCTCGGATGATTTTCTTGACAAAATATCCGAAGTTATCGGCGTTGACAAAAAAGAACTAAGGGAAATGGTAACAAAGATACGCCGGATGAGGCAGAAAAGAGACGATGAAATTTACCAGATGAAAGAGAGGATATACCGCCAGTATTACAGGTGCATTATTTATGAAAAAAGACTCCTTCTCCTCAAGGAAAACACGCTTTTATACAACAAAATGTTTATAAGACTTGAAAAGGCCAGACAGAGACTTGAAAGAATGCGCACGCGCATATCAAAAATCCGCACGGACGCTTCCAACAAACAGGTAGCCGATGTAATAGGAATAAAAAAAGGCACGGTAGATTCCAGCCTTTTCAAACTCAAGGAAAAGTGGAAAATCATGGCCTCCAAATCCGACTTAAATTAATTCGAGAAGACCTCTCGCAGAGGAAATTATTCTGAATTTCCTCTCGCAGAGGCGCGGAGGCGCAAAGCGGTAATTCGTAAGCAAATCGTTATACATCAGAGCTTCCGGATAAGACAATTATTATTTTAAGGGTTTTCTTAGCTCCTTCTCCTTTTTTCTTTGCGTCCTTTGCGCCTCCGCGCCTCTGCGTGAAATCTTCTCGAAAAAATTCCTTTGCGCCTCCGCGTGATGTCTTCTGAAATAAAATGTTTACCAGTCAAAGGAGAAGACGGCTTTTTCGTGGTAATCTTTGTCGGGGTTCGCGGTGCAGGGAGGAAATGTGACCTGGTTCGGCGTATCCGGGAAATGCTGCGTCTCCAGGCAAAGTCCCGAATGTTTCACATAACGGGAGCCTGACTTGCCTTCTATGTTTTTTAGGTGGTTTCCCGTGTAAAATTGCACTCCGGGCTGGGTGGTGGAAACTTTCATGAAGCGCCCCGTGTCGTGTTCGTAAACTTCGGCGCAGGGACGCAATTTGCCTATTTCGCCGTCTACGGCAAAACAGTGATCATAGCCCCTGAATAAACCCGGCTTTGAGTTTATGCGGCGGCGCGTCCTGAAATCAAAGGCGCCTTCCACAGGAACAATGCGGCCTGTGGGAATATTATGCCTGTCAACCTCAACATAAGATGAGGAGTAAAGAAGAATCTCGTGGGAAAGGATACTGCCCTGCCCTTCCCCCGCCAGGTTAAAGTAGGCGTGGTTTGTAAGATTTACAGGGCAGCGCCTGTCAACTCTTGCCCTGTAATCGGCAATTAATTCGTTTGATTTTGTAAGTCCGTAAGTGACTGCGGCTTTCAGGTTACCGGGAAAACCGCAGTCCCCATCGGGGCTGTCAAGTTCAAAGCGCACATAAACGCCGCCGCCGTCTTCGTATTCCTCGGCTTTCCAAAGTAATTTATCAAAGCCCCGCTTTCCCGAATGGAGCGTGTTCTTTCCATCGTTAGCCTCAAGCCGGTAAGTAACTCCGTCTATGGTAAAAGAAGCGTCCTTGATACGGTTGGCGAAACGCCCGACAGTTACGCCGAGAAATGGCCCGTTATTCAAATAGCCGTTCAGTCCCGAATAACCCAGAAGGACATCGGCGGCTCCCTTTCTTGAGGGAACGGTAAGGCTTGTCCAGGCCGCGCCGAAATTGGTCAGCGAAAGGGTCAAATCTCCCGCGCTCAAAGTGTATATTTTTACCTTTTTTCCGTTGGAAAGAATTCCAAATGTCTTTTTATCAATTTCCATAATATAATTATATCCATGTGCGCTAATAGAGTATAGTATATATAGAATAGAGAGGAGTGTAAAAATTATGAAAAAGACATCTCTTTTAATCGTTTTATTTACAGCAGCCGTATTCTGCTTTGCCGACCCCGTAGAGGGATTCTGGCTGAGCGTTGATGAAAACACAAACCAGGTTACCGCAGGCTGGCATATTTATCAGGAAGGCGGGAGGCTCTACGGTAAAATCCTGTCAATAGCGAATGAGCCGAGAGGCGTCATAGCGGATAGATGCAGGGAAAGCTACAGGAACTTTCCCGTACCCGGAAGGGTAAACACCATGCCTGTCGCGGGAACTCCCTGGATATTCGGACTTACCAGGCAGAGAGAGGGCCAATGGAGCGGCGGCAACGTGATTAACCCCGAAGACGGCGGAATATACGGCTGCAGGATCACTTTTCATCCGGCTGACGGAAGAAGGTACATGGTCGATACACTTGAGATGCGCGGAGAAATCGGCCTCGGCATAGGCCGCAGCCAATTCTGGCGAAAGACCGACCAAGCGACCGCGAGCAACCTGTGGCCTAACTAATCATCTGATTCTGCCCATATAGACAGAAGGGTCAGGAAAAATGCCAGCATATCAACTTTTACCCCGACGAAATACGCGCTTGTTCCGTTAATATTACGGTACCCCATTTCGGTGGACAAAAGATCATAATTTATTCTTTCATAGCTCAGCCTGAAACCAATATGTATTCCTGCCGTAAATACATATTTATCCCAGCGAACATTTTCACCGGCAAATAAATAATTAACAGAGGCAAATGTACCTAAATAAAAAAGGTTGTCAAAAGCGGTAAGCACATTCCAGTATAATTTCAAATTAAAAAAACTATAATTTGAACTAATGTCTTTGCTATTTTCACCTAAATTTATCCAGTCATAATTTGCATAGGGACAAAATATCAATCCAATATTCGTTGGTATATGCTCGATTCCAATATTTACCAGCGTTATACTTGCTACCGTATTATCAATATCGTTCCCCGGAAAAACTCCCCCAATTCCCAAATATCCGCTGTTAATATTTAACGCGAAATTCTCCTGCGCATAAACAGGCATGGTTATAATTAAAATCAGCATTAAAAAAAATAAAATTGACCTTAAAACCACAATCTTAAGAACCCCCAAGATAAATTTAATATGAGGATTTTGATCTGGCAAGCAAAAAGTACCGTATATTACGCTTTTTTGTCGGAATCTTCCATATCTTTAAGGGATTTAATTAAACTGAGAACGATTTTTCTGTCCCGCCTGTTGAGCGCCTCAAGGTTTTTCAAAATTACCCTCGAGTCAGGGACAGGCTGGGCGGCTTTTCGCCCCTGCTGTTCGTTGCCGGTAATCAGGTACTCCACAGTTACCCCCAGCGCCGCCGCAATGCGGACAGCGGCGTCGGCGGAGGGGATTGAACCGTCCTCCCGCAGGTAATTATCAATGGTTCGCCTATTAACCCCCGAAATTGAGGCCAATTCCTTAACCAGAATATTCTTGTAAGCCAACTCAGCTTTCAGGTTTTCCTTAAAACCCATGATAAATTATTACTTAAAAAAGCGTAATAAATACTTGGCAATACTTATATTTAAGTGATATATGTTAAATATGCGTAATATTATCGGGAAACGTAAAATATTGCGTATAAAATATTTTTATAGGAGTTATTAAAATGAAGAAAGTATTTTTGATAATCTGCGTTGTTTCTCTGTTTGCTTCCTGCGACATATTTGACGAAATTTTTGGTACAACGGCTCAAACTGAAACAGGACAAAATAGTGGCGGCAATCCTCCCGTCATTACCGAAAAAGATGAAATGAGAATCGCGAATATCAGAAAAAGATTTGCGGCAATTCAGGATGAATTTCCTGGCGGTCTTTTTATAACTGTTCCAACCACCTCGCCAAATTATACAATCGGCAAAGTGAAGCCGGAAGTATTGCAATCAGGTATTGACCGGATCAACCTGATACGTTACATAGCAGGACTTCCCGACGACATTGTCTTAGACGACGCATATACAGACCTGTGTCAGTATGGTGCGGTTTTAATGACTGCAAATAATGGAATATCGCATACCCCTACAAAACCTGAAGATATGCCTCAGGAGTTTTATGATAAAGGCAAAAATGCTGCAAGTTCTTCTAACATATCAACTGCGAGCGAGCCCGCAGGAGCTGTAAACGGATTTGTATCTGATGCATCATCACTTGAAACTGTTGGGCATAGACGTTGGATATTAAACCCGCAAATGAAAAAAACAGGATTTGGCGTTGGTAAAGATAAATTTGTGCTGCAGTATGCTCATGATAGAAGTCGGATAGAAACTGTGAATTATGATTATATTGCATGGCCGTCGCCAGGGGTATTTCCTTCCTTTTATGTCAATGGAATATGGCATATAACTGTAAATACGATAAAATATGGACGCCCCGATATTAATATAGTAAGAGTTACGGTAAAAAGAACAAGAGATGGAAGGGTTTGGGAAATTTATAAAGGTGTCCCTATCACTGAAGCTTCTCTTTTTGTTGATTACNGTGGTTATGGCATTAATAACGCTATCATATTTTCGACAGTATTGGAANNATTTGAAATTTATCAGCCCGGTGATGATTATCAGATAAAAATTACCGGACTGAATGAGGATATAAATTATACCGTAAAACTGTTTGATATATTTCAGTAGTGAAAAACATATCGGTAACGCTGAGGGTGTCAGTCACCGCCAAACCTGTCTAAACACCGTGCGCGTTTAGACAAACCGGAAAGGTGACTGTCACCATTTTCTGACTGCGTCTTTGCGCCTCTGCGAGAAGTCCGCAAAGCGGACAGGCGCGTTTACAATTCTGTTAGGTGACGTAAACTATTTTACATTATTTTCTTTTTGATATTCTTTTTTTAACATCTTTATATACTTTCATTTTATCTCTTTTTCCTATGCCCCAAATCTCTATTATTTCTATTTCATTTTCAA
>JGI24698J34947_10000681_pt1 | contig 16593 bp, 20 predicted proteins | sample TergutMp193P3_FD_34947 | JGI IMG/M metagenome (IMG submission 34947) | reverse complement strand
AAGAAGAGGACAAGGAAATCGATATCGAAAAATACACAACCGAAGAAGCATACAAAGCCGCGAAAGCGGACGAAGAGGTTGTTGAGGAAGAGGAAAGTACCAACACTCAGATTCAGGTTGATGTCGATAAAGCATACGAGGATGAATGAGTGTTTGTAAATACTCAATTTTAAAATAAGCTATTGCAAACTTAAATTTCGCAATGGCATAAGGAGAACTATAATGGCTGAAATAAGCGCAGCGGATGTAAAAAAACTCCGGGAAAAAACCGGAGCGGGAATGATGGAATGTAAAAACGCGCTTGTCTCCACAGAGGGCGATTTCGCAAAAGCGGAAAAACTTCTCAAGGAAAAAGGGCTTGCCGCTCTTGAAAAACGTTCCGGGCGGGCTACCAACGAAGGCAAGGTGTTTGTAAAAATAAAAGACGACGGTTCAACCGCCGTGTTAGTCGAACTTTCTTCCGAAACGGATTTTGTCGCCAGAAACCCGGAATTTATCGAACTTGGAGGCACAATAGCGGACAAGGCTCTTGAAAAGGGATTAAGCGGCCCTAACGACGAGCTTAACGGCCTTGTAACGGACCTCGCGACCAAAATCAGGGAAAATATGTCCCTTAAACGCCTGTGCCTTGTAAAAGCATCGTCAAACGAATACCTTGCGAAGTATATTCACGGAGACGGCAACATCGGGATCGTCGTAAAATGCGAATCGGACAAACCTGAAATCTTTAAAAACGAGGATGTAAAATCCTTCATCTTCTCGCTCGCTTTGCACATTGCGGCGTTCAACCCAATCGCGATTGACAGAAACAAAATCGATCAAAACTGGCTCAAAGAGCAGGAAGGAATTTTCCGCGCACAGATGGAAAAAGATGAAAAGCTGGCAGGCAAACCTGAAAATGTACTGAGCGGCATCCTGAAAGGCAAAGTAAACAAGCACCTTTCCGAAATCTGCCTTTACGAGCAGGGTTATGTGAAAGACGAAAAACTCACCGTTGCCAAAGCTATCGAAGAATGCGCGAAAAAAGCCGGAGCCAAACTTGCGGTGAACGATTACGTTTACTACAAAGTAGGCGCTGAGTAAAAGCAAGGCGGGAATATGCAAGACATTATTTCCTCTGTTGAGGAACGGATGAAAAAAACAGCGGCAAACCTGAAAGAAGGATTTGCCTCCCTGCGGACAGGAAGGGCTTCGGCCTCGCTGTTCGACAGAATACGGGTTGACTATTACGGCGAAAAGTCGCCTCTAAACCAGGTTGCAAATATCTCCATACCCGAAGCCCGCCTCATCGTAATACAGCCGTGGGATAAAAACCTTATCGGCGAAATTGAAAAGGCAATCCGTTCTTCGGAGCTGTCCTTGAATCCGTCGAACGACGGCAAAGTTATCCGCATATCAATCCCGCCGCTTACAGAAGAGCGGCGCAAGGAACTTGTCAAGGTGGCAAAGGGCCAGGCCGAACAGTCAAGAGTTTCTGTCCGCAACATACGCAGAGACGGTAACGAAGAAATAAAGAAACTTTTAAAAGACGCAAAAATCACCGAGGATGACAAAGACAAGGGGGAAGCGGAACTGCAAAAACTTACCGATAGTTTTATAGGCCAGGTAAATCAGATTCTGGAAGAAAAAGAAAAAGAGATAATGGAAGTGTAATGGAGAGAAAAATTCCGGTTTCTGTCGGCATAATTATGGACGGAAACGGCAGATGGGCGAGTCGGCGAGGACTTATCCGTACGCAGGGACACATTGAGGGGTTAAAAGCAGCCAAGCGGATTGTTAAAGCGGCAAGCGATCTTGGAATAAATTATTTAACTCTCTACGCATTTTCAACGGAAAACTGGAAACGCGCTTCTGAGGAAGTTGGTTTTATAATGGGGCTTGTAAAACAATACCTGCGGGCGGAATTTGATTTTTACAGGGAAAACAAAATCCGCATCCGTCACGCGGGAGACATAACCGGGCTGCCTGAGGATATTCAAAAAGAGCTTGAGGATTCCATCGCGGGGACCGCCGGCTTTAACAAAATGCAGGTTATTCTCGCCATTAATTACGGCGGCAGAAATGAAATTGTCCGGGCATTCCGCAGGTTTGCGGCGGCAAGTTTGGGTGCGGACGGTACGGCGGATTTTTCAAAGTTATGCGAAAATGATGTTCAGGCGTTTCTGGACAATCCCGATGTCCCGGACCCGGATTTAATTATTCGCAGCGCGGGCGAGTACAGGATGAGCAATTTCCTTCTTTGGCAGGGAGCATATTCGGAACTGTACGTTTCACAGAAACTTTGGCCTGATTGGGATAAAGAGGATTTGGAAACGGCTATTGCCGATTTTCAAAATAGAGAGCGGCGTTTCGGCGGCATAACGCAGGAAAAGACATGAAGAAAATTATCGAACGTTTATTGATGTTTTTAATCGGTATTCCGGCAATTGTTGTTCTGGTTCTCTATCTCCCTTTCCACAACAATTTTATTTTTAACATCGTCGCAATTTTCTTTTCAGGCATCGGCGCTGTAGAATTTTCTTCAATGCTTGAAAAAAAGAATATCCGTATGTCAAAAATCGAAGCCTTCATTCTCGGAATTATTGCTCCGCTGGCAATGACGCTGAACGTAAGTTTTAACCTTCCGTCTTGGCTGCTATCTGTCTTTATTATGGCAGGCACAGGATGGGTTTTGCTGTCAAAAATATTTACGCATACCTCAAATCTGGAAACTGTTACAAATCGCCTTGTTGGCGGTTTTTCCGTAATGATATATCCCGGCTCCTTTATGTACTGGATAGTAAAAATGAATCTTTGGGAAAATCACGGCCTGATACTTGTATTCCTTTTTATTACATTTGGAAACGATTCAATCGCGTGGCTGGCAGGCACTTTATTCGGAAAGAACAACCGCGGAATAATTCCGGCAAGCCCGAATAAAAGCATAGCCGGTTTTATAGGCGGACTTCTCGGCTCTGTAGTTGTCGCAGGAAGCGCGGCGTTCTTTTTCCCGTCTGTTTTCCCTGTCTGCGGTGAATATGTTACTGTCTCAAACCCAGTATCTTTGGCGGTTATCATCGGTCTTATCACAGGCATTGCAGCTACGCTGGGAGACCTCGCGGAATCTGCAATAAAAAGAAGCTGTGATTGTAAAGATTCAGGAAATTTAATGCTGGGCAGGGGCGGCGTTCTCGATTCAATTGATTCAATCGCGGCGGCGGCTCCTGTATTCTATCTGCTTTCCTGCTTTTTCTATTACGGATTTTGATGAAAAAACGAATCGCCGTCCTCGGAGCGACAGGTTCCATCGGTAAAAGTTCGCTTGATATAATTTCACGCGGAAGTGAAAATTTCGAGGTTGTTCTTTTAAGCGCACATTCAAACCGCAGTGGACTTGAACAATTAAAAACGCAATTCCCTTCCGCCGTATTAGTGCTTTCAGGGGAAAGCGGCGGAAAGGAAAAGCTCATTAACGCGATAAAAAACGCAGGCGCGGATATTACAATAAACGGCATATCGGGCGGCGCGGGTCTTGAACCCTCACTGGCGGCAATTGAATCGGGCTCCAATCTCGCGCTCGCGAACAAGGAAACCATTGTCATGGCGGGTAAATTGGCATTCCGCCTTGCAAACGAAAAAAATGTAAAAATAATCCCCGTCGATTCGGAACACTCGGCTGTCTTTCACTTAATCAAGGCTCACGGCGGCGCGGATGAAATAATACTGACCGCTTCCGGCGGGCCGTTCAGAAATTTCAGCCTGAAAGAAATGGAAAAGGTGACGGCGCGGGAAGCCCTCGCCCACCCCACCTGGAAAATGGGCCCGAAAATTACAATTGATTCGGCTTCAATGGCAAACAAGGGCCTTGAAATAATCGAAGCCTGTTCTCTTTTCAATATGCCGCCTGAAAAAATAAAGGTGTCGATCCATCCGCAAAGCATTGTTCATTCCATGATCCGCCTTTGTAACGGCGTCATCTATGCCCAGCTTTCAAAGCCCGATATGCGCCGTCCCATTCATGACGCGCTTTACTGGCCGCAGACTTCTCCCCTTGACATTGATCCGCTTGATTTTGATTCTCTTAATCTTGAATTTCAAAAACCCGACCCTGAAAAATTCCCTATGCTGACATACGCGCAGGAAGCGGTAAAAATGGGGGGGCTTTATTCATGCGCCTACAACGCGGCGAACGAAGAGGCAGCAGCCGCGTTTCTGGAGCAAAAAATCGGCTTCCTTGATATCCCCAGAATAACAGGTTATGTTATGGAAGGGGACTGGTCCGCCAATTACAACGACAAAGAGACGGTACTAAAAGCGGACGCCGATGCCCGCATGAAGGCTGTTTCTTATCTTAAAAAATATTTATAATGATATAAGGATGTATTTATGCTGATAATGATAAAAATTGTTCTTGGACTTATCGGTCTCGGTATAGTGGTATTTGTCCACGAACTGGGGCATTTTTTGGCGGCGCGTTTGGTAAAAATCGACGTAGAAGCGTTTTCCATAGGCTGGGGAAATCCAATCCTGAAAAAGAAAATCGGAGGAGTTGAATACAGGCTCGGTATGTTTCCTGTCGGCGGCTACTGCAAAATGAAGGGAGAAACCGATTACAATGAAGCATGGAAAAATATGGAGAACGGAATAAAACCGGAAGACGGTTCCTATCTTGCGGCAACCCCTGCGGCAAGGATACTCGTTTCCTTCTGCGGCCCGTTTTTCAATTTGATTCTCGCCGTACTTTTGCTTTCCTTTATTTGGGGCTTTGGTTTTGAAGTAAACACCCTGGAAAACAGAATCGTCCTACTTTCCGAAATTAGTCCCGGTGCAAGTTATCCGGCGGATGCCGCAGGCATAAAAACTGGCGACCGTATTATTGGAATTAACGGACATAAAATTTCCTACTATCACGAGATTCGTGAAAACACAGGCTTGAATCCAAAAAAACCGCTTGCTATGACAATAGAACGCGATGGAGAAATTCTATCTGTTAATGTTACGCCCTCTCTTGATAAATCAACCGGAGCCGGAATAATCGGAGTCTTATTTTGGGCCGATCCTGTCGTAGAAAGCGTAGATGACGGAAGTCCGGCGCAGCGTTCCGGCCTTCTTCCCGGAGACATAATTATCAGCGCGAACGGAACGGCAGTACGCAACAGCGCCGACTTTTTGAAGATAAGGGAGCAGAAGCCGCCGTTCCTTGCCATTGAATATGAACGCGGCGGCATTGTTCATAACGCGCAATTCAGCGCGGAAGACCTTGAAAATGAACTTGGTTTTTCATGGGAAACAGTTCATTACCGCACACCAAATCTTTCTTTCCCAGCGGCGGTCGCAAAAGGCGTATCTGAAAGCGTTAAAAAGCTGGTCGTTTCCGTAAAGAGCCTGCGGCTTTTATTCTCCGGCATCGATCTTACGCAGGCGGTTTCCGGGCCTGTGCGCATAACATATATGATGGGAGATATGGCAGCCCAGGGCTTTCAGCAGGGGTTCGCGACAGGCTTGCGCTCAATCGCGGAATTTATCGCCCTTATTTCGATAGCTCTGTGCGTAATGAATCTCCTGCCACTGCCCATTATTGACGGCGGCATGATTATTCTTTTTCTTGTTGAATGGATACGCAGAAAACCCGCCCACCCGAAAGCGATATCGATTTTTCAGGGCTGCGGAATGTTCATAATTTTCTGTTTAATGATTTTGGCCGTTTTTGGAGACATATTATTCTTTGTCCGCCATTGATAAATAAGGAGGCGTCTGTATGAAAAAAAACATTAACTGCCTATGCGGCAGTAATTTTTCCGTAGAGCTGGAGGAAGATATAAATCTGGATGAAAACCCGGATTATCTTGGAAAAATTTTTGACGGAACATTCATGAGTTTTGTCTGCCCGCTCTGCGACAAAAAACACAAACCCGAATACAGGATTAAAATTACATGGAAAGCAAAAAAATTGAAAATGGAAGTCCTTCCAGAGCTTGAGCGCGGCGAGTTCTACCGGAGGAAGGAAAATTCATCATCAGAAACCGTTATCGGCTTTCCAGAGATGGCGGACAGGCTGGCTGTTTATAAAGATAATCTTGAACCTGTTATCATTGAAACTTTAAAATCATACCTTCTTGCCAAAGCCGAGGAAAGCTATCCCGGCAAGGACATAAACGTATGGTATCATGGAATGGGGCCGGCGGGCATAGAATTTCATCTTGACGGAATCAGGCCGGACGAAATAGCGGTTATGAGAATACCTCAGGAAATGTACAACAAATCCCTTGAAGAATACCGCAAACACCCAAAGAGCGAGATTTTTACTTCGCTTCGCGTCCGTTCTTATCTTTCGGTTCAGAATATACTGCGTCCCGATGCGTTAAAATGAAAAAGATACTTCTGCGCTGTTTTTTGCTTTTTTCGCCGCTGTTTTTTGCCGGGCTGCCTTTATATCCGCTTAATGCCGCCGGCGGACACAGGGGCAATATTACGGCATTAATTCACAAAGAAGACGTTGTAATAAGCTGCGGGGATGACGGTTTCATGGTAACATGGAGCATAAGCGAAAGAACCGCCGTTGAGCGTTTTCAACTAACAACAAACAAAATACAAGCCATGATTTCCAATCCTCAAAGAAGTGAAATATGCGTTATTGAATCCTCAGGCCCCAACAGCTTCTGGATATCCGCGTGGAATTATTCGCGAAAAGAAAAGCTCTTTTCCATATATTCAACAGAGCCCGTAACATTCATAAATTATTCTGCGGGCGGCAGTTTTATAATAGCTTCGGGCTTAAACGGCTTTCCCCTTGCCATTCTTGATTCTTCTACCGGAGACGTTATTTCCGAGCCTGTTATTCCAACAGGCGCTGTTGTATTTGGGATAACCGGCAGAGCCGAACGAAATATGATGATTTACCAGGCGGATCATGAAGATCATACGGAGCATCCTGACTTTGGGGGACGGATACTTTATCTGGATTTGGATTCTTTTTCAGTTACCGGAAATTTTCAGACGGCTTCCAATTTGACAAGTCCGGTTATTTTCGGCAGCAACCGTTTTCTCGCTGGGGTAAATCATGACGGATTGCAGCTTATTGACGCCGCGTCGGGCGCGCTTTTGGACAGCATGGAAAACATCGAGAGAAGCGCCCTGTTGTGTCCGTCAAGCGACGGGTTCTACTGCCTCAACCGCAGAAGGGACGGCTCCTTAGTATTGTACAGTTTTTCCGCAGACAGAAACGGAAAACTTGTTGTGCGCCAACAACTGCCCCTGTCATTTGACGCGAATGTCCCGGTAAGCGCAATTGCGTATAACGGAAGCATGGTTTTCGCTTCGGCGCAGGGCGGACTCTTTCTGCTTGGACAGCAGAACAGAATTACCCCCTTTACATTTAACTTTCAGACGCGCATAACGGAAATTGCCGCCGGGGAAAGGAACATCGCCGTTTTAACGGAAAACGGCGGCTTATTCTTTCTTCCAATTGATTACAGGCTTCTTGGAAACTCCAGTCCTTTAACAGTTTCCGGCAAGAACGGTTATAACAGAATTAACCGCCTTATCATATCGGGCGAAGATTATTTTCTCCTGTGGCAGACAGCCAACGCGAGGCTTGCCCCTCAGCTTTTAAGCGCAAATCAGCCGTCCGGCAATAACCTCAACTTCCTGCTTGGCCGTTTTCCATTGCGCGCAATTTCGTCGTTTAACAACAGGCTGCTTGCGCTTGATACGGGAGGCAATTTAACGGTGCGCGGCATGGAAGGCTTAACGTCCGCAAATCCGTCCGCCGAAACTGTATTTACTTTTTCCTCGGTCGGGGCGATTGACGCGGCTTTTATCAACAATGAAAATATTATTATTTGCCGCAGTGCGATCAATAACAACAGCCCGTTTTTGTCAGTAAACATAAGAACAGGCGAGACGGTTCCGTATTTATTTACCGCGCAGGCCGGATTAACAGTCTACCCTGGACGCTCAGGCATTTACGCCGCCGCCGTGGAACAGGACTCAGGCGGCAGATTAAAAACAACATTTATCAATTTTTCCAATTCATCAGTGAGAAGGGTATTTGAATATCCGGCGGAAGCGGTACATCTGTCAATCGCTGAATCTTTAGGACGATTTGCCGCCGCCTGCGACAGCGAAGGGGCGAAAATTTACGGGGATAAAATTTTAAACTTTGAAAGAACGGCGGGACTGCCCGTTAAATTACTGGCGGCGGGCATCGGTTTTATCTGCCTGGACAGCGAAGGCAACATCGCCTGGCACGATAACACGGGAAAACTCCTTGCGGTTTTCAGCCTGCATGACGGCGCATGGACGCTTTCAACCGGTACAGAGATAACAGGAGAAATTAACCGGCCCTAATCGTGAGCTGGATTTTTTCTCACCTTGTCTATAGCCTTGGCCACAGCCTTCTTTACGCTGTCCGCATAAGCCCGCTCAGACATTGCATGGGATGCGTAAAGAGCCCCAAGCAGGGAAAACCGGTACAACGGCTTTATATTGTTGAGCGCAATCGCGGCAATATCAACAATACATTCATTACAGCGGCAAGTGTCTTCCGGTTCAGATTTTAGCTGTTGTTCCATTTCACGGATTACCAGAACCTCAGCTTCATTTTTAAGCAGTTCAAAATTATATTCGTCCTTAAAAGCCATACTCCCCTCCAGAATTTATTATACCAAAAAAATTAATTTTATCAAGTTGTTTTTTCACGTTCCTTTGCCAAAGGCGTAAATTTGGCGAATTTTGTTACCATTTCCAGCTTAACCACCCCTGTCGGACCGTTCCTTTGCTTGGCAATAATAAGATCGGTAGGAATAATATCGAGCGGAGCCGGAGCTTCATCTTCTTTTTTACTTTTTTTCGGCTGTTCGCGGTTAAGAAACAATATCAAATCCGCATCCTGTTCTATTGAACCCGAATCCCTTAGATGCGCCAGCGTGGGCGCTTCAAATTGCGCGTCGCGGGTAAGCTGGCATAAGGCCACTACGGGAATATGCAATTCACGCGCGAGACTTTTAAGAGAACGGGAAATTTCCGAAAACTGTTCATAACGCTTCAGCATATTATTCTCGTGCCCGATAAGGCCCAAATAATCAATAAAAATTATTTCTACCTGTTGCTGGGAACGCAGTTTCCTCGCCTGGGCGCGGAGATCGAGCATCCTCATATTCGGCATATCGACAATATAAAAAGGGGCTTCATATATTATGCTCATACTGGTTACAACTTTATTGTAATCGTTGGGACTCAAAAAACCGCTGCGAAGATTTTGTGCCTGAACCATAGATTCGCTGCTTATCAAACGCTGTACCAGCGCATTATCGGACATTTCCAGAGAAAAGAAAGCCGTAGATATTTTTTTGTGAAACGATATATATGACGCCATATTCAACGCAAGGGCGGTTTTGCCGACAGAAGGCCGCGCCCCTATTATGATAAATTCATCGCGCTGAAAACCCGATGTCATCTGATCCAGTTTATCGAAACCTGAAGAAATGCCCGTTATCGGATTCTTTGACCTCATGGCATTGTCAATGATGTCGATTGTTTTCTTTAGAACTTCGCTGATTTTTCTGGCTGAAAAAACCTGCCTGTCGTCGGTAAGCTCAAAAATACTCTGCTGTACTTCCTCAAGCAATTCTCTTGAATCTTTGGACTCATCGTAGACATTTACCCCGATTTGGGAAGCAACCTTTAAAAGCGAGCGTTTAAGGGAGTAATTTTTTACCATTTGCGCGTAATAATCAATATTTGCGCTGGAAGGGATTACCGTCGTCAGGCTTGACACATAAGAAGCGCCCCCTGCTTCGTCAAGTCTGCCCATCTGCTTCAATTCCTGAACGACGGTTTGAATATCGGGACGCAGGCCTTTTGCGTCAAGGCTTAATACCGCTTCGTATATCCGCATATTCGCGGGGGAATAAAAATCATCCTGGCGCAGATGCATCTGAATCGCGGCGGTTACAGCCTCGTTATCAGCTAACAAACTTCCAAGAGCGGCCTGCTCCAGTTCGTCGTCATGAGGAGGTGATTTGTCCTTGTGTCCTTGAGCCATAACTGCGAAAAATTAATCCTATGACGTTTGTTCAGAAACGGCTTCTTCCGCTTTCGCGGCGTCGTTCTGGACTGCGGCGTCATTGACATCCTTTGCTTCCTGGCGGGCTTCGTCCCTTCTGCCCCGGCGCGCGGCAGGTTTCGCCGCCGCGTGAGTTTCAGTTTTTATTTCCTGCGCGGTAATCGTAATGGAAATTTCAGCCGACTGGTTTTCATAAAGTTTTACCGCCGCTTTATATTTTCCTACGCTTTTAAATCCGTTTCCCGCAAGCTCTATGCGTTTGCGCTCAACCTGAAATCCGTTTTTGGCAAGTTCTTCCGCGATAGTTTGATTTGTAACCGCCCCATAAAGTTTGCCGTTGGTTCCCGCAGGCATGGAAATGGAAAGTTCAAACGCGTCGAGTTTTTCCTTAATGCCTCTGGCATCCTGACGCTTCTGTTCCTTGCGCGCTTCTATTTCAGCCCTGCGTCCCTCAATGATTTTTATCACTCTGGGCGTATAGGGAAGGGCAATTCCCCTGGGGAAAAGATAGTTACGCGCGTAACCTTTCGCCACATCCTTTACGTCGCCCTCTTCGCCGAGAGTGGCAAGGTCCCTGTTCAAAATAACTTTCATACCAAGCTCCTCGCGATAATGTTTACCGCAGATACCCCGAAAAGTCTTACGGGATATCTTGAAAAATATCCAGCCGCGAAAAGGCGGCTGTTTTGGGCGTTTGCTCTGACCGCTTCCTACAAGTAGTCAGGCGGCTTCGGAGTAGAAGCCTGCCCCTGTTTTGCCGCTCTAAACGGCAGCCAATTTTCCGCAATACCCAGAAGCAGCAATGCCGCAACTGCGACTGTGTTCAGCGCGGGACTGAATAATAAAAAAATAATCAGTATACCGGCGGCAAACCGGAAAATGCCGCCTTTGTGCGCAAGCATATACATTACAATTCCGGCTCCCTGCGCAAGAAAAAGTATAGCACAAACGACAAATACATTCCATGCCATTATTTCAGGGATTTCCAGCTTAAATATCCTTGCCAGCAAGATAACCGCCAAAGAGCAAGACAATACCCATACCGCTTCAGACGGCGCGTAAAAAGAGGCCAGCCCTCTTGGATTCCTTTGCTTTTTAATGAGCAGCGCCGCAGTAAGGGCTATTTGACGGTTTATAAAGAACAGAAAAGCAATGCCGGCCATTACTCCGCCGCGAAGGAAAAAGCCTTTCATCATTTTAATCATTTTTTCAGGCTCCGCCATTTCCTTCAGCAAATAATTCCCATCTGCGCCTCCTCCTGAGGAAGAAGCTATCGCGGAAGATAACATTTCCGCCGCTTCCGCAAGCATACTGCTATATGCTGAATTGGTTTTGCCGTTCGCAACAAACATCAGGCAAAAAACAAGGGTTATCACGGCTGAGGACAGTAAAAAACGATACGCCGTTCTAATATTCGTAAATTTATCGCCGCCCACGATCCATGCGAAACACAAGAACATGAGCGTATAATAAAAAAACTCTATCAGCATAGCGCCTGAAATACTTGAGTGAATCAAACGTACGGTCAAAGAAAAAACAATGTTGGCGGCTGCCGCAGCGGCAAATGCGGTCCAGGCGGAGCCGCATACAATAACCGCGTAACCTAAAGGCACGAGAAAAAACATTATGAGAAGAGGCGAATTCAGAAAAAACACGCTAAGAGCCGCGCATATAAAAACGGCTGTAAGCGGTAATTTTTTTCGGGAAGAGGCCGCATCCGCGTCAGGCGGAAGCATAGCCGGGCTTTCTTCTTCCTTAAGCATAAAAGCCTTATTCGGCTACATAGGGAAGCAGAGCGATGCTCCTTGCCTGCTTGATCGCGAGAGCCAGAGCGCGCTGGTGTTTGGCGCAGGTTCCGGTAATTCTGCGCGGAAGAATTTTGCCCCTCTCCGTTATAAAGCGGCGAAGCGTATCCGCTTCCTTGTAGTCGATTTTCATTTTCTGCGCGCAGAATTTGCATATCTTTTTTTTGAAAAAAACTTTTCCGCCTTTTCCGCCGCGGCCTGAACGATCATCGCCGTCGCGGTCATCCATCTGCATATCCATTCCCCTGTCTCTGTCCCTATCTCTGTCCCTTTCGTGACGGGAAGGATTATCGTTATCAAAATATTTTTCATCAGACATAATAAACTCCTTGTTTCTTCAAGTTAAATTAAAACGGAATGTCGTCGGCAAAGCCGTCGTCTTTTGACGAACTGTTGTAGGACTGCGCCTCGGATTGGGATTCCCCGCCGGGCTGACTCTGAAAATTTTGCCTTTCTCCGCCGGAAGACGGGCCTCCTCCCAAAAGCTGGAGGTTATTGGCGATAATTTCAACTTTCGACCTGTTCTGCCCGTCCTGCTGCCAGCGGTCCTGACGGAGTTCTCCGTCAATGCCGACCATTTTGCCTTTTACCAGATATGGATGAAGGGATTCGCCCTGTCTTCCCCATAAGACAATATCAAAGAAATTCGCCTCGTCTTCCCATTGATCGCCTGACTTTTTCCGGCGGTTTACGGCGATGGAAAACTTGCAGACCGCCTGCCCTGTAGAGGTGTACTTCAATTCCGCCTCTCTGGTAAGGCGCCCAATTAAAATCACATGATTTAAATCAACCATTGCCCCCTCCTATTCCTCAATCCGCACAAAAAGATATTTCAGAAGATTGGAGTTCAGCTTGAAAACACGGTCAAGGACGGTAATTTTTGCCGGATCGGATTTAATTACCAAAAGGACGTATTTTCCACGTTTTCGTTTTTTAACCTCATAGGCGAGATCGCGTTCCCCGATTTCATCGGTTTTTTCAACCTCGACTCCGTTGGAGGCAAGGTCGGAAAGCAACTGCTCCCGCCCCGCCCTGTGCTGGTCTTCTTCCATTGGAAAGATAACCGTCAATTCATACCGGCGCATAGTTCCTCCTTATGGCCTTATCGCCCGGCCGCAAAAACCTCATTTTTGGCGGTCAGGAAAGAGGTATGGCAAAAAATCCCGGATTTTCTACCCGGCTGGAAATAGAGATTCAAGCCTTGCTTTAAAGTAGCAGAAAATCGTTGTTAATGTCAATAAGGGCGGCAACTGTGCGCAGCCAATGAACGGTTTTAGAAGTATAATAGGCAATACACTCCCTTATGCTACCTTAAATCCGGCATCTCGTAAATAACCGCAAATATCTTTTTTGATTATATTAGGTATGTGCCGATCTAATTTCAGGAATTTGACAAACCTGTTTATATAATCCTGATTAAGAGAGCCTGTTTTTTCTATGTCAGCTTTGAATTTGTTAAATAATGCCTCTGGGATTTGTTCAAAGTATTCTGTTAAATCCAATACGGATTCTTTTACCAATCCGCCAATCCCTGCGGGAATTTTAAAGAAGACGTGTTTTGTTCTGTCTCCGCCTTCGGTATAATGCTGAAACCGAGTGGTAGTTGTTATTTGATAGACAATGGCTTGAATAGTATTGTTTCCCAGATAAAGAAGCCACCGCTGCTGTTTGGGCTTGTCTATATATAATGGGTAATTTTGCCAGGTAAAAATATCCCCCGCCTTTAAACCTGCCTCAATCATACGGCAAGCTCAGCCATTTTGCGGTGCATGAGGTACTTCAATTCTTCTGTATGGAGCGTATCTTCGGGAATTGCCAGAATGTCCCGGTCAAATTCCTCTATGGGGTCTATATCGGCGTTTGGCTGGCGGGAATATGTTTTTTTCCATGCCTTTATATCCTGATGGCTTGCCTCGCTCATTTCAGTAGCCCCTACCCACCGCTGAGCGAAAATCTCAATTAGGTTGTTCATCATCTCTAATTCAGCTTCCGCAAAATAATCGGGATCAAATTTCCCGTTGGGCTTTATTAAATACCCGTCTTTGCCGCTTTTGGTTTGAAAAGGCTCAAAAATAACCTTAGAAAAAAAATCGGAATTATCCCTATTGCTGTAAATCTCCATTGGAACCGGACCGCGCTCCATAGCCTTATAGGTGAGTTCCAACGGCATATCCCCTGCGGCTTTTAAGTAACGGAACTCAAAAAACGCCAGATATTTATAAAGGAATGTCTGGGAAAGGTAATTTTTCGTCTTTTTATAGTGTTTTTCGGCGAAAAAAAGGAGTGCGTTATCTATTCGCTCTTTTCGATATGATAACATAGCTATATTAAATATATCGGATAAGGCTAAATCGGTCAAGACAGATATTTTGGTCAAGACCCGTTTTCTGGTCAAGACCGCTTATTTTCCCGACGAATACTAACAATGAAGGCCGTAAAAAAGCCCCCCGGACGGGAGGCTCGGTTTCTGATACTTGCTTTTGCGTTACCGTCTTTTATTTGACGGCATTACATTCAATCCGCCGACAATAAGTATTGAACCAATTATGCCCATTGCCATGTTTATCTGGTTTGTATCCCATTTGTACATAGCGAAACACACAACAAACCAGCCAAAGCAAACGACCCCGACAATAGTAACAATTTTACTTATCCTGTCCATAAAAACCCTCCTAAAGGTTTAAAATTTTAAAAATGTGCCTGACGCCGTTTGGGGAAACTACGTTTGGAGATATTGAGGAAGAGATTAATACTGCCTCCTTGCGCGATGCCAGGCACCGTTGCGTTACCTACACTCTGCGTTACAGTCCCAAATCGCCCAAATAACCGCTCAAATCCATGTAAACCCACACCACATCGCCTTTTTTAAGGGAAGCGCCCATGTATGCCGAAACATTCCTTACCCATATAAGAGCCCATACCTTTAATACACTCGCGTCATAGCCCATAGCCATATACCAGTCTGAAGGTCTAAAACCTTCTATATATGATGCGTTCTGTGGATCGCTTTCAAATTTTGCCAGCATTTGTGTCTCCCAAGTAGGATCATCCCAATTAATCGACCACTCGCAACTTACTCCGGTCTGTGCTTCCACTGCTCGTATCAAATCTTTAAAGTTTCCAGATTGTCTGTTTTCCCAACAGGCATAGAACGCGGCTCCATAAACGTTTCCCTGATATGCCGCACGGCTGTCGTCCACTGCAGCTCTTCCGCGGCCGGACGACGACATATATCCCTTAAAGCCGCCGCCTGCCGCGTTATTTATTGCGCTGAACTGTGCCGGGGTAAGCCCGACGCTACTCAAATCACGGGCAGACGGAGTGCCGCTCCTAAATGACAGACGGCCGCCACCGCCACCGCCGCCGCCAAACTGATAGTTCGGGTCCACATACGGGCCATCGCACGCGGCAAACCCAAACAACAGCGCGGCCAACAATAATATCGTTGTTACTGTTTTTCTCATACTTTCCTCCATAAGATAGCCGCGTAAGCGGCGAGTCCAATCGAAGTTTCCGCAACGCGGAAACACAACATCTTACTTAAATGAGAAGCCAAAGCGTACAGAAGCCGACCAGCCGTTATTTCCCATAACCCCAAAATCCCCCTTGGTATAGGTGAAATTCATGGCGGGTTCAATAAAAAACGTATTTTCCAGGAAGTATTTATAGCCCAACCTGGCGACGGTGTACAGGCTAATATAACCGAGGCCTTTTTCAGGGTCTACTTTTAGATCGCCGTTTTGGTTTTCTACTGCCTGCAGGCAAAAGCCCAGGGTTGCGCCGACGAACCACCCGTCCATCCGGTTTTGCACGAGGTAAACACGGGTGCTAAAGCCCAGGGCGGCATACAGGATGTCCGTATCATACACTTGACCAAATACAACATATAATTCGCCCCCGATAGAGACATTGGGTGAAACGAGATATTCGTAAGAAGGGGCAAGGCCGAACAAAAACGTGTCGGCATCGTTGTCAGATTCAATAAATCCCCTAAAAAGGTAATTTAAGTCCAGAGATAATGCGTTTTTATTCGCCGCGTTTGACGCTGCCGGCCTTGCAGGCTGTGCCGGCCTTGCGGGCTGTGCCGGCTGTCTTGCCTGAGTAAAGGCCGTACCTGCGCAAACAAGAGCGAGAATGACAACACAAAACCACTGTTTTTGTATTCCAAAAAATTTCTCCAAGTTCTTCATAGAGAACTCCTTTTTGAGTAGCTAAATTTAAACCACCCTTTTTTTAAGCGATCTTTATTAACTCTTTGAAATACAAATATTCATAAAATCCTCTGTTTTTGCTTGACAAATTCATAAAAAAATGATAATTATCATATTAATTACAAGCAGAAGTTTTCTGTGAAAAAACAGCAATGTTTTAAAAAAAGGGTCTATTTTTTGAAGCAGTATACTACTGTTTCTGTTATTAACATCTTGAAAAGAGTTCTCGCGGGAGTAAAGTTAAAATAAGTAGAGTTGTTCGGAAACTTCGGTTTCTGAACAACTTCCATATAAAAACAGCATTTTTTTAGGACTTTAGTCCGAAAAATGCAGGACTTGTGAGGGAACCAATCGGGTTCCCGAACAAGTCCACTGTTTTTTTGGGGGAAAGAGCGAAGTTGATAACCAACCTCGCTCTTATTTTCTTCATTCTGATACTTGCTTTTGCGCTAGCGAACCAGAATCCTCTGCTCTGCTACGCGCAGTCTCTCCGCTTCACGGAACTTGACGTTATCCCAGAACTTTCCGTATT
>JGI24698J34947_10000680_pt1 | contig 16598 bp, 16 predicted proteins | sample TergutMp193P3_FD_34947 | JGI IMG/M metagenome (IMG submission 34947) | reverse complement strand
ACCTCCGCGCCCTCCGTGGTTAAAAATTCTTCTCTTCCCCTGACCTCTGCGCCCCTGTGAGATAAAAACTTCTTCCCCCTTCCGTGCCCCCGTGCCCTCTGTGAGGGATTCTTGAAGCCAATTTCTTCAGTATTCTTCCCATTTTACCGAAAAATATAGTATACTATTAAGAAGCTTCAGCTTCTTAATAGTTGCTTTATAGCTGAAAAAGCGGACTAAAGGCCGCTTTTTCAAAAAACCTAATTCAAAACTTAACCAAGTTTTGAATTAGGTTTAGATTTGGGAGAAAAAATAAAATGATAGGCAGAGCAATAGTTCTTTTACTGCTCATCGCTATTTTGGCGGCGGGCGGTATTGTTTGGTTCGATTATTTAAACGTCATAGACGCTAAAAGCGTGCTGGCCCCTGTTTACAGATACATCCCCTTTTTACCCGGAGGAGGGCGGACTCAGCCCGTTGTTGAGCCGGATGAAATCCTCAGTTTAAACGACGAACGGCTGGCAATACGGCTGATGGCGATTGAACTGGAGAGGCAGGAACTGGCTCTCATAAGGTGGGATTTGGATAACCGCAACGGCGAAATTGAGCAAATGAGTCAGGAACTGGAAGAACGTCAAAAAGCGCTTGATGATCGGGAAAATTCGCTCAGAGCGCAGGCTTTGGATGCCGAAAATAAGGATAGGACTGTCGATCAGGTTGCCAGGTATTTGACCGGTATGCCGCCGCAGAACGCGGTGGGCATACTTGCTGAATATGAGGATCAGTACGCTATCGACGTAATCCGAAAGACCGAAGAAATTGCGCAAGCGGCGGGAACCGCATCGATTGTGTCTTACTGGTTCTCCCTTATGGACCCGGCCCGGGCGGCTGAACTGCAAAGGAAAATGGCAGGAAGTCCCCCAAGCCTGTAAACGCGCAAGGTCATCATCTTTCGGTACTTCTTTAAAGGAGGCAGGGTGGTGATGACCATATCCACCTACACAGAACCGCAGCCGGTAAACATCGCTGTAGATGATTCGCCGCAACTCCAGGAAATCGAGGAAGATGTTGAAGAAGGCTCTTTCGCGGAACTTCTTGCGGGGTTAATGCAAAAAAGCGGTATTGACGGCGAATCGGAAATTTTGTCGGAGGCTCTTTCAGGCGAACAGGAGAGTATTCAACTCTATGCCATGAAAGATACCGACCGGATTGCCGTTTTTGACAACCCGCAGGCCGGAGAGTTTTTGGAAAAAGACTTTACAGAAAAAGATTTTTCCGAACCCGAGATTCCCCAGGAAGAGGCAGGTTTCCTGTTAAGCGCGGAACATCTTCTGACCCGTTCAACCATCCAGGAAAACGGCGGTGAAGAGACAAGCGTTGATTTTTTGCAGGATATGCCGGAAGTACAAACGCAGGACTTCCGTCTGGCAGACGGGCATGACGCGGAACTTCAGTCTTTAAAAACCGACATGGAAGTAAGCGAGCCTGTTGCGGACGCGGGAATGGAATTGACCGCGCAGACCGCCGCGGCGCAGAAACAGGAAACCCCTTCGGTTGACAACGACGGCAAAAAGGAACGGGCATTCGCAAAAGACGCGAAAGTTGAAACGCGCCCGGATACCGGCCGCTCTGAGGAGACAGCGTCCCTGCGGAAAGAGCCCGAAAAAGCGGGCCTTGGTAAGCTGGATGAAGCGAGAAGCCGCCGCAGAGACAAGGTTGCAGTTGATGTGCGCGATCAGAGAACGGCGGTTTCAATGTCGAATAACACGGAAATGCGCGTCAGCGCAAACGCGGAAACCGTTTCGGGCAGAACCGCTCAAACAGGCGACGCTCCTGTCCGTGAAATGACCCTTGAATTGAGACTGCCGGAAGGCCAGAGTCAGCAGGCGCAGACGACCTGGGAAGTAAAATCAGGCAACGCTCTTGAGAATATGCTTGCAAGGGAACTTCACCAGAACTTCAACGGCGATATTGTCCGCCACGCTTCAATGGCCCTGCGAGACGGAGGACAGGCGACGATACGGCTTGCCCTGAAACCTGACACCCTGGGAAATGTAAAGATACAGCTTGAATTAACCGAAAACAAGATTACGGGGCGGATTGTCGTTGAAAGCGAAGAAGCCTTCAACGCTTTCAGAAAGGAAATTGCCTCTCTGGAACAGGCTTTCAGGGAGTCCGGTTTTACAAACGCGGATTTAAATCTGTCTTTGGCGGCGGAATCAAGAAACGCGCAGGGGCAGGAACAGGAAACGGATTCGTGGGCGCACAGAAACGCCGCGTCACGATATGATTCTTCGCTTGACGGCGGGGATCAGGATGCATTAACGGTTGATGTCTTTTTTGGACACAGGCCGGGTTCTATAAATATGTTTGCGTAAAGCAGCCATTTCAAGGAGAATAATTATGGATGTTAAAATACCACAGCCGGTATTAACTGCGGAAGAAACCGCCGAGCTTAACAAATTCGTTCGCGATTTCAATTTAAAATTAAATCCAAATCGGCAGCCTTCGCAGGAATTGGGCAAGGATGATTTCCTTAAAATCCTCATCACTCAGCTTACCTATCAGGACCCTACCGAACCGATGCAGGACAAGGAATTTATCGCGCAGATGGCGCAGTTCTCCACACTGGAACAGATGACAGGAATGGCGAAGGATTTCGCGAAACTTACAGCCATTATCAGCGGGAGCGAGGCTTCTTCAGCGTTGGGAAAAAATGTTGAAATAACCAGCGGGGAGAGGAACGTGCAGGGGTATGTCCAGGCGGTAACCAGGGGAGAAAATCCTCAGGTGCTGGTAAACGGAGCCTTTTACGCCTGGGATGATGTTACCAGGGTTTTTGCGGATCAACCGACAGAATATTAAGGAGTAGCTTATGATGCGATCATTGTTTTCCGGCGCTTCCGGACTTCAGAATCATCAGACCAGGATGGATGTTATTGGTAATAACATTTCCAATATCAATACGACAGGTTTTAAACGCAACCGAGTCAATTTTCAGGATATACTCTACCAGCAGCTTCAGGGCGCGGCGCGTCCGACAGAAGACCTCGGCGGCGTAAACCCCAAGGAAGTCGGTCTTGGAATGTCGGTCGCGTCTATCGACACAATCCACATTCAGGGCAGTTTGCAGACCACCGGCGTAGGAACCGACCTTGCCATCACCGGACAGGGCTTTTTCATTCTTGACGACGCGGGCAAACAGCTCTTTACAAGGGCGGGCGCGTTCTCACTTGATTCCGAAGGCGTTATGGTGAATCCCGCGAACGGTATGAAAGTGCAGGGCTGGATGGCGAGGGAAGTTGAAGGTTACACAGTCGTTGATGTTTCGCGTCCTGTAGAGCAGTTGGTAATTCCGGTGGGAGGCAAAGATCCCGCGAAGGCTACCACGATGGTAGATTTTGCCTGTAACCTTGACAAGCGAATCCCGGAACTGCCGGAAGACCCAACGGGGCTTCAGATACTGGCATCAACATGGTCAACAACCATAAAGGTATATGACACCTTCGGCGACACGCACGATTTGCAGGTTGAATTTACCAGAGTGCCGGGAACGGCAAACAGTTGGAACGCGACTGTATCGGTAGACCCGCAAAACGAAATAAACACGAACGCGACAATCGGTTTTGGCGAGGAACCTCCGGCTGTCGGCGGTCCCACGACTTTTATCGTGAACTTTTCAAATGACGGCACTTTGCTTTCCGCCGAAGACGGAGCCGGAAACGTGTCGGGAGCTTCGGGGCAGGTGCAGATGAACGTCGCCTTTGACGTGCAGACCGCGACCCCCAATGAAGACGGCACTTTGGTCAGGCAGGAATTTGTCCTTAATCTGGGTACTGTAGGCGGGTTCACTAACTCCATCACCCAGTACTCACAGCAAAGTTCTTCCAAGGCAGTACTGCAAGACGGGCGCACGATGGGCTACCTTGAAGATTTCAAAATAGATACCACGGGAGTTATTACCGGTGTTTTTGACAACGGCAGTACCAGAATTTTGGGACAGGTAGCCCTTGCCACCTTCCCGAACCAGGGCGGTCTTGAAAAAGCCGGCGACAATACATTCCGCGAATCGAACAACTCAGGCATGGCGAACATCGGCCCTTCGGGATTTGCCGGGAAAGGGCAAATAAACCCCGGGGCTTTGGAAATGTCCAACGTTGACATGGCCGATCAGTTCGTGGACATGATCGTTACACAGCGCGGTTTCCAGGCGAACTCAAGAACAATACAAACAGCGGATCAATTGCTTCAGGAGCTTTTGACCCTGAAGCGTTAGAAATAAAGGAGTAGGAAACACGGGAGGGAACCCCCTCCCTGTTTCCGTTTATTTGTGGTATGATTAAAGTCAGCAGATTGGACGGGAGAGAGTATTATATTAACCCTTATCAGATTGAGTGCATAGAAGTCCGTCCCGATACAACTCTGATAATGATGTCAGGCAATACCCACATTGTCAGAGAAGAGGTTGACGTTGTGCTGGAGAAAATCCTTGCCTACCGCAATCTTTTGAGTCCCTATGTAGTTCAGGAGTGAGTTTATGTGGAAAAGTAGTATAGCAACCTGGGTCGGTGTAGCCGGTGCGACGGGGATGGTTCTCGGCTCTATCGTAGTCAGCGGCGGCAGTATTTTAAACTTCGTAGATATCCCTTCTCTCATGTTGGTTCTTGTCGGTTCATATTTCGCCCTCTGGATTTCATTTTCCTCCAAGGACGCGCTGGCGACTTTCGCCGCTATCGGCCTTACATTCAAAGAGCCCGTATTCAATTCGGCGGGCCTTATTCAAAAGATGGTATCGTTTTCCGAGAAAGCCCGCCGTGAAGGGCTTCTTGCCCTTGAAGACGAACTGGAAGACCTTGACGATGAATTTATGAAAAAGGGCCTGCGCCTTGTTGTAGACGGAACCGATGCCGCCATTATCCGCGATCTTATGGAACTGGAAGTATCCCAAATGCAGAGCCGGCACGCCATCAAGGCCAAAGCTGTAGGTATGTGGTCTGCTCTTGCCCCCGGTCTTGGAATGTTGGGCACGGTTATGGGGCTTGTACAAATGTTGCAGAACCTTGACGATAAGGCGTCCATCGGCCCCAACATGGCGCTGGCTCTTATCACCACATTCTACGGATCGTTGTTTTCCAACGTATTCTTTTTGTCATGGAACTGTAAACTCGGCGTTTATGACGCTGATGAAGCCGGCGTTAAGGAAATGATTATCGAAGGCGTTCTTTCGATACAGTCAGGCGACAACACCCGAATTTTGGCGTTAAAACTTCTTGCCTATCTTGATCCTATTACACGCCAGTCGCTTGAGAAAGAACTTATAAAGGATTAAAAATGGGACGGAAGAAAAAGGAGCCCGAACCGCCTCCAGCCGGTACGTGGTTGACCACTTACGGCGACATGATCACGCTGTGCCTCTGCTTCTTCGTCATCCTGTTCAATCCTGATGATACTACAATGGCGCAGTTGGATGCTATTTCCTCATCTCTGCAAAGCGGCGGTATCGGATTAATGCCCGGCGGGCTTACCGTTTCGGCAGGACGCAACGCGGATTTGGGAAATACAATTATGTCCCTGCCTTCCATGGATCGGGGCAGGGTAATGGGAACCGCGATGCAAAGGGCGACTTCCGTCTTTTCCCCGGAGATACGTTCCAACAAGATAAGAGTAACCCACGATGAACGCGGTCTTGTCATCACCCTTGCAGCCGACGCGTTTTTTGATCCCGCCAGCGCCCGCATCAATATTGAGGCGACAAGGGACATACTCCTGCGCCTTGCAACATACCTGTCTTCCAATGAATTGAGGGACAGGGGAGAGCAAAAATTCAAGTTCAGGATAGAAGGCCACACGGACGCGGTTGACGTAGATCCCGCCGGCCCCTGGCAGGACAACTGGCAATTGTCTGTAGAACGCTCAAGGGCCATCCTTCTGTACCTTGCCGCCCTCGGCGTAGACGAACGCCGTTTCCAGATAGCCGGTTTCGCCGACACCATGCCCATTTCAGATAACAGCACCCCCGAAGGCCGCGCCAACAACCGCCGTGTCGATATAGTCATTGTTAACGACGGGCATCTGTAAAGAATTTGTTATGTCGAGCCGTACTCCCTTATTATTTCCTCAGGTGATTTACCGTTTTTTAACAGTTCTACTATTTTTTGCTCGCCTTCCTGGAGTCCTTGCCGTTTCGCGTGGACCAGTTTGCTCTGCATATCAAGCTGGTACTTGTACTCGCTCATCAGGCGCGCCCGTTCAGCCTCGTCCCTGCTGATGTTCAGCAATACTTCGCTCGCCATCGCTATGCCCTCCTCGTTATCAACTATTTCATTTATCTTTCCTCTCATACTGCTGTCAGTCAAATAACGGAAAAATACCGCCCACTTTTCCTGAGTGCTCATTTCACCCGTAGGCTTCCTGACCACCTCTTCCAGTTTTGACAGTTCCAGCGTGAGAATTCTGCTCTTTCCATTCAGCGATACACAGCGGGCCGGATCGTAGTATTCGAAGCTGTGGAAAAAATTCCCGTCGGCGAAAAACCGCTCCTTGACCAGTATCGCTATCTGGTACGCCCGTTTAAGATCATCATAGGTCTTCTCAATACCCCTGATATCCTGGCCGGTAAACAACTTGCCTGCGTGGAACTCAAGGCGTACCGGCTCAAATGGATCCGGGTTCAGGCTCATCTCAACGTTTACCAGTTCGCCGTCTTTTGCCCTGCAATTAATGTCAAAACGTATCTGGCGATCTCTTAAGCTGTCTACCGGCGGTTCATTGGCGGCAATGGTTATTATTGACACATCTGTGCCTATAATGGCGGAAACCAGTTTTGAAAGCGCGGTCTGTGATGCAGGGGTGTCTTTTGTGAAAACCGCCTTGAACACGTTGTCCATGCAGATGTCGATAATGTCGTCGGAATCATCGAAATGAATTTTTACTGCCACTGTTGTTCCTCATCTACTATTATAATATGCGGTTTTGGTTTCGTCCAATAGACTTGTTCGGGAACCCGGTTGGTTCCCTCACAAGTCTTGCATTTTTTCTGGCGAAGCCCTGCAAAAATGCGATTTTTATAAGGAAGTTGTTCAGAAACTGAAGTTTCCGAACAACCCTAATACATGCCGCATCTATTCCCCATCTACAAAAAAAGTCTCCTGTTTGATATAATCCAAAAGCAGGAGATTGATAAATGATAATTGCGTTAAAACCCGGCGTTAGCCAGGAAGATATTAAGAAGCTGGCATCCGATCTGGAAAAACTTGGCGTGAAGGTGGATTATTCGCAGGGCGCGAATCAGACGGTTCTCGGCCTTGTGGGCGACACTACTGTAATTAACGATGAGGCGGTAAAGGCTAACCGGATTGTTGAGAAAGTAATCAGGGTGCAGGAGCCTTACAAACGGGCCAACCGTATGTTCCACCCGCTGGATACGGTTCTTGATATTCAGTGCGGAGACCACAGGGCGAGGATCGGCGGAGGTACGTTTGGAGTTATCGCCGGGCCATGTTCTGTGGAAAGCAGGGAGCAGGTAGTTTCAATTGCCCAGTCGGTTAAAAAAGCGGGGGCGGGTTTTCTGCGGGGAGGTGCTTTCAAACCGCGCACGAGCCCGTACAGTTTTCAGGGAATGGGCGGAGAGGGCCTTGATATTCTTCTGGAAGTGAAAAAGGAATGTTCCCTTCCAATCGTCAGCGAACTTATGGAGATAAGCCAGCTTGAACTTTTTAACGATGTCGATATGATACAGGTCGGCGCGCGGAATATGCAGAACTTCAACCTTTTAAAAGAACTGGGCCGTTGCAGAAAGCCGGTTCTTCTCAAGCGGGGGATGGCTTCTACAATGACCGAACTTTTAATGGCAGCCGAGTATGTCATGGCGGGGGGCAACGACAAGATTGTGTTATGCGAAAGGGGGATTCGCGGGTTTGATAATTTTACGCGTAACATCCTTGATATGGCGATAGTTCCCGCGCTCAAGAAAAAGACGCACCTTCCCGTGATAGTGGATCCGAGCCACGCTACGGGCCTTGCATGGATGGTTCCCGCCATGTCGAAAGCGGCAATTGCCGCAGGCGCGGACGGCATAATGGTGGAAGTTCACAACGATCCCGAACACGCACTTTGCGACGGCGAACAATCGCTTACGCCGGATTCTTTTTCCGATTTGATGGACGTGTTACGCAAATACGCCGCCATTGAAGGAAAGACAATTTAATGTTAAAACCCATTGAGGAATGTACTATCGGCATAGTGGGTCTCGGGTTGATGGGAGGAGCGATTGCCCGCGCTCTGCGTGCAAACTGCACAGTAGAGGCAGAAAAACTCCTTGCCTGCGACAAAGACAGTGAAACGCTGACAACGGCTAAAAAGGAGGGTCTTATTGGGCAGGGCTGGAAAGCGGATAACGCCGGGGAAATGCTAAAGTTATGCGACATTGTTTTCCTGTGCCTTAACCCTTCCTCCATATTACGTTTTCTCGATCAGTGGGAAGGCGCTTTCAGGGCCGGGAGCCTCATTACCGACATCGCCGGAACCAAGGGAAGCATTGCCGCCGCCGCAGAAAAATTCCGCGAAGACGTTGATTTTATCCCCGGCCACCCGATGGCGGGCGCGGAAAAAGGCGGTTTCGCAAACTCTCATGTTTGCGATTTCCGCGGGAAGAACTACATCCTCACTCCTCTTTCGCGTAACATGCCGGGAAATATCCGGTTCCTTAAAAACATCATCTACCAAATGGGTTTTAAACGTATCACCGAAGTAAGCCCCGGCGAACATGACCGCAAGATCGCTTTTACCAGCCAGCTCTGCCATGTAATAGCCTCAGCCCTTATAGACTGCGAAACAGATACCGCAATTACCCGTTTCGGCGGCGGCAGTTTTGAAGACCTGACCCGCATCGCCATGCTGAACGCGCCGATGTGGACGGAGCTTTTTATCGAAAACCGCGAGGCTCTCCTTGACCGTGTCGAACAGTTTGAAAAAAGTCTTGATGAGTTAAAAAAATTAATAAGTGGCAGTGAAGCCGGCGAACTTGAAAAGAGGCTCGCCCTTGTAAGAGACAGGCGAACGGCGATGAGCAGATAACTTTTTACCGCTTTACAAGGATATGCGCTTCGATCAAGTCCAGTGGTAATGTCGATTTACACGTAGACAATAACTGTATTTCAATGCAATTGCACATAACGAGAGCTATATACAGTACCATCGTACATCATCATTCGCCGCTTATTTTTTTGTTAACTGCTCTATCAATAGCGTACGCTGTAAAGAAAGAAACTGCACTCAATCCCAGAGCAATCAACGGAAACATAAAAATTGCTCCATGTCTATCTGCTCTGATAGAGTCTATAAATATTAAAACAAAAGTAAAAGAAATAATAAAAATTATTGTAAAAATTATTAATAATACTTTATCAATGTTTTTTAATTTAATTACCGCCTCTTTTGTATAGCATATCAATAAAGCATATAAATTATAGACGAAATATGCAAGAAATATTATTAAAAAAATAAGTCCCATATTTATAGTAACCAGAATAAAACCGGAAAAAGAGTTCAATAATATCATCAATAACATTTTTCCAATAAATATTGGGATATTATTACGTCTCATTTTGAAAAAATAAGGTTATTAAGCCATAATCCAAAAAGTACAAACAGTATGCATAAAACATTGTTTATCAAAATATTTAAAACAGCATATTTTATGTTTCCACTGATAAAATATTGTACGGTTTCCAATGAATATGCCGAAAAAGTTGTATAACCGCCTAAAAATCCGGTAATTATCAATAATCTCCATTTGGAATTTAGTAAATTTAAATCAAAAAAATTGATTAAAAAGCCAATTAATAACGCTCCTATGCAATTTACAAAAATGGTTCCAAGGGAAAATTGCATTTTAAAGATCGAATTAATAAATTGGGTTGATAAATATCGTAATAAAGCTCCAGTCCCTCCGCCAAGAATAACTAAAAGATATATCATTTTACTCCCCCATGTATATTTGATATTATATAATGGAATATAAGAAATGTCAATGAATATTTATAAGAAAGCCATAACAGGATTGTAACTTTCAGTATATTGCTTGACAAATCCATGTTTTTATGGTAAATAAAAGAGACGGCTGGAATTATAAGCCGGGAAAATATGCCTATATCAACGTTTGAAAAAGAAGAATACCTCACAAGTCAGCTTATTACCTATATCGGCAACAAACGGGCTTTGCTGGGGTTTATAGGCAACGGAATAAGGAAAGTACGAAAAGAACTGCGTAAAAATAAATTAAAAATGTTCGATGTGTTTAGCGGTTCAGGCATTGCGGCCAGATATTTTAAACAGTTTTCCGAATTGCTGATTGTTAATGATCTGGAAAAGTATTCTGCGTTAATTAATGAATGTTATCTGTCCAATGAGGACGAACTGGACTTCTCTTTACTGCGCGGGTATTATCAGGAAATCATTTCAGAAACAAATAAGGGGTTAGTAAAAGGGATTATTTCCGAAAATTATGCGCCGAATGACGACAAGAATATTAAACCGCATGAGAGGGTCTTTTATACATCCAGAAACGCAATGTATATTGATACCGTCAGGCAACTGATAGAAAAAATACCGCAAAATGAACAAAAATATTTTCTAGCGCCGTTGTTATCGGAAGCGTCGATACACGCGAATACGTCAGGCGTTTTTAAAGGTTTCTACAAGAACAAGGAAACCGGTATCGGGCAATTTGGCGGCAAGAATAAGGATGCGCTCTTTAGGATTACCGGCGACATAAATCTGCCGTTTCCGGTATTCAGTAATTTTAACTGCGATACTGTTATTTACAATGGTGATTCAGATGAGTTAATAAAAACGTTAGACGAAGTTGACTTGGCGTATTTGGACCCTCCCTATAATGAACATCCTTATGGCTCAAACTATTTTATGTTAAATTTAATACTGGATTATAAATACCCGGAAAAAATAAGTAAAGTATCAGGCATACCGGAAGATTGGAATCGTTCGGTTTACAATAAAGAAAGACAGGCGTTGAACGCGTTAGCGCATCTCGTTGAAAATATAAAGGCAAAATATGTGTTAGTTTCTTTTAATTCGGAAGGTTTTATAACCGTTGGACAAATGAAAAATATGTTAAACAAATTTGGGAAACTTGAAATGCTGGAAACAAGGTATAATGTTTTTAGGGGGAGCAGGAATCTAAAAACAAGAGAAATCCATGTAAAAGAATATCTATACTTGCTGGAGAAATGATTTTTCAATTCACGTCCGTCAATTTCCCGTTCTCCCTGAAACTCCACCATGAGGTTTCTGAAAAAATTATGTGATCCACAAAGTGAAGTCCAAGAATACGCGCCGCAGATTGCAGGCGGGCGGTGATTTCATCATCTTCCGTTGAGCTTTCAAGCTGGCCGGAGGGGTGGTTATGTGCAACGCAGAAGGCGGCGGCTCTGTCTTGAATAAGGTCGGCGAAAACTTCCCTAGGGTGGACGATGGTTTTGTTTACAAGGCCGATGGTTACAATCCTGACCGCCAGCACCTCGTGAGCGCCGTTCAGTGAAAGGCTGATAAACCGCTCCTGTTTACGGTCGGCGTAGTGGCGGATTAGCGTGAAAATGTCGGCAGGCTCCTTTATGCGTGCGGAAAACGCCCCGTAACGCCGCCTTCCGAACTCAAGCATCGCGGCGACCGCACACGCCTTGGAAAGCCCGATTCCCGATAAACGGGAAATTTCCTTAATCGGTGGAATATCCTTGTTTTTGTCCAGAATGCCCAGTAAATCCTGCGCAAGGGCTTTTACGTTCTTCCCCCGAATCCCCGAATTAAGCAGGATTGTCAGAAGCTCGCTGTCGGAAAGAGCCGCCGGCCCGCGCATTTTGAGCTTTTCACGCGGTTGTTCGTCAAGCGGTACGCCGGCGAAAGTTTTGTTATTTTTTTGATTTCTCATACCCTATATAATGCGCGTAGATGTGTAGTGCTTTAGTCAATCTGCCGAAAATTACAATATCATGGTAAAATTTTGCTACATTTCATTAATTTTGATGTTTTTGTTCTTTTCGTGCGCCGGATTACAGCCCCAGCTTGAAGAAATTGTCCCTGAGCCGGAACAGGTTATCCCGCTCCCGATTGAAGAGCCGCCTCCTCCCCCTCCCGACAGCATTATGGGGAAGGGAAGGGTAGACGCGGAAAATCTGTCGCTCTTCCTTGAAAAGAACAACCCGAGGATAACCTCCGATTACGCGCGTATGCTGGCCCTCCTTTATGTTGAAGAGGCGGCTTATGAAGGGGTGAACCACGATGTCGCCTTTTCGCAGATGTGCCTGGAAACAGGTTTCTTAAATTACGGCGGTCTTGTAAAACCTGAGTGGAACAACTTTTGCGGTCTCGGCGCGATTGGGCCCCAACAGCCGGGCTTGATCTTTCCCGACCCAAGGACAGGGGTACGCGCCCACATCCAGCACTTAAAGGCTTACGCCACGGAGGAAGCTCTCAATGGAGAGCTTGTCGATCCCCGCTACAGGTATGTACGCAAGGGCTCAAGCCCCACTATTGAAGGGCTTTCGGGAACATGGGCCGCCGATAAACTGTACTCCGAAAAAATATCCGGCATTTTGCAACGTCTTTATGATTTTCATTTTGAAAAAAAAATATAGTGTGCTATAATACATTCCATGAAATATGGATATTTTGATCAAACCAACCGGGAATATGTAATAGACAGGATCGATGTGCCTGTCTCCTGGACAAATTACATCGGCGTAAAGGATATGTGCGGTGTTTTTAACCACACTGCCGGGGGCTACCTTTTCTACAAAAGCCCCGAATTTCACAGGGTAACAAGGTTCCGCCCAAACGGCGTTCCAATGGACAGGCCCGGGCATTATGTGTATGTCAGGGATGACGATACCGGGGACTACTGGACTCTTTCATGGCAGCCGGTGGGCAAGAGCCTTGACTCCGCCAAATATATTTGCAGGCACGGGCTTTCGTACATAAAGTACCAGTGCGAGTATTCCGGCATCTGGGGAGAGGAAACTTTATTTATCCCGCTGGAAGACCCGGCGGAAATTTGGGATGTTAAATTACGCAACCATTCAGATCGAAAACGAAGGTTGAGCGTTTTCGGTTACGCCGAATTTTCTTTTCACCGTATACAGAGCGACAACCAGAATTTTCAGATGAGCCTGTACTGCGCCGGCTCTTCCTTTCAGGACGGAGTAATCGAAACAGACCTGTTCTATGAAGCGGGCGGTTATCAGTACTTTACGGCTGACGGCGGCAGTGACGATTCCCAATACTTCGACTGCCTGCGTGATGTTTTCATCGGCGCTTACAGGACTGAAACCAACCCTATCGCCGTGGAGCGCGGTTTTTGTTCCGGCTCTTCAGAACTGGGAGGAAACCACTGCGGAGCGTTGCGAAGGGTTGTGGAACTGGAACCGGGACAGGAAAAAAGACTCATCTTCCTGTTAGGTGAAGGAAACCGGCAGGCGGGGAAAGAAATGCGCTCCAAATACTGCGCCCCCGGCTTTTCACAAGCGGATTCCGCTTTCAAAGCTCTTGGCAATTTCTGGAATGAAAAACTGGAGAAACTTCAGATTTCCACCCCGCACGACGGAATGAACGCCATGATCAACACATGGACTCTCTATCAGGCTGAAATCAACGTGATGTTCTCCCGCTTTGCGTCCTTTATCGAAGTCGGGGGCAGAACGGGCCTCGGCTACCGCGACACCTCCCAGGACGCGATGATGGTTCCCCATTCAAACCCGAAGAAAAGCCGTTCCCGCCTTGTCGAACTGTTGAAGGGGCTTACAAGCGACGGCTACGGGCTTCACCTGTTCAGCCCTGAATGGTTTGAAAAGCAGACTGAGGCGGCCTTCAAGTCCCCGACAGTAGTGCCCAGGCCCCAAAAATCAGACTTGATTCACGGCCTTAACGACGCGTGCGCCGACGACGCGCTCTGGCTGATTCCCTCCATTGTCGAGTTTATCCGGGAAACCGGGGAGTTGAGTTTTGCCGAAGAAAAGTTCCCCTACGCCGACACCTTTGATCCAGAGACGGGCGGTGGGACGAGCGAGACAGTTTTTGATCACATGAAGAAGATACTTGATTTCTCCGCGAGGGAGATCGGTCCCCACGGAATCTGCAAGGGCCTGCGGGCGGACTGGAACGACTGCCTCAATCTGGGCGGAGGGGAGAGCGCGATGGTGTCTTTCCTTCACCACTGGGCTCTTGTTCATTTCTGCGCCCTTGGCCGCCGTCTTGGAAAGGATATTTCCAAATACGAGGGGATGATGGTTAAAGTCCGCGAAAGCTGTGAGCGCGAATTGTGGAACGGCAGTTGGTACACAAGGGGCTTTACATCTTCGGGCAGGGCAATCGGCTCTCCTGAAAATAAGGAAGGCAAGGTTCACATGGAGTCCAACACCTGGGCGGTTCTTTCAGGGGCGGCCTCCCCGGAACACGGCAAGTCGGCGATGGACGCGGTGGACGAGTTCCTCTACACGCCTTACGGCCTGAAACTCTGCGATCCTGCGTTCTCCGAACCGGACGACGAGGTCGGCTTTGTTACAAGGGTCTACAAGGGTTTAAAAGAAAACGCCGCTATTTTCAGCCACCCCAATCCCTGGGCATGGGCGGCTGAAACGATGCTTGGGCGCGGGGACAGGGCGATGAAATTCTACGACGCTCTTTGCCCCTACAACCAGAACGATCAAATTGAGGTGCGAAAAGCCGAACCCTATATGTACTGTCAGTTTGTCGTAGGTCCCGATCACAGCGCCTTTGGACGCGCCCATCATCCGTTTATGACAGGTTCGGCGGGTTGGAGCTACTTTGCCGCCACCCGCTTCATGCTTGGCCTAAGGCCCGATTTTGACAACCTTATTGTCGATCCCTGCATTCCCTCTTCATGGCCTTCATTCAACGTCCGCCGTGTATGGAGGGACGCGGTTTACGACATCACCGTGGAAAACCCCAAGGGCGTAAGCAAGGGAGTAGTGGAGTGCAAAGTAAACGGCGAGCCCGTTAAGTGCAACTCCAAATCTGCCGAAATCCCTGTCCAGAGTCCCGGCACTAAAAACCATGTAACGGTTGTGATGGGGTAATATATAGAAAACCACGGAGTATGTTAGCGAGTATTCCGTGGTTTTTTGTTTAGGCTAAACTTGCCCCCCACAAATTTTTCTGCACTGTGTTGAAGTCGGGCTGTGCAGAGCCCTTCCTGGGGCTAAACAGTCGTGGCCTTTTTGGAATTCACGCTGTAGACGCCCCAGAAAGGGCTTCGCACAGCCCGCCCTCACGTCAGTGAAGGCATTATAGGGTAATTACATCTTTAATGGTTAGTACACCTGACAATCAATGATTATACCCAGTGGAAATGGTATACGGCTATGTAAAACTTCTCTCTAAATTTATACAAAAACAAAAAAGTCTCAAGGCGGGTGCAAAAGCCCTTTCTGGGGCGTCTGCGGTGTGGATTCAAAAGAGGCCAGGCCAGAGCCTGCGGAGATAAAAGCCACAGCCGTTTAGCCCCAGGAAGGGCTTTTGCACCCGCACTGGGAGTATTTTATTAATTTTGGGTCATTTAGGGCGGAGGCTCACTCCGCGCCAAGATCAGCCAGGGTAACATCGCCGTGAATNGTTGCCCAGTCNTGGTAAAAACCGTCNACNGCGCTTTGAAACAGCGACAGGGCGAAAGCGTCGTCAATGACTTTGGGCGTTTCGGTNATGCTGTGAGCGCCGGCGGTCAGAGCGTCGGCGGTTTGACGGATGTTTTGGAAACTGGCGGCGAGCAGTTTTGAGGGAAGTTTGTCCCGATCAATCACATGGCGTAAAAATCTGATGGTGTGATCCGCGTCAATGTCCATGTTCCTCATGCGGTTGTAATACAGGGCAATGTAGTCCACACCCCGCGCCGCCGCCAGAAGCCCCTGGAATTGGGTATAAATGGCAGTGGCGGTAATGCGGATACCCTTAGCGTGGAGATAGCCCATCGCTTTNAGGCCCTCGGAAGTTGAGGGAATCTTTACATACACAAGGTCGTCGATCTTGCGCATAATGGTCTCCGCGTCTTTTACAATGCCGTTAAAATCACTGGCGATAACCTGAATGTGCAAAGATCGATCACGGCCAATAATTTCCCGGATTTTTTTCATGTGGGGGAAAAAATCAATCTTTCCCTCGCTTTTGAGAATGCTCGGGTTGCTTGTAATTCCGGCGATTGGGTAGGTATCAATCAACCTGCTGATAGCCTCGATGTTCGCCGAGTCAAGCATAAATTCAATCATAAAAACTCCTTATGGCGTGCGGGTGAACTACGCGATTTAAAAAAAGGCGTTGAGGATGCCCCAACGCCCTTAAACCGGTGATTACTCAACCTTGAACTTTGAAACTTCCCTCATCAGCGTGCCAATGCCGTCGCGGTTCTTGCCTGATATTTCGTTAACCTGATTTACCGCGATGTTGATCTGTTGTGCGCCCTGTGCCATTTCGTTCATGCCCGAGGTGATTTCCTGAGTCTGCCTTTCGAGGTTGTGGCTTTCATTGATAACTTCTTTCGCCCCCACCATCATTTCCTGAGAACTGCTCTTTACCTGCCCGGTTATCTCGTTCAGCCC
>JGI24698J34947_10000679_pt1 | contig 16615 bp, 7 predicted proteins | sample TergutMp193P3_FD_34947 | JGI IMG/M metagenome (IMG submission 34947) | reverse complement strand
CCCGAGTCAAATGTTGACCCCGGCAAGCCCTGGGTAAGCGCCGATGAACTGGCCGTCTTCCAGCGGGCTATAGCCGAGGCGAAGCTGCGGCCTGGCGAAACGGCGGGCGGCGAGGCATTCAATCAGCTCGAGAGCGCTATTCTGGTGTTCGCGGACACTGTTAAGGCGGACGGTTCCAATCCTTACTTCAGGGGCAATCCCGGTTCAGGACAGCAGTACTTAACCGCGGCTGTGTCGAACGGCGCATGGTCGGGGATCAGGCCCGCCGACGCACGCGTGCCCGCGGATTATGACGGGAGTACATGGGAAATGATCCCTTACCCTTTCGCTGATATCGGGCCCGGTGAACTGCTCAAGATCAATTACAATTACAAAGCCGCGGCTACTTTCGGCGGTGTCGCGGTCCAAACCGGCTTGACGCCCGCGTTGACCCTGACGGACGGCGACCGCATCGAGTTTGACGTGTATTATCCACGGAGCGCCCAGGGCAAGTTCATGCGATGGCGGGTTGGTTTTGGCGGCGCAACCACCGACGGCTATATGAGGGACGATTCCTATAACTACAGAAACCTGAATCCTGAGTGGATTGGCGTCCTGCCCGACAACGACGACGTGTGGCTCAGGTACAGCCATATCATCACCGTACCGTCCACCGGCGATGTGGCAAACTTCAACCTTGAGCTTCACGGCGAGACAAGCCGGCCTGCCGAAAGCGGCGTTGTCATGGTCGGCAATGTAAGAATAACAAAACTCGATCAAACCCAGGAACCGCTTCCTATGGCGCTTAACACGGAAAGCAACCTCGAAGTGACTGCAATCAGAAGTAAATACAACACGGCTAACAACCTGTTCATGGCAGGCGCAATCGGTACGGGGCCTGTCGCCGCCGCCAGCACCAGAGGGCGTCATTACGAAATTTTTGTAAACGGCAACAATCTCAAACCCCAGCCTACCCATGACTCGGCTCCAAATTGGCTGCGGAACACGAGTGGGGAATTGATAGGCGGCAGCGAGAACGGCATCGCGGAATACACCCTGCCGACCGCCGAGTACCAGGGAATCAGGGATTCGGGGCAGCAGGGTGAATATAAAAACCACGCCCATGTCCTTGCGTGGTACAACCAGTCCCCCCGGTGGATGACGCAGATGATACCGGCTGCCTTGCAGCAAGGGTACAACGGCACAAGAGCCTTCTACGGCCTGGGTAACGATGTCCCCACTCAAACGCATATGGTGACCAAGGAGACGGCCCGCAGGGTTCAATACAACCACATCATGTACGTTATGCGCCACTTCCTTACCACCGGAACCCAGTACGGTTCCAGCGTCTCCCGCGGGGTCATCCCCTTCCATTCCTGGGATGTGCTCAACGAGGAAATACACGAGAGCAGGCACAGCGAGATCATCCCGAACAGCCCTGACGAGTGGCGTACCGCGTTGAAACACACCAACTGGCTGGCGGCAATGATGGACGACGAATACGACGATATTTATTCGCACTACATCTATCTGCTCTTTAAATACGCGCACATGGCGGCGCCCAATGCCCGGATGATTGAAAACATAAGGGCGAATCTGAATAATCGCAGTGTCATTCCTGAATACATGGTGATTGACGGCCATCTGGACGGCCTTGACTCGCTGGGCTTCGCCGCGCCTCCGAAGCTGGTTTACAACGATTACGGCATCGCTACCTATTCCAAGGCAAAAACCGCCTACAACATGATACGCGATCTAAACACCGCGTGGAAGAGCGACCCGCTTTACGACGGCAGGAACCTTATCGAAGACATGGGTATCCAGGGACACGATTCGCTTGGCCCGACACTTGCGAGTAACAACCAGGCCGCGATTGCCATGTACGCAAGCCTCGTAGACCAGGGTCTGCTCGACGGCATCTCGTACTCGGAGCTTGATTTGAGGATGCCCGCCTCCGCTCCCGGCGGCGGGGCACTGGCGCCCGCGCAGTTGAACGTGAAGCAGTCGGACGCGCTCGGGTATCAGTACGCCCTGCTCTACAAGCTGTTCACCAAGTGGGCGCCGTACATCGATCACATCATAAGCTGGGGCCTTACGGGTTCAGGCTGGCAGGGCAGTTACGTGCTATTTGACGACTCCAGCCCGGCGCGTGCCAACGCCGGATACTACGGTGTTATGAACCCGGACATGTTTATCCTTGGGCATCCGTACCTGGATTCATACTTCGCGGGCGAATACGAGAAACTTGAAACAGAGGGACAGTCTTTTTAATAACTGTCCCTCTGACGGATTACAGGCCGTCATTCTAGTGTTCGGATATATGACATCTGATATTTTTTTCATTTACAAATCCGCCATGCCCGTGATATAATTCATATATTGGCCATGTAATAGGCCGGTAGATTTTATATTTTTTTTATGGAGGTCTTATTATGAAAAAGACGTTTTTATTGGTACTGGCCCTTATTATGGTTGCCAGCATGGGGTTTGCCATAGGCACAGGCCAGAACAACCAGGTTAACCTGCGGTTCTCCTGGTGGGGCACCGATGCGCGCCATGAAGCCACACTGAATGTCATTGCCGCATTTGAAAGGGCCAATCCAAACATCAAGATCGAGCCTGAGTACGGCGCGCAAACCGGCTATAACGAGAAAAAAACAACGGAATTCGCCTCGAGAACCGCTCCGGACATGTTCCAGATTGAAACCGGCGCCGGTCCGGAATACCAAAAGCTGGGGGTTCTGTACAACCTCTCCAGGCTTTCTTCCATCAGATTCGACAGATTTGACGCCAATTACCTCAGGTCCGCCGGTCAGTTCGGCACGGGCAGCCAGTGGGCGATCCCAACCGGCGTTGGAGGTTCCGCGCTTGTGGTAAACAAGACCCTGGCAGACAGACTCGGCATCGATCTTACAAGGCAGTATGATTGGGACCAGCTCCTCACCTGGGGCCAGCAAGTACGTACGGCTGATCCTACTGCTTACCTCCTGTCCGTCAATACCAATTACGGGATGGATTTCTTTGTCCGCGCCTATGCCCGTCAGCTCAACGCCAACGGCGCGCCAATTATTAACGATACGACCAAAAGCCTGAATACGACCGAAGCGCAGTTTACGCAAATTTTTGATTTCATCGACCGCATGTATAAAACAGGGACCGCCGCGCCTGCCGCCTACAAAGCGCCGTTCGCCGACCAGGACGAGAATGATCCCAACTGGATTGCAGGCAGGTATGTTGCTCATGTCGGTTACACATCCAGCGCCGACAGGGTAGCTGCCGCCAATCCCTCCGCCGCGTATATCGCGGGACGCATGCCGGTTCTCGCGAATGCCAGGAATGACGGCTGGTTTAACAATCCTCCTCAGTACATGGGTGTTTACGCGTATACCAGATACGCCGAGGAAGCCGGCAAGTTCTTTGACTTCTTCTTCAATACCGAGGAAGCCGCCAGGTTACTTGGCACAGTCCGCTCGGTACCGCCCACGGCATTCGCACAGAGAATTGCGGCTGATTTAAACCTGATCAGTCCGATTTTGGCGGCAGTAACTGAAATGAGCCTCAGCTACAACGGCCTGGACGATGCCGGACTAACCGGGAACCAGGAATCCCAGAATATTCTGAGGGCCATTTATGAGGAAGTTGCCTACGGAAGATTAACGGCCGCGGCGGCCGCCAGCCGGGCAGTCCAGCAGCTCAACGCTTTCATTGCCCGCCAGTAGGTTATCATAACCAAAAAAGACCTCGCACGGAGCACACAGAGGAAATTAATAATCGTTAAATTCAACTCTGTGTGCTTTGTGTTCCCTGTGCCTTTGTGAGAGGAATCGGGAATTCTGTAATAAAGAAACAAGGAAGCAAATGAAAGGCGGCAGCCTGTCCAGGCGAAACAATGTAGCGTATCTTTATTTAACGCCATGGCTTATCGGTATATTGGGCCTGCAATTATATCCGTTTGTCATGTCGTTTTATTATTCGCTTTGCAACTATAATCCATTAAGAGAGCCTGTGCTTACAGGCATAAACAACTATATCGAACTGTTTACTCAGGACCCCGAGTTTTGGGTATCGGTAAAAGCAACCTTGCTCTATGTGCTCTACACCGTACCGCCCAAACTGATTATGTCGTTGTTCATTGCCATGCTGTTAAACAGAGCCAGAAAAGGAATCGGCGTGTTGCGTACCGCGTACTATTTACCTTCCTTATTTGGCGGGAGTGTGGCTGTAGCCGTCCTTTGGCGGGTTATGTTCATGGATCAGGGAATGGTTAACGGCTGGATAAACTATCTTGGTTTTCCCACTGTTCAGTTTTTGGGCAATCCCAAAACAGCCCTTCCGACATTGAGCATGCTGGAGGTATGGCAATTCGGTTCTTCCATGGTTATGTTTCTGGCCGCGCTGAAACAGGTACCCGCCGCCCTGTATGAGGCCGCCCGCATTGACGGCGCAGGCGGGGTAAAGAGGTTTTTTAAAATTACTGTGCCGTATATTTCACCCATCCTTTTCTTCTGTATCATAATGCAGACAATTAACGCCATGCAGAATTTTACCTCCGTCTTTGTGATAACGCGCGGCGGACCGCTGAAATCTACCTATATGCTTGGCCTTAAACTGTACAATGACGGATTCGTGTACTGGAGAATGGGATACGCAAGCGCGACGTCATGGATTATCTTTTTCGTAATAGGGGTTTTTACACTGGCCTTGTTTGCGAGCCAGAAATACTGGGTTTTTTACAGTGATCAAAGCTAAAGAGGGGAGGATAGAATTAAAACCACGATGACATCAAAATCGAAGAAATATTTAAGAGAAACATTCTCATACGCCATTTTGATCCTTATCGCGGTTATACTGTGTTATCCCCTGTTATGGATGTTTTTTGCCAGTTTTAAAACAAACAGTGAAATATACGCGGGAATCAATCTGTTCCCCCAGGAATTTAACTTTAACGCGTATCGCGATGGCTGGAAGGGCGTCGGCAACAATACTTTCACGAGGTTCTTTACAAATTCATTTCTTCTTGTAATACCAACCGCGTTGTTTACGATCATATCAAGCGCGCTTGTCGCGTACGGCTTTGCCCGTTTCGAGTTCAGGGGGAAGAAAATCCTGTTTTTGGTTTTGCTTTCAACGCTTATGCTTCCCAATTCCATTTTGCTTATTCCCCGTTATGCTATTTTTCGTAACCTTTCTTCGCTCGACAGCTACAATCCGTTTTACCTGATGGCTATTTTTGCGTGTTATCCGTTTTTCACCTATATGCTGGTACAGTTTATACGCGGTATTCCGATGGAGCTTGATGAATCGGCGCGTATGGATGGCTGTGGTTCTTTCAGGACACTGATAAGCATTCTGCTGCCGCTTCTCAAACCTGCCCTGTTCTCGGCGGGATTACTCCAGTTTTTATGGACATACAACGACTATTTCAATTCCCTGATTTATATCAACAGTGTGAGAAAATTCACCGTATCCCTGGCGTTGCGGCTGACCATAGATACGGAAACCATAATTATATGGAAAAATGTTATGGCCATGTCCTGCCTGGCCGTATTGCCCGTTGTCGTTTTATTCTTCCTTTGCCAAAGGTATTTTATCGAGGGTATCGCTACCACCGGATTAAAAGGATGACTGTCCCCTTTCCGCGACAGCCGCGGCTTTCTTGAACGCGCTGTGCAATAAATGCACGGAGATTTCATCCAAAATTGTATTTACAGAATGCGGCCATGTTTTTCGCTGTAAATCGCCAAGCGCGTCTTTGGCGGTTGTTATATCATACTTCTCACAAGCCTGTTTAATGTCAAGCAATTTATCCCGTAAATAAACTATATGGTCGCCGGATAATTCAACGGTCTCATCCTCATCGGCAGGTATGTATTTATCGTGTAAAAGCCGAAGCGCGTTTATAAACGCCGGAGTCTCTTCCGCTATTACGTCGAGATTTTGTTCATTACCGGCCTGTTCAAGTCTGAACGCCGCTCCGGACAGTTCCGTCTCGCCGATATTGGCAAGAGCGCTTTTCATTCCGTGTACCGCGGTAACGTAACGCTTAATGGCAGCAGAGTCGGAAGTATCAAGGTTCATGTATACTTCTTCTATTACTCTTATCGCGTTTTCGGCGTCCAATACGAAGAATTTCTCAATCCTGGGCGTATCGTTTTTATTTTTAACTGGGCTGGACGTAGTTCCGGTTTCCCTGTCGCGCTGTTCCCGCCATGTCGCTTCGATAACCTCACGCGGCTGCTTGTCGCGTATAAATCGATCCAGAATCGTGTCCAGTTCGCGCGAATCAATCGGCTTGGGTATAAAACCGTCAAATCCGTTTGCCAAAAATATTTCCGATTGTCCGACAACGGCGTTTGCCGTTAGGGCTATGATAGGGCGCGTGTACCCCATGCCGCGAATGATTTTTGTAGTTTCCATACCGTCCATTACCGGCATCATGTGATCCATAAACACAATGTCATATTCGCTGCCGTTCTCTATTTTTTCAATGGCTTCTTTCCCGCTCGCGGCCGTTTCAATCCTCAGTCCGTAAGGCGTCAACAGGCCTTTGGCAACATACAAGTTCGAAGCGACATCGTCCACCAGCAGTACGCTGCCATAAGGCATATACTCATGTACGATCTGTGCGTTTTTCGAGATCGACACGCTGTGAAAACGGAAATTCCGCAGACTATCAACAAGTTCGGCGCCGCATACGGCGGAGCCGAGCTTTTTCTGCGGCAGGCGCACGTTAAATACAGAACCTTTTTCGACTTCACTTTCCACAAATATCTCGCCGCCCATCATAACAATAAAGCGCTTCGTGATGCTCATACCCAGGCCCGTACCCGGAACACCGCGGTTTGTCTGCATATTAAAACGTACATACTCATCGAAGAGCCTCGCGACCTGATCATCTCTCATACCCTGACCCGTGTCGCTTACCCGGAAAACAAGTATCACCGTTTCCTGATCATCCCCCGGTTCGACATGAACCGACTGTTCGACATGAACCGTCGGTTCGACATGAACCGACAGCTCGATCTCCCCTTTTTCGGTATATTTGAAGGCGTTGGAAAGCAAATTATTCAGAATTTGTTTGATGCGAAGCTCATCGCCGAACAGTTCAAGCGGCGTATTCTCATCCAGATTGATCTTGAATTCTATCGGCTTGCTTTCATAACGCAGCCGGTTTAACTGTACGGCGTCATTGAGCAGGCTCGGAATGCTGTATTTAGCGGGGACGATTTCCAGTTTTCCGGCTTCGATTTTGGAAAAGTCAAGAATGTCGTTAATAATGTTGAGCAGCAGATTCCCCGAATCGTATATTTCTTTGAAAGCTTCTTCCGCGCCGGATGAAAGGGTCTTGTCCTGCAGCTGGATTTCCGAAATACCCAAAATCGCGTTCATCGGAGTGCGTATTTCATGGCTCATGTTGGCAAGGAAAATTCCCTTTGAACGGTTACTCTGCTCGGCTGATTCTTTCGCGGCAATTAACTGGAGTTCCGCCGCGCGTTTATTCAAAGCGCCGCTGAGTATATTTGTTATATAAGTAGCCATATTGATTTTGTCCTGATCCCATCGGATATCTTCTTTGTGTGTAGCAAAATCAATGATGGCATATAATTTATCATCAAGAAAGATAAATGCCAATAAATAATTGTGAAGCTCAAACCTGTATGGCTCAATAGCTTCCTTCACGTCAGGATCATCGGAAGTCACATAGGAAATTTCCTGCTTTTTAACCCTCTGGATGATGGCCTCAACAGGTTTGGTTACTGAAAAAGTCAAGCCAACCCGCGTTGACAATCCTAACTCTGGATTTACCCATGCATTATTACAGGTAAAAGAAAGAGCGTTATCTTTCGCTACAACAAGTATAAGAACCTGATCGATGCCCATAAATTCACCGACCATACGCAGGGCCTCTGTTATCAGCACATCCATATCTTCCGTAGATAAAAAACTTTGAGATAAATATGTCATGAAGGACTGCTGTTCAAGGAGTTTGTCAAGCGCGTTTGCCGCCGCAATCAACTGGAGTTCAGCTGTGCGTTTATTTAAAGCGCCGATAAGGACGTTTGTCACATAGGACGCCATGTTGAGTTTATCCTGATCCCACAGGCTGTCGTCCCCTTCCCTCGCGAAATCAATGACGGCATGCAGTTCATCGCCAAGAAAGACGCATGATAATATATAATTCTGGAAATTAACCCTGTAAGGCGCGATAGCTTTTTTTACTTCGGGATCGTTGGATGTCACATAGTACAATCCCTGTTTTTTAACTCTGTGAATTATATCCATAACGGGTTTACCTATTGAAAAAGCCCCGCCCACCCGCGTCGGTAACTTCAGCTTTGGATTCATCCATTCATATTTACAGGTAAAAGAAACCCCGTCATCCTCCGTTACGTGCATAAGGATCTGATCGATACCCATAAACTCCCCGATCATACGCAGGGCATCCGTTATCAGCACATCCATATCCTCGGTTAAAAAAAAACTTTGCGATATAGATGTCATAAGCGACTGCTGCTCAAGACGTTTATTAAGCGTATTTGTCATGGTTCTGAGATCGCTTATGTCTATGGAATGCTGAAGATGGACTATCTTCCCGTTGGGCCAATCTATATATCTGTCAACATTGCGGTAAATATGATCTGTTAATTTGTTGTACTCTTCCCAAACAACGACATTATCAGGATCATTGTCAAGCTGATAACAGGGGCAGAAAACACATTTTTCATTTTGATTCTTCCTGAAGATTTTATAACATATAAGGCCTACGACATCGCCTTCAATGCCGTAATGCCGTTTCATGGTGTCGTTAATAAAAAGAATCTCATTTGTATCCGGATCGGTGACGAAGATCATTGTTTCCAGGCCGTCCAGTACGTTACTTAAATATGCAAACGCGTTTTTTTCCTCAATAGCCCTTTGCATCTGCGCGATAGCGGCCTGCGCTTCGTTCGTCTTTTCCTGTATTTTCAGTTCTTCGCTTAAATCACGTGCATACCCTACGGTGACTTCCTGTCCCCTGTATGTTGACTGGACTAAAGTGACTTGACATGGGATCAATTCGCCTGAGATTTTTTTATGCGTCCAGGGAAACGGACCGCCGTTATTTTCAAATGCCAGGTCGATATATTCGCGCAGCACGTTCTCTGTCCGTTCCCCGTTCGGCTGATACTCGGGCGAAAAATCGAAAAACCGGGTCATATATTCATCCTTCCTGCCGGCCAACCCGACCATGTGCAGGATTGCCTGATTACAATCAACGACGTTATAGTTTTTATCAAACAAAGTAGCCCCGAAAGGCGCCGCGTCAAGCATAAACTGCACGCGCTCGTCCAACGCGTGCGTCTCTTCCATTAATTTAATCTGAACACGATGCTCCCTTAACGCCTCGTCCAGTCCGCTTTTTTTGGCGTCAATGCGTTTTAATAAAAAATTCACCGCCAGCATCAGAACAACCCCCAGGGCGCTGAGGAAAAGAATCAGGATTCTTAAGTCCCTGTAATATACGTTACTTGGCGTCATGATTCCCAAATACCAGCCGTTCTCTATCCGCTCACAATAAAATATTGAACGTATGCCCTGATAATTGTATCCGTCAACTTTGGCGAAATTCTCACCTTTTTCCAGTATTTCCATAACTTGCCCGATTGCGGGGCCTATTTCGTTCATATGCCTTGTTACAAATTCAGGTTCATGGTGAGCGACCAGTTCAAAATTCTCGTTGGCCAAAAACCCGTATCCCCCTTCAACGAGGTGCATGTCGGCAATGAACTGCGTTATATTATCAAGCAGCACATTCATCGTTACAACGCCCAGCGGATCACCAGAGTCATTGAAAATCCGGCACGCTACATTAATTTGATATACGCCTGAACGCAGACTCCTGTATATCGGAGTTATGATTATTTTGCCGGCCGCTGCAACAGCCGCTTTATACCACGGGCGCTCTGTCGCGTCATAATCATCCGGTACGGTCCATCCAGGAGCTTGAATATATACATTCCCCAACGATTCAAAATAACCGTGAAGTCCGTCAAATATAAACCCCTCTTCTTTTTTATACAGGTCGGCGGAAATCTCGTTATAATACGCAAGCACATCTTCGGCGCTGCCGCCATGCATAATAATATCGTGTACGTCTTTTACGATTGGGATCATCAGGGTTTCCGGTTCCAGAAGATCGTCTATTATCCTGATTTGGGTCTGCATGAGTATATTTACCGCGTCCCTTCTCAGATAGTTCACCAGCATATTATTGACAAATAAGCCGCTTGAGACGACCATCAGGGTAAACGCCAGGATTACGAACAAATGCTGCAAATACAACGAGCGCGAATTCCTGATTTTCTGTATAATAGGGCGAAATACCGACATGATTACGCCTCCTTGAACAAACCGCTGACTTCAAGAAATACATCGACAATTTTCGGATCAAAATGACTGCCCCTGCTTTCTCTGATGATCTCTACCGCTTTTTCATGCGTAAACGCGCTCTTGTAGGACCGGTCTGATATCAGCGCGTCGTAAACGTCGGCGACCGCCATGATGCGCCCCTGCAGAGGAATTTCCTCACCCTTAAGTCCCCGCGGATAACCCGTGCCGTCCCACCATTCATGATGGTAACCCGCAAACAGTTTGGCGTTCAATAAAAAAGCTTCGGCGCCCGATTCGGCAATGATGCTGTCAATTATTTTTTCTCCTTCCGGGGCGTGAGTTTTCATCAGATCATATTCATCCGCCGTCAGTCTGCCGGACTTGTTCAGAACCAGGTCTGTAATGGTGATTTTCCCGATATCGTGCAGACGCGCCGACGAAAAAACTTCCTCAAAATTCCACTGGCTTATTTCGCCGGAATATACCCCGCGCTCAAGCATCGCGTCCAAAAGTATTTTTATGTACTTCGTCGTCCGTTCTATGTGTCTGCCTGTATATTTATCGCGGCTATCCACCATACTTGCCAAAATGGACACCATGCTGTTTTGAAGCCTTTGAAGTTTTTCTGTCCGTTGAATGAGCATGGCTGTCCGTTCATGTATCAATCCCTCAATTTCCAAATGCGTCTTGATGCGGTTCATCAGAACCGGCTCGGAAAACGGCTTCGATATGAAATCCAGCGCGCCTATTTCAAAACCATGCGCTTCCGTCGCGGGATCGTTCCGGCCTGTAAGGAATATTACGGGAATACCCGAATACCTTTGGTCGTCTTTTAACAGGCGCATGGCCTCAAATCCGTCCATCTCCGGCATCAGGATGTCAAGCAATATCAAGTCCGGCACTAATTCCGGCATAATATCGCTTAATAATTCAAACATTGCGGCCGCGGATGGCAGGGTAAATACCCGGTATTGTTTCGATAACGCTTGTTCCGCGGTTGAGAGATTGACATCGTTGTCATCCACAATAAAAATTGTTTTCAATGCAGGCCATCTCCTGTTTCATTGTACAATTTCGCCGCGTTTTCCGCAACAGCCGCGGCTTTTTTGAACGCACTGTGCAATAATTTCACGGCGATTTCATCTAAAATCCCATTTACGGAATACGGCCATGTTTTAAGCTGCAGTTCGTCAAGCATCTCTTTGGCGGCTGTTATATCAAACCTCTCACACGCCATTTTAATTTCAAGTAATTTTTCCCTCAAATAAACCTTATCGCCGCCGGATATTTCAACTGTATCGTCATTATTGGCAGGTTTAAATTTTTTGACTAAAAATCGAAGCGCATCCGCAAAGGCGGGGGTTTCTTCCAATATCACGGTAAAATCCTGTTCGTTTCCCGCTTGTTCCAGCCTGAATGCGACGCCGGACAGTTCCGTTTCACCGATATTAGCGAGGGCGCTCTTCATTCCATGTACGGAAGTAATGTAACGCTCAATAGCCGCGGCGCCGGAAGCTTCCAGATTCGCGTATACTTCTTCTATCACTCCAATGGCGTTTTCGGCGTCCAATACGAAGAATTTCTCAATCCTTGGCGTATCAATTTTATTTCTGGCGGGGCCGGACGAAGTTCCGGTTTCTCTTTTACGTTGTTCCCGCGCCGCTTCGATAACCTCGCGCGGTTGTTTATCGTGTATAAAACGATTCAGTATCGCGTCCAGCTCACGCGAATCAATCGGCTTGGATATAAAGCCGTCAAATCCGTTTGCCAAAAATATATCCGATTGCCCGGCTACGGCATTTGCCGTAAGGGCGACTACGGGATGCGTATATCCCATGCCGCGCATAATTTTTGCCGTTTCCATACCGTCCATTTCAGGCATCATGTGATCCATAAACACAATGTCATACACGCCGCCGTTCTTTATTTTTTCGATGGCTTCAATCCCGCTTTCGGCCGTTTCAATCCGTAATCCGTAAGGCGTCAGCAATCCTCTGGCGACATATAGATTTGACGCGACATCGTCCACGATAAGGACGCCGCCATAAGGCATATACTCGTGTATAATCTGCGCCTTTTTCGCGATCGCCATACTGTGAAAACTGAAATTTCGCAGGCTATCCGAAAGTTCCGGCCCAATCGCGGTAAAATCAACTACCTTTTGCCTGACCGTCACGGTAAATACGCTGCCCTTGCCGTATTCACTCTCTACCCAAATTGCGCCGCCCATCAAATCCGCGAGTTTTTTTGTAATATACAGGCCAAGGCCAGTACCTTCGGTAGAGCGGTTGGCCTCGTTGTTAAAACGGGAGTATTCCAAAAACACGCGGTCTCTGTTTTCCGGCTTCAGGCCATGCCCGGTGTCCTCAACGGCGAAACGCAGTATCACATCATCACCTTCTGACGTAAAGCCTGCCGACAACTTAACATAACCTTTTTCAGTGTACTTTATCGCGTTTGAGAGCAGGTTAGTCAGAATCTGCTTGATCCGCAATTCATCGCCGTAAAGCCTCGACGGCATATTTTCGTCAATGTCAAGCATGAATTCTATCTGTTTTGAACCTATGCGCACGATATTTAGCTGAATTGTGTCATTTATCAAATTCGCCGTGTTATACTCCACAGGGTTGATCTCCAGCCTGCCTGTTTCGATCTTCGACATATCGAGGATATCGTTTATTATCCCAAGCAGGGTCGAGCCGGAATTGTATATATTATCAAAAGCTTCCGTTTTCTCGCCCGTCAAACCCGCTTTCTGTAGTTCAATCTGCGTGATCCCGATGATCGCGTTCATCGGCGTGCGGATCTCATGCGACATCATCGCGAGGAATTCGCTCTTTGAACGGGTGGCGGCTTCGGCGGCAAGCTGCAATTCCACAATGCGCGTAATCTCTACACCTTCAAACTGGCGCGCGACTTTTTTTTCCCCAATGGTGACGGAGCGAAGAATAAACCAGCGCCGCTTGCCGCCAATTTGAAGATCAAAAGTCTCTTCAATCGGACATTCGCGCCGTAGAAACTCACCGAAGAAAAGCTTAAGTTCGGGAGTTTTAAATATATCCGTAAACGGCCGCCCGACCGCGTATTCCTGCTTCTCAAATTTGAGCAGCTCCGTCAATGATTTACTTATATACTCTACCTTTCCCTTATCGTTTACGATTACGATTAAGTTCGGCGAAGTCTCCAAAATACTGTCAAAGGTCTGCCCCGTCCGGCGGAAACGGTCAAGTGCGCCTATCGTATATCTCCCGAGCAGGAAAATCAAAAAATCGATGATGACAAGGCTGATTACACTGGACAGATCATATTCAAAATGGAATTCCACACCTGTCTGCGGTATGCGAAATCCCATCGTGATAATAGCGTACGTCGTGCAGGTAAATATAATCGTAACAAGCAGCCCGGTTATATCAACATAGGTCAGGCTGAGCAGCGCGACGCCCATTAAAAACATATAAAGCTGCTTGTCCACGCGCACAATCAAACAGGTGATGATTTCTACAATGGCTATGGAACATGGGACGAATATGGACAACTGCCGGTTTGATAATCCTTTTTTTCCTGTCAAGAGAAAAATTATCGCCGTCATAATGGCGCCCGCCGCGGCGCGGCAAATCCAGACAAAATGATTGCCGGGATTAAAGAATATATAAACCAGCAATTCCTCAATGGCATATAGAACAATGATAATGCGTGCAGGCTTATTCAGGATTTTACCGAAGGCGTTCCTGCCGCTCATTCCGCAGCCTCCCTGAACAAGCCGCCGGCCTCATAATCGTCGTCCGTAAAAAAATTGGTTTTCAATGCCAGTCATCTCCTGTTTTAAAATGCAATTACGAACGGTTTCCTTTTTATTATACCATTAATCTTAAATAAACACTAATAAATAAAGTCCTGTATTACAATCCCTGTAAAACACAGGATAAGCAATGAAGATAACACGGTTGATACCCGCCGCACAATTTGGAGATTTTTTTCTTGCGAACTGGAGTAAACTCATGTAAACTCTCTTATTGAGGGATAAGGGGGATAATATGAAGAACAAAAAAGCTGTTTTACCGGTAAAGGCGCTTACAGTTTTCGGCGTTTGCGTCTCTGTCTGCCTGCTCTGCGCGGGCATTGCCGGCTTTGTTGAGAGCGGTTTTGGCTCTGTTTCGGTGGAATCCGGCTATTTTACGCCGGAGGCAAGCAACGCGGCAAACGGGCTTCCCGTCCGTATTGCCTATAAACTCTACCGCCCAAAAGAGGCGGACGCAGCCCATCCGGCTCCGGCGGTTCTGATGATGCACGGCTATCAGAACGACAAGGAGACATCCGCGGCCTATAGTATTGAGCTTGCCCGCCGGGGCATTGTGGTTCTGTCAGTTGACCTTTACGGCCACGGCAGTACAACTCCGGGTATGCGCGGGCGGGGCGCGGGCAGGTTCAAACTCAATAACCTCGACACGCCTCTTTCCGGCCCCAAGCGTTACCTTGTTCTGATGACGTTCAGTGTACTCGATTTCTTCCGTCCCACAATTTCTTCCGGGCTTGCCGACAGTTCCATGGGCGGGAAAAGCGCTTATCGTTACCTTTCATCCCTGCCTTTTGTGGACGCCGGCCGCATAGGCATTTCCGGCCACTCAATGGGAACATGGGCTTCATGGTCGGTGGGCGCCGCTTTCCCCGGCCACCGCGCTATTGTGCTTCAGTGCGGCGAAACAATTCCGCCAGATTTTTACGACTCGGCATCAATCAAATTTAACAACGTGCTTCTACTTCAGGCCCTCTACGACGAATTTGACATGTTCCGGGATTTCCAGAACAATGTGAGGGGACTTGAAAAAACGCCCCATCGCTACAGCGATTTCGCCGGACAGAACGCCCCGGTGGAATGGAACATAACCTACGGCTCCTTCAACGACGGCAGCGCCCGGCGCATGGAGCTGATTCAAACCAACCATCGTCTTACTACCCATAACGGCCACGCGCTGGGCACGGCCATAGACTGGTTCAGCGCCGCTCTGAACGCGGAAACAGACCTTGCGGCGGGAAATCAGGTATTCATGATCAAGGAAACCCTCGTCCTTGCCGCCATGCTGGCCGCTCTCGCTTCCATGCTTCCCCTCTTTCTGATCCTCGGCCGGCTGAAGTTCTTCGCGCCCCTGTTGCGGCCTTTACACGGCGAAGCAAAAATGCTATCCCCCAAAAGCCGCCGATCCGCCGTTTTGTTGGCAATCCTGATCAGCGGCATTACTTTTCCTTTCCTCTGCCAGCTTGGCCACGGGCTTATTCCGGTACCGGAAAACATCTTTCGCATGACGGTAGGAACCGGTTTTATAACATGGCTCACCTTCCTCATGCTTGTGTCCCTGACCATCCTGCTCGTATGGTACAGGCGGGGTAAGGGTAAACAGATGGGCTGGACTCTTGTTGATTTGGGACTCGCCGGAAAAGCTGAAACCGACGCTGAGGCTGCGGAGCCATACAAGCCGCGCCGCTTGATTCCAAAGGCGATCCTCATGGCCTTTATCCTTACCGGAACGATGTATATTCTGGTCTGCGTCAGCGAGGGATTGTTCCAGCTTGATTTCCGTTTTATCTGGCCATTTTTCCGGCCATTCAGCCCCATTCGTTTCGGCCAATTCTTCGTGTACCTGCCTTTCTACGCCGCTTTCTTTACAGTCAATGTCGGGGCAAGACTTTACGGTCAGCTAAAACTGCCAGAATACTCCTCCCCCGCCCTCACCCAGCTCGCGTGGTGGGGCTACAGCGTACTGGTCATGCTCGGCGGCGTCTTTCTGGTTGCCCTCGTTGAGTACATTCCCTTCTTTTTGGGAATTGGCCCCGGCGTGGATGTTTTCATCTCACCCCTCTTCGGCGGCCCCTTCATGTCGGTAATGATTTTGCTGATTCCCCAGTTCGCGCTGTTCTTCTTTCTCTCAACATGGCTTTACCGGAAGAGCGGGACCATATACACCGGTTCCTTTGTGCTGGCGATTCTGGCGTCATGGGTGATGAGCGGAGGTTCGGCGGTGTTTTAGTTAGGCAGGAGACCCGCCCGGCTTCGCATCACCGCGGCGGGTTAATTACCAGATTAAACTCTAATCTGCTTACATCCTCCCGAAAATCTTCTCCGCATTCGACCATAATATCGTTGTCCTCTGTTGTGATCCAATTTACGTTAATTTTATTCTTCGCGGAAACGTGTTTATCCATTTTCAAAAGCATATTATACAACAGCTTCGTGGTAGAACTGTTGAAGTAATCAATCGCGCAGTCAAAG
>JGI24698J34947_10000678_pt1 | contig 16616 bp, 27 predicted proteins | sample TergutMp193P3_FD_34947 | JGI IMG/M metagenome (IMG submission 34947) | reverse complement strand
GAAGGCCAAGACCGGCTGGCACAAAGACTGCAACGGGACTGACGAGTTCGGTTTTTCTGCCCTGCCGGGCGGCCTCGGCTATTCGGATGGCAGTTTCGGCGATGTTGGCTACTACGGCAATTGGTGGAGTGCCACGGAGCGCAATAGCTACGACGCTTACAGCCGCTACATGTACTACGACAACGAGCGCGCATACTGGTACAGCAGCAATAAGAGCGGCTTGTTTAGCGTGCGTTGCGTGAAGGACAAATCTTAAACTGAGAATGATTGAATTTTAATTATATTCTTTTTATGGAAATAACTGAAACATTTGAGGAAGGATGCTCTGCCAGAGGCACGTATTGCGGCAATTACTCCGAAATGTCGTGGACGAATCAAGAAGATGGAGTTCCTTGCATCATTCTCATCGAATGCGGGGAGGAGCAGCCAAGGGAAAACCCTCCCAGAATCAAGTTCTGCGCTGACAAGAATATGAAATGCCCGGCTGAGAACGATGACATCGATTACATTCCATTAATGATATGCGATGAACCATATATACCAGACAGCCATAAACATATCAAGCATAATTTGACCGAGGAAGACTTGGACAAACTGAAAACATGGGTGGTCAAGAACAAGGAGATGCTGTTTCAAGTAGGAGAGGGGACGCTCAACTTGTTTTCTTTTTACGATATATGCTGGAGAGGCTAAATAAAGCCATGCTGTTAAACGAAACTCCGAATGTAATGCCTGAGAAATCGAGTCTGCCTATCAAAATATGGATAGATGATACCGGAGCTGCCAAGAACCATTCAAAGTATTACATTAAAATATACCCAAAGCTCCCACATACTAAGCAAAGCGATGGCGTGGAAATGACAATCGACCAGAATCCCGTATTTCCCAAAACACAGATAGACTTGCATAGATTCAACATGTCAAATTGGGAATTGGATTGCGTAAAGCAATGGGTGAGAGATAATTGGGAGAATCTTAGAAAGGTGTGCGAGCGTAGTTTGAGGTTGCAAGAGTTTCTCGATGCCAGAACCAATCCAAATGCCAAAGTCAAGCACGTTCCTCCAAAAAACAAGCTTCAAATTCGTTCCATGAGAGACGAGTTGGCAAAAGCGAATCAAAATCCGGTTTCATCCGAGCCAAGCATCACCATGAAATCGCTCAGGGAACGGCTCATGGAAAGCAGGCAGGTTGATTCGGTCATAGCCTTCTCGGAACGCATGCCTGGAGCTGCTTTCTATCCCGGCAAGCCCAAAAGCCTGAAGAAATGCCCCAATCTTCCGTTCAAGACGTTCTGCCTGGCCTCCGGCGGGAAATTGAATTTCTATTGCGTGTTCCACGATTCTTCGGAGCGAATCGAAAAAATGATGGAATCCAGTCCTCTGGCTGCTGCCGACTGGCTCATCCGCAACGGACTGAGCTTCGCCAAGAAAGAAGCCGGAGACGAAAAGCAATATCATTTCTCGTGCGCTGGCATAGGCAACATTCCCGGAGGGTACGACAAGGCTTATCCGATGGCGTCATTCATCGAATCGGACGATTACGGCGGGTACGAGGAGTTCGAGAAAGAGCAGGAACTTGGAACTCCCGTCCATTTGGATGTGGATTCAAAGAAGAGCAGCGAGATGGCGGAGAAACTCCGCATAAATAAGATAGATGAAATTTTCAAAGCAGGAGCCGATATGAAGAACGAAGGCAAGACATGGAGAAACGAACCTACTGGCAAGGAAGGCAAATGGAAACTGGACGAAGAAGGCGAGCAGCCGCCCACTGCTCCAGCTGCTCCGTCAGCGAATCCGGCAGTTCCCGCCGGAACTGCGGCAAGCCCTGCTCCCGGAGCCGAATCTCCTCCCGCCGAGGAGGAGCCTACTGTGGAGGAAGTGGTTGCTGAGTTCGTCAACGCTGTCAAGGGAAAATTCCCAAGGCTTGAAATGACGGAATTGGAAAAGCTGATATTGACTGCTTTCAAGTCCATCACCAACGCCGAAAGCACCAGTGACACAGTTCCAACGACCGTGGCAGAAAAGGTTGTGAAGGAAGCCATGAAACTGTGCGAGAATTACAGTGCTGCGAAAAAGGGTCCTGGCCTCAAGGACTTGATGGCTGCTTCTTTGAAGAAATGAGCATGCGAATCGTTTGGCTTAATAAGAGCCTTTGGCCAATTTCAGTCTAAGGTTGCTTAATTCTATGGGCATGAAGCCGAGATTGTCGTGCAACGCTTCAATCAAAACCATAGCCGTCATCGCTTTCTGGTCTTCTCGTTGCTTCGCTTTCAAATAAACGCAAACGTTGTGATGATTGAGGTCTTCATGTTTGTCATATTCTTTCCGAAACTTTTCGGGAGTGGATATGTCAATCCTGTCCCAATTCGCCAATATGTCCGCGAGATAGGGCGGGACGTATTTGGGCGGAACTTTCACGTTCAGCTCTGACTCCGACAAGAGATTTTTCTCTTTGAGGTAGTCTGAGATGTAGTCATCGCAGGAGGAGTAGGATTCTTTCATGCCTTTATTTAGAGTGGGCGGAGCCGGATTCTGGTTCAATCCTGTCGGCTCGTCTCTCATGGAACGGATTTGGAGCTTGGTTTTGGGTTTGACGTGAGATTCGGACTTGAGAAATGGTTTTAGTTTAAGTTTGTTTTCACAGACGAGTCTAAGATTTTGGCAATTGTCTCTGACCCATTGCTTGACGCATTCCTACTCATGAGGAGTCATGTTGAACTTGCGTAAATCAATTTGCGTCTTGGGAAACGTAGGATTCGGGTCGATAGTCATTTCTATGCCGTCACTCTGAACGGTGTGAGGTAATTTGGGAATATCTTGATGTAATACTTGGAATGGTTTTTGGCCATTTCGGTATCGTCTATCCATATTTTGACAGGCAAGCCGGATTCAGCAGGACTGACGTTAGGAGTTTCGTTCAATATCATAAATCTTATTTAGCCTTTCCAGCATTGCTCGCAAAACGTGACTATTCCGAAATCGCTCTCCCCGGTTTTAAGCAGCAGCTCCTTGTTCTTCACAATCCATGTCTTCAATTTGGTTAAATCCTCTTCGGTGAGGTTATGCTTCACATGTTTGTGCGAGTCCGGGATGTATGGGTTGTCGCATATCATAAGAGGAATACGGTCCACTTTTGGATTTTCGGCCAATACTTTCATATTCTTGTCCACGGCAAACTTAATCCTGGGATGATTGGTTCTAGGCTGCTCCTCGCCGCATTCTACGAATATTATGCACGGCACTCCGTCTTCTTGATTCAGCCACGACATCTCGGAATAGTTTCCGCAGTATATGCCTCTCGCAAGGCAGCCTTCTTCAAATGTTTCTGTAATTTCCATAATTGAAATATAATTAAAATTTCCTATATGCCAGTCTGAAATTAGTCCTGGAGGCAACGCACGCTAAACAAGCAACTCTTATGACTGTAGCTCGAGTCTGCGGTCGCGTTGCTGTAGTACATGTGACGGTAGTGAGCGCTGTCGTCATCGTCCTCCGTGGCACTCCACCAATAGCCGAGGTAGCCAACATTGTAGAAACTGCCATCCGAATGGCCGGAGCCGCCCGGCAGGGCAGAAAAGCCAAATTCATCCGTGCCGTTGCCGTTATTATTCCAACCGTTATTGGCTTTTAATTTTTTACCCGCCAGCTTTTCATTACCGACTGTATTGATTAATGTATCCCACTCCTTTCGAGTTGGCAAATGCCAGCCAGGAGGACACACTCTCATAGCTGTTTCCCAATCATATAGCATGCCGTATATGGATTCGTTAGCCAAATCATCATTGTAACATTTTGAGCCTTTATAGGCAATTTTAAGATTCTCCGCAAGCCAAGTTTGATTGCCTATTTTTACAGTTTTGTAAACCTTGCCGTCGCGAGGGTCGACAAACAAGCCGTAATCAAAATTTGCAGGCTTAAGTTTGTTAGAGGGACATTTCAATAGAACTTCCTTCAACGGACAACCGTCCGGCAAGACAGCCGCGCAATATTTCTCTTTCGTTTCCATCATTGGGCAATTCATTGTCGCTCCTATGCTCTAAATAGTTTAACTTAAATATAATATAAGCAAAGCGTTGCAATTGTCAGTCTAAAAACGATTATTTCGTTGATTTGTTTATAATGCGGAATATTGACTGTTGAATCGCAAATGCTTATTATATTATAAATATGCAAAGATTAGCAATCTTTGCGTGAACGAATTTCAAAGCCTTGGATGGCAGAGCGGGAAGTAGCGCAAGCAAAAGTCGCTCGGATGAATATGAGGAAATGGCTCAGCTATAGGTTCGAATCCGATTGAAATTCCTAAGCCGGCATGATTGCCAGAGACCGGAAGGACATGATGGCAGATGTCGGTTGCTGCCTCAAAATTTGACGCGGGCTAGTAGTTCTGGTGAACTCGCAAGCCTCATAAGCTTGATTAGGTCAGTCCGATTCTGACGCCCGCTATAGCCCTATGATTGCCTGAAGGCTGGCCACAAGAACGCAATCCGCAAAGCCTGGTCACTATGCGTAAGTTAGGACCATCCCTTCAAAAATCGGTTTCTATTTTTGGCTGAATGAAGCAGACTGCTTCGTAAGGCCTGGCATAGCTTGAGCACACGCATATGACAGTCCCGGCGCAAGGAGAGCATATCTTTTCATTGACAGTTCCGTCGCATATTGACACAATCTTGCCCAATTCTTCATTGCGAGCCACTTTCTCGCCCAAGCCCATGCCTTCAAGCCGCCATTTAATCAGTCCTTCCGAGCGAGGCACTGCAGCCTGCATCAATTGCTCAGGCATCAGATTCTTGGCTTCGCTGCCAGCGTTGTAGGCGTTCTTGGCAAAGTCTTTCCAGTTGCCCAATATCTTGCCGAATATGACGTCTATTGATTTCTTGATTGCTTTCTCGCTTGGGAACTGCATGCCTTTCATCTCCCAGGTCATGCCCAACTGCCCTTCCCTGTCAGCGAGCATTTTCAAAGTGTCGCTCGGTCCTTCCCTGACTGCGAATGGAATTCCTTGCTTTTCCAGCCATTCGTAATTGACGTTTTGGCCGTTGTTGAAAAGCATGTGCTCAGTGCAAGCGCGGGAGCAGTGCAAATCCAGAAGCAAATCGAAAGATTTGACCAATTCTTCCAGCTCTTGCCTGACTGCTTTGGTTTCCCATCCTCTGTTCAAGTCGGAAAGGTCGGCATTCACAGACTGTCTTTGAGAATGCCTGATGGAATCCGGATTGCAGTAATTGGCGAAAGCTACGCTGATTTTCAAATCCGACTTGGAAAACATGTCAGCGAGCAAATCCAGCAATATCATGGACCCGATTTCATCCCCGTGAATTCCGGCTGTAATCAATAGAGAAGGCAGCTTCCTTTCGCTGTCATTGTCAAATCCTCGCAATATCACGGATGCCCCGCAATATCGCTTTCACCCCAATAAATAATCCAGTTTTCATTGAAGAACACTTTGTATCCCTCGGGCTGCAATTTCTCAGTCAATTTCTCGGTTATGAATTGGCCGTCCACGACTTTGACCCCTTCTATCCGTTTCACATAATCCATGGACAGCGTCACGGAAGGCTGTCTCGCGCTAGCAGCTCCCTCTATCAAATTCTGCAAAGCGTCCCCCTCCAAAAAAGCCGATACAGCTGCCTTGGAATCTTCCAAATCCTGAGCCATCTGCGTTCGCCTGGCTGTTTTGGCGGCGACCGCCATCTCTCTTGCCTGTTCTGCCGTAATCATGCTTGCACCTCATGGATTATTTAGAGCATAGGCATATTATAAAAAGCACGGCCAAGACATTATCGCTTTCATGGCATCATGCCATTCGCCTCCCAATTCTGAAGACAAAGTTCAAGACAACTCTGCTGAGCAGCGTTCTGCTCCAAAAGAACCCGCGATTCTTTTCGCAATAAGATTTGGCGTCTCTTGCTTTGGCAAACGCTTTCACGAAAGAGTTGTCCTTCTTTCTGCAAACTTTGAACACTAGACTGTCAATCATTTTTTGTTCTTCTTATTTGCCGCTATGAGAGTCTGCCATATTTCGCCGCCTCTCGTCCCAATCCAATTATTTGCAATGCGAATACCTGTTCCATGCTTCGGTCAATTCTATGTCAAGCATCAGCCTCTTCCTCCAATATTGTTTCCAAGCATTTAAAAGCCTCGCTTTCTGTCTCGCATATCTTGATATGATAATAGTCATCGACAGTCCAAGCAGCCACCGCATATCTCTTCACGGCCTCGCTTGAATCAAGCACTTTGACCGTCACGACTTCTGTTTTGTCAAGATTAATCATGCCAGCAGCACGGCCATCGTTTAAATAGTGTTTAACCCATTTCTTTTTGGCAAGAAGTTTTGTCGTTTTGCTCAAAACTTTTTTAATGTTTGCAATGGCAATGACAGATACCGCATAGCATCCTATCAAAGCGGCAAGAATGCAACCCATAATCGTAATGTCCATTTTGCTCATAAAGCCTCCTTGTTGTCCTTGATGCAACGCACGCTAAACAAATCGTCATTGTCTTGGATGCCGTGAAAGTCGTAATTCCGGATATATCTCACGGAAAACATGCATTCTTTCTCATATCCTCCCATAAGCACGTAGTCGTAGCCTAAATTCACGAATCTGTTTCTTGCGCAATCCACCGCAGGTTCCTCTTCATTAATCTTGACTTTCGAAGCAGTGGAACTAAGCCACGCTCCATACGAGTCTTTAAGTTGGAATTTTCCGTTCAAATTCGCCATTCCTCCAAACACGATGCCGAAGCCGCAGGCTTTCAGAGCCGGCAGTAACGTCTTGCTTTCGTAGGGAGTCTTCTTTTCGCCGCTGCCGTCCGCGGCTCTCAGCATCTCGTCCCATTCTTCGTCGCTCGGCAGATGCCATCCGGAAGGCTGAAATTCCATAGCCGTCCTCTGACAGTACAAGCGTCCGTATTTGGCTTCATTGGCCGGTTTGTCGTCGTAGCATCTGGAATCCTCGCAAGCGAGACTGAAATTCTCGGCGAACCACTCATGGTTGCCTATTTTGACGGTTTTATAGACCTTCCCGTCTCTTGGGTCGGCGAATTCAGAATTTGTCATCTCAATATCCTAATTTGAACTATATATGTATTATAATTAAAACATGAAGAATCTTAGTCAATATGATTCTTGAAAGTAAATAAAATAATGGAACCGGAAGCCTTGAAAAGCACTCAGTCGTCCGAGGAAAAGCGGAAGGAGACGCAGGATGATATGCAGACTTTGGCCTGTTTGAAAGCCGAGCGCGACGATATCGTGAACAGATGCAAGGAAAACGGCAATTTCGGCATGTACTCCGAGATTTTGGACGCCTTTTTCAAAGTCATCCGCCATTACGACGCGATTCTTTATTAAAGCATGTCTTCATCCGAGGAAACAAGAAGCGGCTTCTCCGCCGGCACGGGACCGTCGGTGTATGTTTTGGCAATCCATCCGACCTTGCAGTCGCCCTTCCAGTCTTTTCTCAGTATCAAGAAATAATATCTTCCGTACCAGCGCTTGTCCATCACGATATGAATATTGGACAGCGAGAATCCGAGCATTTTGCATTTCTCCATTCTTGCCGGGAGAAACATTGAATTTATGAAATTGTGGTTTCCGAGATAGGCTATTCCTTTCCGGCACAGGCTCATGGCTTTCTCCGAGAACAGGAATCCTTGCGAGAAAGGAGGGTTTCCCACGCACCAGTCCACCGGCTTGCTCCATTCGAAGAAGTTGGAGCCGTCTTCTATCTCGCATTCCAGGTTCGATGCGTATTCGGGAAAGTTGCGATACCATACCTTGTTTCTGCCGCTGCAAGGGTCCAGAACGATGTCTCCTTTCTCGAAAGGCACCAGCCCAATCAAGTCCTTGGCCATTGTTTCGGAAGTGTAATGCAAGACAGGGGTCTTTTTTTGAATGATTGCCATGGCAGTCATGCTCCCGCGTATCTCATGCCTATTTTGTAAACGTAGGTGCATCCGCCCCAGGTTCCTGTGAATTGGACGTAGCCTATGTTTTGAAAGAACACCCTTTCGTGCTCTCGGGCCCAATGCGAGAATTTCCGGTTTCTCACCGAGAACTCGCCGCTGATTTTTTTGGTTATGCTTTGAAGCTGCGAGAAAGCGTTTCCGTACAGCGGTCCCGGAGCGAATGCTCCCGGATAGACCGAGCTTCCGTTCATCGGAGAATATCCCGTTTTGACAAATTGGCTGACCCAGCAATCCAGCAATTCCCTGTCCCATTCAATCCATCTTCCTCTGCCGAAGTTCCGGAACACTGGCGGAGTCAGAGTTCTTCTGATGGATGGAGCTCCCGCCAGCAAAAGCGAGCATGACGGGCTGCCTGATGGAGCGACTGGCATGACAATAGGCTGGAAATCGTTCATGTGGGCAGCGTAATACTGAGAAATTTGGGCATGGAATTCGCGGACAGCCATGCCGTTCCGGGTCAAATCGTCATATTGTTTGTCCAGCTGGGAGTAGGACATCAAGCCATGATTCCGGCTTGCAGTTTCTTTATTGCTATCAAGTCTTTCAGAGTGTAGCCGAATTGCCTGACTCCTTCCAGAATAGTCTTCATGTGGTTGGCTTGAGCTTCCACCACGGCTATGGCTTTCATCAATTCGTTCCATTGCTTGTACGCATGCAACTGATTCTCGTAATCCTCTTTCGTTTTCAGACTGACTTGATACATGGGAAGCGAAGACTTGCCGGGATTGGTTTTCAAATCAATCATCAATTCCCCTCTCAGAGAATCTTTTTGAATCAGCAAATCCGACAGCTCGTTGGCTATGTCGAAGCCAGTCCTGCTGAATTGCTGCCACAAAGCGGGCATTCTGGCCAGTCTTCCGACCATTTCATCCAAAGAAGCTTCTTCGCCAAGCATCAAATGCTTGTCGGCATATTCCATCACCTTTTGAAATTTTTCCGAGTCCATGGACTGTATTATAACAATTTCGTAAATAAAAGCAGAGGATTTTGCTTTGACCAGAAAAAAGAAAAACGAAAAGCCAAGAAAAGACGAAGCTGCCGAAAACAGCGACGGCTGCTTTTTTGAAAACGAGTCTCCCGGCTCTGAGAGCGGGATTCAGCCAGCTTCTTCCGGCAGCCAGCCGCCCAGCGCGAAAAGCGAGGACGCTTGCCGCCATGACTGGCTGTCAAAGACAGTCAAGTGCGAAAAAGCCGCCAAGAGAGTTTTCAGCAAGAAGCATCCGGTTCGAGTCGCCTCTGCTTTGCCGGAAGCGAAGCTTTGGTGATTCTATGTCAGAACGACATGTTTCTGAAATAAATTCCGAACATGTTGAAGAAAAAGCTAGCCTTGGGCAAGTCGCCGACTTTGAAATAATATTGAATCAAGTCCCAGTCGAAATCGCGGCATAGTTTTTCGAAGGATTTTTCGTCTTTGTTGCACAGGCATTCCTGATTCTCGAATTCAAACAGCACAATGTCTCCCTTGGAATGGCATTGCTCGAAATCGTCTTCGCTTATTGAAGAATTGTCGCATACGGCTATCCCGTATTTTTCAAAAACATCTTCGCTGGCGGATGTCATAGTTCTCTCCGTTCATGCTTTCGGGCAAAAGCCTGGCAGCTGGGGTTTTCGCTTGCCGAAGATTTCATCCGAAAGTCTGTTCTTCATTCTCATAAAATAAAGAAGAGACTTGGAATTCGCAGGGCTTGAGTTTCATTTCCATTTTTTGAGTTCTATGACTTTCCCGGTTCTCTTCATGAAATTTGAGGTGTCATGCGTTGTAATCCAGCATATCCTGAAATTTCCCGGCATGTCGAATTCACCGAATTCGCCGTCTGTCAAAACAACCAAGTTTTTGTATTTGCGCTTTTTGGCGAAATGAAACAAGCATTCGGGGCTTGTTCCGCCGCGCGAGTTGGCAAACTTGAATTTGTTTCCTCCGGGTTTGTATTTTTTCCCTTTTTCCCAAGATTCCTCATATACCTTGGTGTCCCAAGTGACATAGTCTATTTCGGCTATCCTGGTCATGGCGTTTATTTCGACGATGATTTTTTCAATCTCCTTGTCGCTGACGCTGGCGGAACCGTCTATGCCGCATAGCACGTGATGCGTCATCGTCTTCACGCTTCCCGGAACCTTCCATCCGCGTCTTCTGTTTGGCTTGGTTCTCGTTTCCTCGGACACGTCGCTCTCGGCGTTCGCCAGAAAGCGTCTCATGACCGTGCTTGGATTGATTTCGTTCTTGCCAGCCGCCTCTATGATGGAATTTTGCAGCTCTCCGCTCAGAGAGCCGCAGCCTTTAATCAGTTCTATGTTGTTTTGCACAAAATTTTTCAAGTCCTCGGACACTTCCTCGTCTTCCTCCCAATTCTCAGCATTGGTGTTCTTGCCGGGATTGAAATGACGTTCGAAAGCTTCCTGCTCGCTTTTCACCTGCTCTTGCTCATTCGGCTGGCTTCCTTCGCCGTCTTCTTGCTGGCTGCCTTGCCCTTGGTCTTGGTCGCTGCCCTGGCTGCGTTCTTTTCCATTTCCCTTGCCTTCTTTTGGCTTGGGTTTTCCGCCGGAATCTTCTTTTTCGGATTGTTCCTCGCCCTTCAGTTTTTCCGCATGCTTCATGATTTCGGCGAGAGATTCGCAATTTTCGTTGAGCCGCTCCATCAGCCGCTCGTAATAATCCTCGAATGTTGCTTGATGAGGTATGCCGAACATTTTCGGGCTTGGAATCGAGCTGTAAATTTGGTTTGAGCAAAACGAGGCAAGGCTTTTCATGCTGTCCGAAATAGTCATGTTGCTTGCCATCAGCGACATGGGCTTGTTGCTTTTGATTCTCGTGGTGGCATGCAGAAGCAAAACCCTGGCCATTTCAGCGCCTAAGAGAACCTTCAATGATTCCGAGCCGTTGGGCGAATCGCCTATAGCCGAGACGAAATTCGGATTGTACAGCAGCTCGGCTTTTCCGCCGCCTATCTTCAACGCCAAAGTCTTGTTGGGGTCGCTGGTCGCCACCGGCTCTATTTTCAGAGCTGTCAGATACAAGGCGGCATCGGAGCGGCTTAGTTTCACCAAGCCGGCTGTGATGTATTCCCTGGCTGTCTTCTTGGGTTGGTTGAATGAAATAATGCTCGCCATTCCTTAACTCCTATGGTTGATGGTTGAGATTCAATATAACTCAAATGAGCGAATTCTCAGTCCGCGCCTTGAAATCGGCGAGAATCTCGTTGAGCTCGAATTGCTCGGCTTTGCAATCCGCGTATTCTTTGTCGGCTATGCTGACGTCTTCCATGCTTGACTCCTTGATTGATGAACTTGCGCTTAATATAAGCCGAATAAGCAAATTCTCAGTCTCGAAAAATTCAATAGGCAGGGACTGGCAATTCAAGAATTATCGTTATATTGAATCCAAACCATTAACCATAGGAGTTGAAGAATGGCTAAAATAACTTACGAGGATTTGAAAAGCATCCTCAAAGTCACGCCTCCGGACATATCGGTAGGCATATACGGGTTTCATGGATGCGGCAAAACCCAATGCGCCACGCAAGCCGGAGCATTGATGGGCTACAAGCAAATATCCATACTGGACATGGGCATTGTGGGCGATGCCGGGGACATTCTCGGCAATCCGCTGACTGCTTCCCGCTCCAAGACAAGAGTGAAAATAGTCGAAGGGCAGCCCGCCAGGAACCCGGACGGCAGCTACGAAATGGAAACTTACGAATCCGCCTACACGGATTACGCCGAGCCTTACTGGTGGCCGAAAAACGAGGCGGAGCCGGTTTTCCTCATAGTCGACGAAGCAAACCGCATAGCCAACCGCAGCGTCCAGAACGCAATGATGAGGCTTATAAACGAGAAAAAAGTGGGCAACAGGCAATTGCATCCGGATTCAAGAATAATAGCGACTTTCAATCCCACAGGCTACGACCAATACCATGTGCAGGAATGGGATATAGCCTACCGCTCCAGATTCATGACTTACGAATTCCAGCCTTCCGCGAAAGAATGGATGGCCGAAGGCGAGCATAGAGGCTATCATCCAGACATAATGCGCTATATAGCGAATTACCCGAATGAATTGCTTCCGTGGAGCTCGGACGAGGAAATGAACGCCATAAAGGAAAACAGCCAGACCAAGAACGGGCGAGCCTGGGAGAAAGTTTCCAAGATAATGTGCGATGCCAATTGGAGCAAGGAATACGGAGGGAAAATGGCCAAATTCAAGACGGTCGTGGCCGGAGCTGTAGGCTACCAAGGAGCCGAGAAGTTTCTCCAATACTTGTCCACCCAGAACAGAATAGACATTGACGACTTGCTGAGAGATTACTCCAAGCACAAGGCGAAAGTGGAGGCAATGACCAATTTCGAGCAGGCCATGCTTGTCCGAGACGTTATTGAGCATCTGAAGCATTCCAGAGAAGACGCCAAAGCCCTGAAAACTTTGGAGAAAGGCTTGCTTGATTTCATGGCCAGCGTGAGAGCCGAGAATTCCAACGTTGGCTACGGAATGCTGTACGATTCCATCAAAACATGGGGAGCCACAATATACAAAAACATGCCGTCTCTTCTCAAACTAAGGTCTTACGTTCTCAAACTTTAGAATCATGTCGCTGAAGAACCGCATTAAAAAACGAATAACGGAAAGGGTTGCCAAGCAGCCTGTTTCCGCTTTCGATTTGGAATTGATGAGAAGGGAAAACGGCGGAGGGCTGCATTGCAAGAAAGAATGGTTCGACGCCAACGTCAAAGAATTGGTGGAAGAAGGGAAACTCCTTTACACGGTGCCAAAATGAGCAATCGCTTTTACAGACTGTCGTGGCGTGACGATTTCGCCGAAAGGGAAAAGGACAATATTCTGTTTCATGTTTACGGCGTCCAAGTTTATCCGGGAAACAAAATATTTTGCGTGAGAGGAGTGCTTTTCATGCTTGAACCGGCCAAAGAATGCTTGGAATATCTGTTCGACAATGCCGAAATCCTCGATTTCATAAATTCCAAAATAAACGAAATCAGAGACATAATCGAAGAATACGGCAGTGACATGGATGACGGCAATCCGGCATTCGACAAAATCAATTCAATTCTTAAAAATCACGGAGTCACTTTCTATGGCGCAGAAAACAACATCAAAACCCCCTAGATTCCGCGGAAAACGAATGCCCTACGGCACTCAGAAGCAGTGGGACTACGTGGATTTCATAGAATCGTACACAGTCAAGGAATATGAGGGCAAATGCTACGATGACTTGGTTTGGTTCATAACCGAATACAAAGGAATGGCTTACCGTGAGAAAAAAGAGGCATTCGGGGCCTTCTCGTTCAATGACGCTGTCAGGAACGGATGCGGAGACAGCAGCATTCCGGTTTTTTTCATCGGCTGACTGAGAAATCGGATTTTTTGCTTATACTGAGTTCATGACGCAAATTTTTTGCAGGAGAAGCATCAATGAAAAAGACGAAAACCAATCCTAATCATGACAAAGCAATTGCTTTGTTCAAGCATGGAATTTCGGGCAACAACGTCGCCAAGCAGCTTGGCCTCAAGCCAGGCACTGTCAGAACTTGGCTGTGGGCATGGAACAAGTCTGAAAAGAAGAATGTCGGGAATTCTCCGAATGAAGCATGAACTCTAAACAGGCATCATGCTGACCACTTTCAAGACAGCGCTGCCGGTCAATGTTCCGGCAGATGTTTCGAATCCTTCGGCGGCTACCTGGTAATTGTATTCGCCTTCGAGCAGTCCCGGAACCGGGACTGTCTTCTTTCCTTGGCAATACGAGAATGCGTCGCCGCATGGCGACGTCAGGGTGATGAAGCAAGCGGAATCCAGAGTTTCTTGCATTGAGGGTTCGCTCGAAACTAGCCTGAATTCCACTTCCTTGTCAATGACTTTGGATGAAGTCAGCGGAATCCCGTTCAAATAGGCTTTCATTCGCTTTCCTTGGATGAATAACGGCATATGCTTATTTAAGAAAATCAACGCCATCCAATTCGAAATCGCTTGCGGCTTCGAATTGGCTGGGGAGCAAGCCAGATATGCTCATCTCATATTCCCTATCTCATGCCTGGGCGGGCAGAGTTCGGCAATAATGGCTCATGAATGAAATATAAGCAAAATGAAAGAATTCTCAGTCTGAATAATTTTGGGCAATTTCGCAAGCACGAATATTTTTCATCGGCTGACTGAGAAAAAGAGAATACTGCTTATATTGTAATCATGTGAAACCCGTTTCAAAGGAGAATGAAAAATGGGAAAAAAGAATGTCCATCCGAAATATGAGGAAGCCTTGTCTTTGTTCAAGCAGGGCTTGTCGGGCAACAAAGTAGCGGAGAGGCTCGGAATGCACTCTGGCACTGTCAGGACTTGGCTTTGGAATTTGAACAAAGCATCAAAGCATGAAAAGCCGACTCTCAAGACAGAGGAAGAGTTCACCGAGATTTTGAACAAGTCCCAGCTGATAAAAATCATAGCCGAAGAAAACGGCAAGGAAGTCGAGAAATTCACCATGAAGACTTTCTTGGAAATCAATTCCAATCCTAGATTCGTCAAGGCTCGCGACTGGGTAATCAAAGTGTGCGAAGACAAGCTAGAATACACTCCGAGAGGAGTTCCCGCCGATTTGGACAAAATAGAGGCAGCTTGCGCGAAATGGATGACTGAATACAACAAACAGCATAGAATGAACACTCCGGAATATCTTGCGATGGTAAACGAAGAAGAGGAAGACCTGTGAACAATTTTTATTCAGGGCTTGATGATGACGAATTGGACATTCTGTCCATAATGGAAATAGCGAATCCGGAATTGGCATCGTCAATAAAGCTGCTAAAAAAAGCAGTGAATGCCATAGACTGTTTTTGCGAAGCCAACGGCAAAGAACGTCTGCCCATAGACATCACAGCCGCGAAAAGCAGAACCATGAAAGGATGCTACATGCCCGGCTCCGGCTCCATGACTTTGTACATTGACGAGAAAAGCAACGACCAATGGGCCGACGACTACGAAATGAAACCGGATGACGGCAGTCCTTACACTGTCCTCTTGCACGAATACGGGCATTGCGTTCACCATGAATGGCTCGACTGCGAGGACATGCCTTTCGGAGAGGCTCAATTGAGCAATAGGGATTTCGTCAACAACCTGATGGAAAGGTTTGCCGAAACTTTCAGAGTGTTTGTCGACAACCCGAACAATCTCAAAGTCCAAAATCCCACCAGATACAAATGGATGACGGAACGCTTGAAACTTCCCGCGAAAAAATACGGCGAAGGCAAGGAATGCGAATTCAAGTCGTCCATGAACGAAGAATCCATAGAACTCCTGAAACTTCTGTCCGTGGACGAATTCAATTCATGCTATAACCTATGCGAGAAAAATGGAATGAAAGGCGACGACATACTCAAAACAATACTAGCCTTAGCCGAAACTCGCAAAGACGATAAATACAAAAAGTGAACGATTCCGGCAATCAAGGCATTTTGGATTGCGCCATCAACCAGGTGGGCAACCCGTGGCTGTCGCATGAGACGGAATGCCATCAAGCGGAATCCGACTTGGGCAGCCAGCTTAAAACAGAATCAATAAACCTCATGGGATTGACTTTCAGGTATTACGTGGTGGAAGGCTCCGACCCGGTTCTGTTCAGAGGATTCCAAATAAAAACAATAGAAAGAGCATTCAAAATCAAAATGTCAATGGAAGATTTGCCAGGCCAGCAAAGAATAGCAGGATTGATGGGATTGTTCGATGACACAGGCTTGACAGGATTGATAGCCATGAAGCATTGGAAACTAGCTTCCACTTACGGACCGGGATTCGGCTCTCCTGGAACTCATCCTGCCTTGAAATCGCCAAGAATAGGCGACATATTGTATTCCGAGGCCAACGGCTTGCTTTACGACATAGTGAGCGTAACAGACACCGACAATCAGTTCATGTACCGGCAGCATACATGGCAGGTGAGCTTCAAGCCTTTCGAGGACAAGAAGTACAAGATAAGCCTTGATGCTTCTATAGCTCCCGACGACCCCATAAGGCAAATTCATCAAGACGTCGAATCATCGGACGAGGAAGCTCCCAGCGAATACATATTTTCCACGCCAAAAGAGGCCATAGAGAAAAACGCCAGGATATATCAGCCGGGCTTGGACGAACTGCCTCCGGCCAACGACAAAGACAATCCGTTTCCAAAATTCTAGCAACTCAATGCCTGAGATTTTCAAGCATTTTGTTATTATATAGCAATGGCAAAAGCATCGAAAGCAGAAAAAGCATTGACTTTGACGAGAAAGACTAACATCCGGATTAATGAATATGATAACTGAACTAAACTCATTCACAGACCCACGCGACGGTCGTACCTACCGGACTGTGAGGATAGGCGGTCAGGTATGGATGGCTGAGAACTTGTCATTCACTATCGACAATGCCATAGGATGCTATTACAACAATGACGAGAAATACAAGGAATACGGCAGATTGTACGACTGGGTCGAAGCCATGTCAATAGCTCCCGAAGGATGGCACTTGCCTACAAAAGAAGAATGGGAGAAGCTTGGCGACGACGCAAAGAAACTGAAGGCCAAGACCGGCTGGCACAAAGACTGCAACGGGACTGACGAGTTCGGTTTTTCTGCCCTGCCGGGCGGCCTCGGCTATTCGGATGGCAG
>JGI24698J34947_10000676_pt1 | contig 16620 bp, 14 predicted proteins | sample TergutMp193P3_FD_34947 | JGI IMG/M metagenome (IMG submission 34947) | reverse complement strand
ATCATGGCGGTTAACATGGTCTCCCCCAAGGAGTTCGTGGGCGAGGTCATCAGCCTCATGACCCAGCGCGGCGGCCAGGTGATAAGCATGGAATCAAAGACCTCCGGCGACGAGGTGAAAGCCCAGGCCCCCATGGCAAAGATGTTCGGCTTCATGACCTCCCTCCGCAGTGTGAGCCAGGGGCGGGCAGTGTTCACGATGGAATTCTCGCACTTTGAGAAAAAGGCAAAATAAATAAAGAAAATTTTACCACGAACCACACAAACCACACGAACAAAAAGAAAATGGAGGAATACGAGTTCGTGAAGGTTCGTGACGTTCGTGGTTAAATTCTTAGTTCTTCTTTCTCTTAAAAAGTTTGCGGAAAAACCCTGCAATCGCGTTCCACACGCGGCGGAAGAAGGGAGGGTGCCGCAGCTCTTCGATTTTTTCGTCGGCGGCTTCCTCTTCCGCTGGGGTGAAGTCCGCGCGCTGGATGTTTTCTTCACGCTCATATTCCAGCATGGTCAGTTCGTCGGTGAATTCCGCAATAACGGCGTTTATGCTCTTCCAGCCAAGGGAGCGCGCGGCCTCAAGACGCCGCCCGCCGGCGATGAGGACCTTATCGCTGCTGATCACAATGGGGCTGATCTGACCGTAGTGTTTCATGCTCTCGGCCAGCGCGCTGATGTCTCCCATTTCCTGTCTGATTCTTTTTCTTACTTTAATACTTTCAATAGGAACCTGCATTTTTACCTCAATCTAAAAAGGGATTATATAAAGGCAGCTCAAGGCTTTCTTCATCCGGCGTAATAACAGGAGCCGCGATCTCAACAGGCGGAGGATCGGCCTGAAGAGGGGGAGCTTCCTGCGGGGGGGTCTGTGGAGCCGGCGGCGCGGTCGACTGCTCCGTTGACGGTTGCGAAACAACCGACGGTTGTGCCTCTGGCTCGCGCGTTTCCGCCAACGTCGGCTGTGAAACAGCCGACTGCGACGTGTTAGTCGACTGCTCCGTCGACGGTTGTGAAACAGCCGACGACTGCCCGTTTGTCTGCGACTGCTGACCGGTTTCCGTTACGGGAGGTTCAAGCTCCAACGGCTGTGAAACCGCCGCGGGCAGCGAAACCGCCACCGGCTGCGAAGCCGATGGCTGTGAAGCCGACGGCAAAGTGTTGGCCGCGGGATCATCCAGCAGCGGGTTTGGCAGTTGGAGCGGCGGGAATGTATAGCCGGGCGTTGCTGATACGGTTTGGGAACGCGGAGCGTTCAGCCCCCGTAGTATCTCCTCGTCCCTCAAAACCGGCATCTGTAAGTTGTTTATTACGCTCTCCGCGTTAATGAACATGCTGTTAAACTCGATGTTCCTGAATATTTCCATCCCCCTGTTGTTGCCGTGATAGTCGCAGGGCAGCACAGGCTGGGTTCCGTCAAGGAAGGTAAGCGTGATTTCTCCATCGTTACAGGCCGGTGTCCTCAAGAGGCCGGATTTGGCGCATACGGCCACGTCGACAACCCCGGTGGAGGGACGCGCGAAGTCCCTGTACGGAAGCCCCTGGTGTATCTCCCGCATATAGTCCGCCCATACGGGGCCGGCAAGGGTTGAACCCGTGAGGTTCAGGCCGAGGGAGTTCCCCGGCTTGTCGAAGCCGAACCATACCGCTGTGGTATAGTAGGCGGAAAAGCCTATGGTCCACGCGTCCGACCAGTTCTGGGGCGTCCCGGTCTTTCCGGCCATGGGCATCCTGAAGTTTCGCCCATTTTCGTCCCTGAAGGTGAACTTGGAACCCCAACCGGAGGGGTTATAGAGAGTCCCCCACCCGGTCGGGCCGTTTTCCAGGGTCCGTTTAAGCATGTTGGTCATCACATAGGCGTTTTGCGGGCTAATCACCTGAATGCCGTTGCCCTTGCGTCTCTGTTCCAGCCTGAGATCCCGCTCAAGGTCCAGAACGACCTTGCCGTTCCGGTCTTCCAGATAGCGAATCGCGATTGGGGTCACTTCCCGGCCCTGATTCGCGAAAATCGAGAAAGCCCGCGCCATTCTGAGGGGGGACGTGGAGATGATCCCCAGGCCCAGGGGATAAACCCGCGGGAAGCGCCGCCTGATGTCGTCGGGGTCTGTGTAGCCCAGGAGCGTAGAAGCCCTGCCGATTGCGGCGTCAAAGCCGATCCCGTCCAGCACTTGTATGGAGGCCACGTTCATGGACTGGCTCAGGGCATCGGTAAGGAGGACGGAGCCGTTCCATTCGCCCAGAAAGTTCAGGGGTATATAGGGAGTCCCGTCTTCGTTGTAAAAGACGATGGGCATATCGCTTATGGTGGACGCGGGCGTGAATCTCCGGGTGTCTATGGCCGCCGAATAGTACAGGGGCTTGAAAGAGCTTCCGGGCTGGAGGCTTCCCTGCGTTGCCCGGATAAGTTGATTTGCCTCGTCGAATTTGGAGCCGCCCACGATTGCCGTGATATAGCCCGTGTCGTTTTCTATGGTAATTAGCGCACCTTCCACCACGTTCTGTTCCGTGGTGATTTTCAGGTTCGCGAAGCCTTGAGCCGTGAAAGGCTGGAGTTCCGAGATTCCAAACGCCAACGCCGCCATTTCCAGCACGGGGTTTAAGGTGTTGGTGTAACGGTTCAGGGCTTTCTGCTCATTCTGGGCGTCGGAAGTCCCGTGTATCGCGTTGAGGTCGAAAAAGAGTGAAAGCATATCAATTATGGGAATCCATGTCCTTTCCGCGCTGTCCAGGCGGTTCCCGGAAGACCGCGCGTACTCCGTGTTTGCCTTCGCGAGGCCCTCGGCCATGTATTTCTCCGCGGCGTCCTGGTGCTTCATATTCAGCGTCGTGTAAACAATCAGGCCGTCACGGTAGTAATCCATTGTCCCGTACATCATGCCGTCCAGTTCGCGGCGGACGTATTCGCTGAACCAGGGGGCAGCGTCGGTGCGGTTGTAGTAAGCGGCCTGGGATACGCGGGTGTAATCGTAGTTGTCCCAGTATTCCTCAAAAGAGAGATACGCCTCTTCCTGCGTGGTATAGCCGAACTCAATCATCCTGTCCAGAACGAAGAGCTGGCGGTCCCTGGCGTCGTTGGGGTTGTTCACCGGGTTGTAGCGGCTTGGGCTGGAAGGCAGAATCGCGAGCATGGCCGCCTCCGCGAGGGTCACTTCACGGGCGCTGTGCCCGAAGAAGTACTCGCTGGACGCTTCCACCCCGTAAACGCCGGGGCCCATGTTTATCTGGTTGAGGTATATTTCAAGAATCTCGTTTTTTGTGTAGCGCCTTTCCATCTGGAAGGCCCACCAGAGTTCCCTTATCTTGCGGGAGATGGTTATTTCAGACCTGTTTGTGTAGAGGAGCCCCGCGATTTGCTGGGTAATCGTGGAGCCGCCGCCCAGATTGCTGCCCGTGAGCCTCCCGAACGCCGCCCTGATGATGCCCCTGACGCTGAACCCCTTGTGGTTGTAGAAGTCCGGGTCTTCCCGCGCCAGCACCGCGTGGATGAGGTGCTTGGGCAAATCGCTCAGCGAAACCAGCGCCCGTTTCTCGTCGGCGGAAAACTCGGTGATGAGGTTCCCGTCGATGTCGAGGATCTTGGTGGGCAGCGCCGGGGTGAAATCGAAAAAGTTCTCCTGGTTTTTGATGTTGGTCGTTTCCGCCAGGGACAGGCCAAGGCCAATTCCGATAATTATCACCATAATCAACGTCAGTCCCGCGAAAACCCGTACCAGTATGGCGGATATTATTGAATTGGCTCCTTTACCCATTACTTAAAATTATGGGAGCCGGCCGAATTTGTCAAGCCCGTTAAAAAGGGAGTAGGGGAGTAGGGGAGTAGGGGAGTAAGGGTGCAAGGGAGTAGGGGAGTAAGGGAGTAAGGGTGCGCCTGGTTAGTTCGCGGCGCGAGTTGCATCAAGCGCCCTTAACTAACTAATCGCACCCCTATTCCCTTAACATCCTATTCCCTTATTCCCTTATCAAAAAAAACCTGTTGCAGACGATGTCCGCAACAGGCCCTGCCCTTGAGGCATATCGTACTCGTAGTGATTTGGGAGGGGAACTACAAGTCCGACATATTTAATATCGGATTAGGCGATAGATTTCTTGAGCATAAGTGGAATTGTTTGCGATTTGTTCCCATGCAGAGCCGGATTTGGGCTTTTTTAACCTCCCGCATCATAAACTTAAGAAGAAGATACCACAGAGAAGCACGGAGTACCACACGTCGAACCTTCGGTTCGCAGAAGAACCAAGAATTTTACCACGGAGTTACAAGGAGTACACACGGAGGACACGGAGGAAAAGAAGGAAGACGAACAACAAGCAAATTGCGCCTATTCATCATTCTACTAATTTAATCCAATGAAAAAACATGAAGGAATCGACTGGCTTTCTGATCTCTCTCTTCTCCGTGAAACTCCGTGAAGCTGTCCCGTCAGGGACAGCCAAACTCCGTGCCCTCCGTGGTAAAATTCCTAAAGTTTATGATGAAGTAAGACGGAAGAAGAGCCTCGCACTGAGGCACGGGGGCACAAAGCTCACGGAGTTGTTGTTCGAAAATTTTACGTATAACCTCAGAATTCTGTGTAAACAATATAAATATAAGGAATTTAGAATTCCCTCCGTGTCCTCTGTTTCTCTAAGCTGTCCGTAAGGACAGCAGTACTCCGTGCGATGTCTTTACAGTTGAAGTAGATATTTTGACAGCCATTTTTGACGAATTCTCCCCCAAAATTCGTCAAAACCGTGCGTTGTACGCACGATTTTTGGTGCCTGGCACCGTTTTTTTCACAAGACCGTGCGTAAATTACTCATTGTAAAACTTTATAAAAGGGATATAATGATAGAGTATTGCGGTTCAAAGCGTTAATTGCTGTTTCTTATGGAGTAAGACAATGAAAAACAGGGTTTTAATGATAGCGAAAGCTAATATCATGATAATCGGCGCTTTGGCGGCGGCGCTTTTGGTGTTTGCCGCGTGTACCAGCCCCGCGGACAGGGAAGGCGAGACGGGTATACTCAGCCTGGGCGTGGGCCGCGCCGCCGGCGATCTGTGGAACGACATGGACGTGAGCACATTTAAACACACGATTTGGCTGTACGACACCGCAACGGCCACGGAGACGCGCTTGGCCAGCGACGTGGGGATCGGCATGGAAAACTACAGCATCACCCCCGGCACCTATGAGGTCTCCGTGGAAGCGTTCGACAGCGACGGCGAATTGCGCGCCTTCGGCTTCTCCGCCCCCGTCAAGATACAGGCCGGCTCAAACGACCCGATAAACATCAGCATGCGCCTTCCCTTCGACAACCTGGGCTTTTACGTTCCCGTGGCCGCCTCGAACCCCTACGGCACGGACATGAGCGCCGCCGCGTCAAAAGCCACGGCGGACGCCAGGGTAAGCCCCTTCGCCCCTGTCTTCAAATGGTACAGGGACGGCGGCGATGACCCCGTGATTACAGGCGGCGTCTTCGAGAAGCCCCTGCCCGGCTCCTACACCTTAACCATAGCAGCCCGGGGCTACATTACCAAAGAGTTGGGGCCCTACGTGATAAGCCTTGGCGCGGGCGTCGAGGGCGACCCCTACATCGTGTACGACGAGGAAACCCTGGGGAAGGTGGGCTCGGACGGCTATATCGCCGACGGGGACGACACTAAAGGCAAATGGCACCTGGGCGCGCATTACCTCCAGGCGGCGGACTTCACGCTGCCCGCTGCTGCCTCGGGGCAGAGCAACTGGACGGCGATTTACGACGCCGACGCCGGGCCTGTAGTCAGGAGACGCTTCACCGGCGTCTATGACGGCGGCGGCTTCAGGATCGAAAACCTCACCATCTACTCGACCGGCACAACGAACGCCGATTCTTATCAGGGAATGTTCGGCGGTGTTGGAGCAAGCGGGATAGTTAAAAACCTCGCCCTGGTAAACGTCAATATCAGAGGCGATGGCTCTGCCGGAGGCGTAGCGGGGCAGAACAACGGCACGATAGAAAACTGCTATGTCACGGGGACTGTTTCCGGCGGTACTGCCGGCGGCGTAGCGGGGGATAACCTTGGATTGGTAAGAAACTGCTATTCCACGGCGGATGTTTCCGGCAGTCAAGCAGTCGGCGGCGTGGCGGGAAGTAACGGCACGATAGAAAACTGCTATTCCACGGGGAACGTTTCAAGTACCTACAATTGGATCGGCGGCGTGGTGGGGAATAGTGGTGCCAGCATGGACAGCGTATTAACAAACTCCGTGGCTCTGAACAGGAGCGTGGTGACGACAGATCCGATGGAAAACTACCCAGACGGCATCTTGTTGGGGCGCGTGACAGGGCATCCAAGAGGTACCGTGATCAACAGCTACGCGCGCGGCGATATGACGATAAAATACGGCGCGAACGTCGTGAAAACGCCCCTCGACGATGCCAACGGCATGGACGGCGAGTCCATCACCGCCGCCCAATGGCACAGCGCGGACTGGTGGCTGTACACCCTGGACTTCAGCGTGGACATATGGGACCTCGAGGACGGGAAGCTCCCCACGCTCAAGGGCTTCAGCGGGCCGCAGAACCCGGAGGTGAAGTAGGATGCCGCCGGCTTGGGGATGATCGCCCCCCGGCCTGGGGGATGATCGCCCCCCGACCTGGTTGGGGATCGCCAACCGACCTGGTTGGGGATCGCCAACCGGGCTGTGGGGGAGAGGGATGACCCGAAGGGTGCGGGCGCAGTTTTTTGGAGGAATGAGGAGCAATATGTTAGAGCAAATCGGAATGAGTTCCGGTGCGGGAAAAAACCACCCCTTCTTCACAAAAGTAGTAAATAATAACCCAGTCATTTTTAACATGACATTCAGAAAACCCGCTTTGATCGCCGGAAAGCGAGTGCTCCCGACAGCGTTCCGGCAAGGGTTCTTCCATTATAATTTTAACTATGATGTCATAAAGAGCGTCAAGTTCGTAATGACGTTTTTCCGCCACATTGAGGTCTTTTTTAAATTGGTTTGTGAATCTGAAGCCAAGCATCGGTTAACTTTATTTATTGGTATCTTCCAGCGCTTCCTCAAGAGAGTGATACCATTTACCCGGAATTTTGCCGCTCGCTATATCTCTGGCTTCCTGCATAGCCGCCAAAGTAACGGCGTTATAACGCAGCCCGCCCGTTGCGGGATCGCGGTTTTGGGCGCAAATGGGGCACCCCTCGGGAACAAGTTCCCCATCAATACCAATCTCAACGGCGGTTTTGGGCTTTACAGCGGGCATAGAAAACTCCTCTGCCCTAAATATACTCACTTTTTGGGGAAGAAGCAATATGGATGGAGAAAAAGATGACCCGAAGAGCGCCTGTCACCATTTTAACAAAAAACTCCGTGTACCGCGAACCGAAGGTTCGACGTGTAAAACTCCAAGCTGTCCGTAAGGACAGCAAAACCCCGTGGTTTCCTCCTCCGTGTACCGCGAACCGAAGGTTCGACGTGGTTTTATTCTTCTTGTTGGCTGTTCCGGTTTTCCTGCATCCCCAGACCGCGGAGCAAATCGAGCGCCTGCTCGCGACCCGCGCCGTGACCTACGCGGACGCGGCGGCGTTTGTGCTTGAAGCCGCGGGCGTGGCGGCCGCGCCCACCCCGGCGGAGGCGTTCAATTACGCGGCGCAGCGGGGCTGGCTGCCGAAGCGGGCCGCGGCCGGCGGCAGTGCGAGGCTCGACGGTGTTTCGCTGCTCATCATGCGCTCGTTTAACCTGAGGGGCGGCTTGTTTTACAACGTCACGAAGGGCGCGCATTTCGCGTACAGGGAGCTGGTCTACCTGAACGTCATAACCGGGATACACGACCCGGCGATGGCGGTTTCGGGGGACCTTCTGCTCTTCATGGTGGGCCGGGTCCTTTCCTGGCAGGAGGCGGATTAAATGAAAACGAAAGCGCTCCTTTTATTTGCCGTACTGCTTGTCTGCTCAGGCGGCGCGGCGCGCGCCGTTGATTTCGGCCTCGTGCTTGACCAAAGCGCCGGCTACGGCGGCGTCGCCGGCAACGAAGACTGGGACTACACGGGCGTCCTGCTCCCCCGCGTTTCAAGCCTCCTCGACGACTTCGGCTCGCTGTACATCTCCGCGGGGGGCATCGCCGGGTACTCAGGCGGGGAATGGGCCTTCATGCCGGAGCTGCTGCGGACAGAGCTTTGCCTTTTTGATATCGCGGAATTAAAGCTGGGGCGGCTGTACTACTCCGACCCCCTGGGCCTTGTCGCGGACGGTCTCTTTGACGGCATCCATTTTACTTTCGGGACTCAGGCGGGGAGCTTCAGCGCGGGAGCCTGGTACACGGGTTTTCTCTACAAAAAGCGGGCCAGGATTACCATGACGGGTGAGGAACGCCTCTCGTACTACGCGGACGTTGACTACGGCGATTTCATGGGTACCTATTTCGCGCCCCGCCACGTTGTTTCGGCGCTTGACTGGGAGCATCCGGGCCTTGGCAGGCTGCTCAGGACGAAGCTCTCCGTCGTCGCTCAGTTTAGCCTTGAAGAGACAGGCTTCCACAGCCAGTACCTCGTGGGAAAGATGAGCCTTCCCTTGGGCGCTTTTCTCCTTGACCTCGGCGGAAGCTTCGAGGTGAAAGAGACCTCAGGCGATATCAGCATGGCTTTTCTCGCGGAAGCGGGCGCCTCGTGGGTCCTCCCGACCGCCTTTGGAAGCCGGTTTTCGCTTTTGGGCCGCTACACCAGCGGAGAGATGGGCGGCATGGGCGCTTTTTCGCCGTTGACCTGGAAGTCCCAGAGTTCCATCCTACAGGCGAAGGTTCCCGGCACTTCGATGCTCTACGTGGATTATGTCGCCCGGCTTCATCGGGCATTTTCACTCTCGCTTTCGTCTTCGTACTTCGTCCGCAACGACCTCGCGACTTACACGGGTTATCCCGCAGGCGGCGGCCAGGGGCAAGGCGGCTATTTTTTGGGAAACGAGTTTTTCGGGCGGCTCTACTGGAGCTCGTTCTCCGACGTACAGTTAACCCTGGGGGGCGGGATCTTCATGCCGTCTCTGGGGGATGTTGCGCCAAAGCTGGACAACATTTGGCGCGTGGAAGCGGGACTGGTAATTTCGGTATACTAAGATCCAGTATCTGGAATGGGAAAAAGGAAGGATGATATGAGGAAGTCGGCTGTTGTTTTTGTCGTGACATTTGTCATGATGGTGTCGGTGAGTTTAGGCGTCTTCGCCCAGAGCGGAGTGATCAAGGAGATAAGCGGCACGGTGGAACTCAAGCCCGCGAACGCGGCGGCGTTCGTCGCCGCGAAGGCCGGCGACCAGGTGGCGCAGGACACGGTGGTCTCCACCGGCTTCAAGAGTACCGCCCTGATCGAGGTGGGAAGCTCGGTTATCGCCCTGCGGCCCTTGACCCGCCTGACCCTGAAGGAGATAAGCGAAACAGCCGGCGCGGAGACCCTCAACGTTAACCTCCAGGCGGGGAGGGTGCGGGTGGATGTCAACCCGCCCGCCGGATCAAAGGCGTCGGTGTCGGTGTCCAGCCCGAACGCGACCGCTTCGGTCCGGGGAACCAGATTCGACATGGACACCCGCAGCGTAAGCGTGGCCGCGGGGGTCGTGGACTTCAGCGGCAGCCGCGACGGCGTTCCAACGCCGGTTGCCGCCAGCTCTACCAGCAGCGTAGGCTCCACGGGCAAGGCGTCGAATTCCGTTTACGCACCTGCAAGGTCCTCCGGCGACTCCACGGCCGGCCAGTCCGGCTCGCTCCTGCCCGCAAGCCCGGTCGGCTCCGACCCGGTTTCCGGCTCCGCGCCGGTTACCGCCGCGGCGCCGCCCGCAGCCCCGTCAACGGCGCCGCCTGTCGCGCCGCCCACCTCGCCTCCCGCCTCGCCGCCTGTGGCTGGTCCCTACGTGCCGCCTCCCCCCTCGACGCCCTTGACTCCCCCGAGACCACCAGACGGTACTACAGATCCCGGCGGTAATACAAACCCCGGCGGCAATACAAACCCCGGCGGCAATACGGATCCCGGCGGTAATACGAATCCGGGCGGCAATACAGACCCGGGCGGCAGCACGGATCCTGGCGGTAATACAAACCCCGGCGGTAATACAAACCCGGGCGGCAATACAGACCCGGGCGGCAGCACGGATCCTGGCGGCGCGACGGATCCCGGCGGCAGCGGCCCGGATAAGGCTGACGTTGGAATTGATATAGGCTATAATTAGCCGGTTGGCATGAAGCGGGAAAAACACTTTGAACCGTAAAAACATCCTCATTGGGTTGGCAGTCGCGGTATTTTTCTCGCTTGTCTATTTGGTGGGCATTTTCGACCGTCTGGGTTACCAGGTTTATGATTTTTTCCTGGGTTTCCGCCCGGAGAGGGTACGCGGCGGCGACGTGGTTTTCCTGGATGTTGACGACAACGCCATCGCCTACAACGGCGTTTTTCCCTGGCCCCGCTCGATCACGGCGGAAAGCCTCCTCCGCCTCAAGGAATACGGCGCCCGGGCGGCCATCTTCGATATTGAGTATATTGACAAGGGGCCCCCGGGGGTAGACGCGATTTACCTGAACCGTGGGCTTCCCACGGACTTTGGCCGGAGTTTCTCCGGGATAAACACCGCAGTCTCGGATATTTTCGCATCCATCAGGGCCGGTAGGTTCGGCGGGTTCAGCCTCTCCGATATCAACGATATCGCGAAGGACTATAACGATCTCATAAATACTGAGCGCGACGACCTCTTTGCCAGGGCGCAAGGGGTGGCCCGTGACAACGATCTCTATATGATCCAGGCCTCGGCCCTGTTCGGCAGGAGCTGGGCTTCTCTCAACCTCCGCGAGGAAGCCCTCGCGGACGAGGAACAGGCAGGCAGGCGTCCCATCGCCGAGGAACGCTTTTCCTACCCGGTCACCGCCCTGCCAAACGCGAATCCCGGAACCAACGCCGATATCCTCACGACCCTGCGCGGCTTTGCCCTGGCCGCGGCCGGTTCCGGTTTTACCAACGTGGTTGTTGACGGGGACGGCGTCAGGCGGCGTATTGACCTTGGCCAGAAGGTTTTCGATCACTGGTACCTGCAGCTTGCCTTCGCCCCGTTGGTCAATTACCTCGGGAACCCGGCGATAGAACTGGACAGCCGCAAACTGGTAATGAGGAACGCCGCGATGCCGGACGGTAATGCAAGAGATATTACAATTCCCCTGGACGGCAAAGGCAGGATGGTACTCGACTGGCCCAAGGCAGATTATATTCACAGTTACGAACATATTTCGTTTCATGAATTTTCCCTACTTGAAGACCTTGAATCGGAGCTTGAGTATGGTTCACTGGCATTCGGCGACATGGATTTTCCCTTTTTTGCCCAGTTCGACCCTGAACTCAACATGATCCCTTACATTGTCAGAGATTTGGAGCGGGACTTTGACGTCATTTACGCGGCCAGGACCGCCGCCCTGGAGGATTGTGACGAAGCGCTCTTTTGGTCTTTTGTGCATTACCGCGCCGAGACCCGTGAATTGATACGGGAACTCCTTGCGATAGATCCCGGCGCCAGAGTAACCGAACTGGCCCTGGAGCTGGCCGAGGCCTACCCCGAATTCGCCGGGCTAATCATCGAAGAGGCCGAATACATAGCAAACGCTGCCGCCCGTCTCGCCCTCAACCTGACCCGATACGAAGAGATACGAAAAACGATAGAAGATGCCGTGCGGGATAAGTTCTGCGTCCTGGGCCGCTCCGATACGGGCACCACCGATATTGGTACAAATCCGTTCCACAGCAAGTACGTAAACGTCGGGACCCACGCCGTCGTGCTGGACATGATACTCTCTGAGACCTTCATCACCCCCGTCGCCTCCCTGTGGCTGATCTTGTTTACCGTTGTTTTCGTCGTCCTTTTTTTCCTCGCCAGCGCGAAATTCCCGCCGGCGTGGAGGGCCGCGTCGGGCCTTGTCGCGACGATCCTTGTCATCGCCGCGTCGATCGCGCTGTTCCGTTCTACCGGGATTTTCTTCGACCCCCTCCTCACGGTCTTTTCCATGATCACCGCCGTCATCCTCCGGGAAATTATCTCCTACGCGGGCTCGGAACGGGAAAAACAGTTCATCCGCAAGGCTTTCTCTACCTATGTGTCGGACGATGTGGTAAAGGAGATACTGGCCGATCCATCCAGGCTCCAGTTGGGGGGGATCAAACGCCACATGAGCGCAATTTTCACGGATATTAAGGGATTTTCGACGATTTCCGAAAAGCTGAAACCGGAACAACTGGTAAGCCTCCTGAACCGGTACCTTACCGTCATGAGCGATGTGGTGCTTGAGGAGATGGGGACCATCGACAAGTACGAGGGGGACGCGATTATCGCGTTCTTTGGCGCGCCGGTGGACCTTCCCGACCACAGCCTCAGGGCCTGTGTTTCCGCCGTCAGGATGAAGCGCGTCGAGGCGGAATTGAACAGGCAAATCGCCGATGAGAATCTCTCCCCCTCGCCGCTTTTAACCAGAGTCGGGATTAACACGGGGGACATGGTGGCCGGCAACATGGGTACAGAGAACAAGATGAACTACACGATTATGGGGCACGCGGTGAACATGGCGGCGCGGCTTGAGGGGGTGAACAAACAATACGGAACCTGGATACTCGCTTCGGACGACACGATACGGGAGACCGGGGGCCGTTTCTTGACCCGGCGTATTGACCGCGTGCGGGTGGTAGGGATCAACGAGCCGGTACAGCTCCACGAGATACTGGACACACTGGAGCAGGCGGAGCCGGAAAAGAAGAAGCTGGTGGAATTGTTCCACGATGCCCTGGGGTATTATGAGAAGAAGGACTGGAAGACGGCGATGCAGGGCTTCAGAGAATCTTACAACATCGAGCGCGGCGGGCCTTCGGTGGTGTACTTCAAGCGTTGCGAGGCCTTCCTCAAAAACCCGCCAAAGGAAGGCTGGGACGGGGTGATCAATCTGACGGAAAAGTAGGGCTTTACTGATTATCTTCGCTTATCTCAACGCCCAGCGACAGGGCGACTCTGTAGGTTCTTCCCCTTTGGACTGACAGCGTTCTGATGATCGAATAATCACTTATCTGAAAACGCACCTCATGAACACCGGGCTCAACGGGAATGGGGCCCCTGAGGTTGGTGATGGCTACGTTGTCTAGGAAAACCCGCGCGTTTTCCGGGAATTCAAAGATGATCCGGGGCCTTGGGTCTTGCAGCTCTATCGTGAGCGGCGTGGTTTTGCCGCGTTCAATCACAAAGCGGGTGTTCTGGTTGCGGTAGTCATTGGACTGTATGGCCAGGCGATACTCCCCTTCTTTCAGAAGAATTTCCTGCTCCGGGTTTCTTATGGGCGCGTCGTTTATTAAAACCGTCAGGGGCCTGTCCCTGAAGCCTTCAGGATAGCGAAAATTAATCCGCAGCGCCCCTTCGTCGCTCAGGATGGGCTTTACGTTAATCGTGAAAGTCATCCTTTCCACTTCAGTGGGAATTGACTTGACCGCCATCAAGCGGAAGAGGATGGGAAATGAGGAAGGCGTCTGCACATCGGTCAGTACCGTCGCGTACGGCGAGGTTCTGAGCCCGTGGCCTTCCCGCAGGGGTATCTGGTAGATGGTTTGGGTCTTCTCGGGAAGTACTTCGGAGACAACCCGCCTGCATTCCAGATTCACTATGCCCTGCTCGGGGCTTCTGTTCAGTTCGTCGTATATGACGACCGCGAGGCTGTCGTGGTAGGGGAGGAAACTCTGCGGTACCCTCAATTCAATTTCTATACCCCGAAGAAAACGGGCGTCCCCTTCTATTTGGATAAATGAGGAACTGTTGTAAGAAAAAGAGAGGGTTGTGCCTTCCTGACGGGATAAAGAAACGGTGTGTACCCCGACAACCGAGGCGCGGACGGATTCAGCCTGTACGCGGGCGGTCGCCAGAGAAAGTAAGAGTAAAAACGCCGGTTTGATCCTCACTGCCCCGTGCTTCTCCTGAAAATCCCCAGCAAAGCGGCCGGGTCCCTGGTTTGGCCGTTCTGCCTGAGTTCAAAATGCAGATGGGGGCCGGTTGATTGGCCCGTTGATCCCACTCTGGCTATAAGACTACCTGATTGAATCGCGGCGTGCAAGCTTGTGGTAATCGCCGAAAGATGCCCGTAAAGGCTCACCCATGCGTTGTCATGGCTTATCATTACATATTTTCCCAGAACCGCGTCCTCGCCTACATCGATTACGACGCCGCTTTTTACCGCGTAAACCTCGGTCCCCTCAGGCGCGGCGAGGTCAAGGCCGCGGTGTACGCCCGGTCTTCCCGTTACGGGGTTTATCCGCGGGCCGTAGGGGCTGGACACGGTGATCTGCCTGAGCGGGAAACGGAAATCCCGGTTCAGAAAGAAGACCCGCTCGTTGGGGGTAAAGTCCTCCCCCGGAATGAAGCGGTACAGCGCCGCGCCATTCTCCCTCGGGATGGTCAGGGTTATCCCCGCAGCCTCCCTGGAAGAGACGAGCAGGCGTTCCAGCTCCGAAACGGGTTCCTCGGGGATAAAAAGCCCGGGAACCGAGGGGAGAAGCAGGGAAACTCCCCGCGACATTTCCTCTATATGGGAAAGCCTGTTCAGCGAGGCCAAAGTCGCGTAGGGGATGTTGCATCTTGCGGCGACGGACATCAGATCATCTCCATCACCCGGTACATAAGAGTATATGGTGAGGTAGGACGCGATATCCGCCGCCGAGTTTTGCCGGGATGAAAAAACAACGCGCCGGGCGGTTTCCACATCGGAGATGTACTGCCTGAACGCCTGGTCACGGACATCCAGCCTAGAAATCATCGGGAAAGACGAATCGCCGGCAACTTGGCCGGCGGCAAGAAGGAATAACAGGATTGCGTAGGCTTGAAGACGATAATAACAAAAAAAAGGCAAGGGAAAAACCTTGCCTTTTTTCCGGATGCTTTTTTGGAATTCCCGCTTTGAAAAAACGGTCATTCTTCCGATATTGCTTCCGTGGGGCAGGCACTNGCGCAAGCGCCGCAGCTAACGCATTTTTCAGGGTCGATCCAGCGTTTCCCTTCCTTTTCACTGATGGCTTCGACCGCGCATTCACTGTCACAGGTGCCGCAGTTCACGCAGGCATCACCAACTTTATAGGCCATTGTACACCTCTCTCAAAATTAGTTTCTCTAAGCATAGCATAAAAACGGGAATTCCGCAAGAGGGCGCGGCATTTTGTCGTGTTGCGGGTGGTTTCATTCCGTGTTATAATGATTATATGCAAGTAGTACTCGCAATTATATCCGTAATACTTCTGGGCGTGATAATCAATTATACCTTTTCCCCAAAATCTTCCAGGATTCTGAAACTGGTGTCCCTTGGCGCCCTTGTACTGATAGCCCTTTCCCTGGGCACGGCCACTATCGTTATTACCGCAAACCATTTCAAACAGGTCAACGAGGAAGAACACCTGCCGATTTTTCTCGAAGCCCAGAGGGATGCGCCCAAAAAAGGCAATTTGGCTTATATCATTGTTCCCCTATTGGTCCTTGCCGCTATCGTCGTCATGATCGCTGTCGCATATTCCAGGGATCGCAAGGAAAGGCTGGCGGAAGCGAAAAAACGCGGCTCTTCGACGCGATTCTCAGTCGCAGACAAAACCCCGGATACGGACACGGAAGCCGGAGAGGCGCCTGCCAAGGCAAAAGATGACGAATTTAGTCTGGATTTGGAGTGAGCAGGGGAGTAATGGGAGACAGCATTACCGCAATTAAAAACAAACCCGGGCTTGACGCGACGACAATCAAGATCATCGCTATCATACTGATGGTTTTCGACCATGTCCATCAAATGTGGGCGCCGCTGGGCGCGCCGATATGGCTGAAATGGCTTGGCCGCCCTGTTTTCCCGATGTTCATGTTCATCATGGCCGAAAGTTTCTTCTACACCCACAGCCGCAAAAAATTCCTCCGGAGGCTGCTTTTGGCGGCCTGGTTCATGGTCATTTTCAACGTGGTTTTATCGACCATTCTGCCAAATCCCAATCCCAACGTGGTTCTGATGAACGGCGCCTTCATGACGTTTTTCGTGGCCGGCCTGTATATGCTGTTTTGGGATATGCTTATGGACGGGATAGAAACGAAAAAGGCCGGAAAAATAGCCGTGTCCATAATGCTGTTTTTCGTACCTGTTCTCACCGCGATCCCCGCTCTTTTAATTGCGGGACTGGCCGGCAAAATACCGTTTTGGTTACTTAGGGTTCTTTTGGCTGCGGGCATGATGCTGCCCAGCGTTGTTTACGCGGAAGCCGGCGTTATTATGGTTCCGCTTGGGCTGCTGTTTTATGTGCTGCGGAAGCGGCGATGGGCGCAGATTGCGGTTTTGGCGGCGGTCACTGCTCTGGAATTGGTAATGGAAATCAACGCGGGCAGGGGCGCGTCAATTCAGTGGATGATGGTCTTCGCGGCGATTCCCATTCTGCTCTACAACGGCGAAAAGGGGCGCGGCATGAAATACTTTTTCTATATTTTCTACCCCGCGCACATATACATCCTGTACATGATCGCTACGCTCTGGCAGCGCGCGAGATGACTTCACCATTCGGGGCTAAAGCTTTCAATCGGGCAACCCGGATTTGAACCGGGGACCCCAAGTCCCCCAGACTTGTACGCTAAACCAACTGCGCTATTGCCCGGTTAAGAGC
>JGI24698J34947_10000675_pt1 | contig 16631 bp, 22 predicted proteins | sample TergutMp193P3_FD_34947 | JGI IMG/M metagenome (IMG submission 34947) | reverse complement strand
ACAAACATACCCACTGATACTGTTCCAAGAATAATGTCTTTTTTTAAATCATAGGTAAATACGCTTTCCGAATAGGCGTTGAAACTTATTGAAAGAAACAGTGTCACGCATAGCGCCCGACAGCGGAATTCTCTGGTGTCCATGATTTGAAGATATACTATATAGAGGGGCAGGGCAAGCGATGTCATGCGCTGGCCATGCGGGGTGACCGGCACCGTTTTTGTCTGTGGCAAGCAACCGGGCTGCGGCCTCTTTACCGAGTAAGCGTGTCGGACGCCTTTTTTCAACCGTTAAAATTGATGGCAGTCACCCGGCGCGTTACCTGACACCGCTTGAGCTACTTGTTAAACTAGGGGCGCACGAGGCGCAACCCGAGTCGGCTGTACCGAATCGATGGGTCGGGGGGGTGCCGGGCTGCGGAACGGACGCGCTCAGCCGGACTGCCCCAACTCCCGCCGCGCCCTATGCGGAAAGACCCCGAAGACGCGCCCATAGGGTTGGTCTGCGCTTCGCTCAAATAATCGCCATGCCAGTCCCAGCACCACTCCGACACATTCCCGCTCATGTCGTACAACCCCAGACTGTTCGGGGCCTTAGTCCCCGGCAAATGGGTAGTATCCCCGCTGTTTTCATCATACCACGCCGCCTCGTCAGGGTCATTGCTCCCCGCATAAGCGTAGTTCCCCGGCGAACCGTTCCCGCCTTTGGCGGCATATTCCCATTCCGCCTCAGTCGGCAGGCGGTAGCCGGTGGCGTTCCTATTCCATATTACGGTTTGGTTATCATCAGAAGCGCTTATTGTGTATGCGGGACTTAGCCCTTCCCTTTGGCTGAGTCGGTTGCAGTATTCCAGCGCGTCAAACCAGCTTACCATTTCCACTGGCAGATTTTCCCCCTTAAAATGGCTTGGGTTATTGCCCGTTACCGCCGCCCATTCCTTTTGCGTTACCTCATACTTTCCTATGTAAAAACCTGTTATTGTTACGGTATGTACCGGCTTTTCATAGTCTTCGCCGTTGTTACTCCCCATTTGGAAAGTGCCGCCTTCCACGCGGACAAAGTTGGCGGGAATGGGATGCGACTGCCGGGCGGTTTTACTTGCGGAATTTCCGCCTGTAGCGCAGGCGGCTAAAATCAAAACGGCATATACCAAAACTACTGTTACAGTGATCTTTTTCATTGTATACTCCAAAAAATGACTAATGTTATAGTACCGAAAGTTTTATGTTGGGGCAATGGTTGAGGGAAAATTCTCCGTGCCAGGGAAAAAGAGTAAATTCGGAGGCAAAACAATGCATTCAACTAACATACAGCCAATGCAGAATAATAGCGCTAATGGACGGTTAAGCGCTCACAAAACCGCTATAGAAAAGACTCCCCCGCAACCGCTCAAGGCTGTTGATCCCAGCGCTAGAACCGCTCAGGCTGAAGCGCCGAAGGGTGCTCAGGGGCAGGTGGCCGCGCTTTTTAAAACACTGGGCCTCCCCGCTGACCGGCTGTCCCATTCAATTATTTCGTTTGCCAAATTTTTTTCCCTTCCCCTTGAGCCGCGCCTGCTGGCAAATGTACGCAAGGCGAGCATGACGCAGCCGGACAGCAGTGCGCCTGCCGGACAAACAGCGCAGATACGAGCGGGGGCAGGCCCAGCCGCAATTCTCAACAGTCGGCAGGCAGGGTTTTCCCAGCACGCCTTAGCCCTGGCCGCGCTGGCAGCCGCTGACAAGGGCGTAAGCCTGAGCCAAGCGGCTCTGCGAGAGTATGCCGCCGCCATTGACCCGGATCAACAGGACGCGCATGGCGGGCGGTCTGATGGGCAGGCAGGCGGCGGGGATGCGGAAGACCGGGGCGGCGCACAGCGGGACTCTACGCCTGAGCAGCGGGATGAGCGGCGCACAGGCACAGCGCCCGCTGACCCGGCGCTGCTGCTGAAGGAGCGGTTTTGTGAATCCGCGGGGAGCAGCCCGGCGCTGGATCTGCTGAACCGGCTGCCCGGCAGAAACGGCAGGCGCTGGCTGGCTTTTCCCCTGAGTTTCACTGAAAACGGGGTGCAATTTTGCGTTTCCCTGCGTATTTTGCTTGACGATGACAGCGGCGCATCGTACGCGGTACGCCGGATGAGTCTGGATATAGCGCAGCGTGATTGCGAGCGGTCAGGGGCTGAGCAACGCTGGCTGTTCATACTTGACCAGGAAAAGCCGGATTCGGGGGACAATTCTCAGGAACAATCACAATCCCGGCTGACTGTTTTACTGCGGCCCCCGCGCTCGCACGGCGCGTTGAAATCCCTGGCAAAAAAATTATCTCGCTGTGTAGATTTGCCGATAAAAAACATAGCGATCAAAAATTACCGGGATTCTGATTTTGCCGCAGACAGCCGTGATGATGAATTAGGAACTTCTAAAAACTTCAGTTTTTAGAGCAACGTTAGTTGCCGTTTTCTTACCCTATTGCCTAAGATAAATAAAGAGGTGTAACATGGCAGAAAGAAGAATCGCCAGCGCGCTTGGCTATACGCCGGAAAAAGACAACGCACCGCGCGTACTTGCCGCCGGAAAGGGGCGGACAGCGGAACAGATTATAGCCGTTGCCCGCGAATCCGGGGTCGCGGTAATTGAGGACTCCGCGCTGGCCGCCGTGCTGGAGTCAAGTGTAAATCCGGGGGAGCTTGTTCCGGCGTGGTGCTGGGAAGCGGTTGCCAAAATATTGGCATTTGTACGCACCGAATTCAGGTAATAGCGCACTTGCGTTGACGATTAGCTGCGGTATGCAGCAATGAGAGAGTGGGAGAAGGGATGAAAAAAATTCCAGTAAAGACTCTGCAGCCAGGCTTTAAGTTTTCGGAGCCGGTGTATATAGACGGTAACAATATTCTGGTGCCTGCGGGCCTGCCGATACAGAAAAAGGATATTGCCCGGCTGAATTCCTGGGGCATACAAGAGATTGAAACTGAGGGCGAACTTATTCCGCCTGAACCGGAGGCCGGCACCCCTGAACACGATGCTTCGGCAGACGGCGACTCTGTTTCGCAAAATGTTAAAAAGGCTGCGAGCATGCTGTCCCTCACGGAGGTGCAGGAAAACAAGGGCGCGTATCGTACGTATATTGACCTTATTGGGCGGCTTGATGCGATTTTCAACGATATTTCCAACGGGCTTTCCGTAGAAGCGCGTTCAATTGATAATATCAGTTCCCAGACTCTTCAGGCTATTCGGGATCAGCGGGACAGTTTTATTGGTTTCATTTTGGGCGGCGAGGTAAGCGGCCATGAAATGGCAAAAAGTTCGGTAAACACCGCGATTCTTTCCGCGTTGATTGCCCATGAATTAAAGCTGCCTCACCATAAAATTCTCCACATTATTACCGGCGCGCTGCTGCACGATATAGGGATGTTCCGGCTGCCCCCTGAAATTCTCAAAAAAAAGGGAGGGCTTTCCGAGGCGGAACTCCAGCGAATGAAAAATCATCCGCTGTATTCGCATAAAATTGCATCCAAAGAACTCATGTACCCGAAAGAAGTGGCTTTGATCGTGCTGCAGCACCACGAGCGCTGGGACGGCGAGGGCTACCCCCGGCAAATTTCCAACGTTGCCATAGATATGGGGGCGCGTATTGTTTCGGTGGCCGATGCGTTTGAGGCAATGGTCAGCGAAAAGCCCTACCGCAATTCCATGATTGGCTATCAGGCGATAAAGAATCTCCTTTCAGACAATTCGCGGCGCTTTGATCCCGATGTGCTAAAGGCGTTTATTCAAACTATAGGGATCTACCCCATTGGTTCAATTGTGTGCCTGAACAACGGCGCTCTGACGCGGGTCATCGAAGTCCACGCGGATGCCCCGCTCAGGCCGAAAGTTCAAATTTTAATTGATGAATTCGGGAAAGTATTCAAACAGGAAGAAGGCGAAGTTCTCGATTTATTGGCTGAAAAGAACATCTTTATCGCTAAAGCGGTGGATCCCAAAGAGATTGCCCAAAAAAACGCATGAGGCCCGCAGTGTGCGGCAAAACCCGGCGGACGTGCCAACAAGCGGGCGCGGCCGTAAGGGCGAAGACCTGGCGGCGCAGGCTTTGGAAGAGGCAGGAATGCAAATAATTGCGAGGAATTTTCGATCTTCGTGCGGGGAGGTTGATATTATTGCGCTGGACGGGGAAACCCTTGTGTTTGCGGAGGTTAAAACATGGGCGGCATACGGCATAGAAAGCCTCCAATACAGTGTAAATTCCAGAAAACAGCGGCGAATCATAGAAACAGCTAAGTATTTTCTCTCTGTCAATCGAAAATATAATGGGAAGGCTGTTCGTTTTGATGTGATATTTGCCGCTAAGGGGACGGTGACCCATCTTGCAGGGGCCTTCATGGAGAGTGTATGATGTTGGAACAGCCATTGAGTTCCACAGAATTAGAACAATTACGGATTCGCATGGATGACCAGGACTATTTGTCCGAGGCCATTCAACGCATGGCGCTGGTTTTGAGTAATGAGCTGGTTGATTTTGGGCAAGGAGGCAAAAAGAATGAGCAGCGGCGGAAGGGGAGATAGGGGGAGTCGCCGGCGGCCATTCAAGCGCCGCGACCGGGAGCAGCCTCAGCAGGACTCGGCGGATAACCGGGCGCGGAAGGCGGAATCTCGGCGAAACGCGGACTCCGCCAATGAAAAAACAAGGGATGTTTCCGGTCGGCCTCAATGGACTCCCCCAAAAATGTCAACTGAGCCAATACCGGTTCCGGACTGCCCGTATTGCGGTAAACCTATCAAGGATCTGTCTGTAGCAATGTCCGATAAACACACGGGGATGGCCATCCATTTTGACTGCATTATTTCCCGTATCAGCCAGGATGAGAATCTTGGGCCCGGAGACGCAATAAGTTACATCGGCGGCGGCCGTTTTGGGGTTGTTCATTTCAGCAACCCTTCAAATCCTCAGGGTTTTATGATAAAAAAAGTATTGGAGTGGGAGATCAAGGAAAATCGCGCTGAATGGCGGCAAACCATCAGCGATCATTTTTCGCTAACCTGAGGTATTGCAATGGCAAAAGAAAAAGACGAAGCAGAAGCAGAAGATGAATTTTTCACCAACCCAAAAATTGCAGAGCATCATTCCCTGCTTGAGGAAATCGGAGTCTTTAAGCATATCGAAGATCTGCACAGGGAAATTCGCAATTACAAGAGCCTGCTTACCAGAGGGCTTGATATTTTTAACCGCACGTCCATTGACGAAATTATGGATGCGACGGTCTGGCAAATTTCCGATCAATTCCTTCCCTCGCTTATTACTTTTTTATGGAAGCCCAATCAGAACAAGGAAGACATCACTATTAAAGCCTACCGGAATTATCAGCCGGTCGATTTGAAGCTTCGTGTAGACAGCATTACCCCCTTTGAATCTTTTTTCAGGCGGTATTCGGCACCGATAAGTTTTGATCTTTTGGCTTATAAACTGGAAAATAACAAGGCAGTTGAAGCGTTAAAGCCCATTCAACCGGAAATAATAATTCCTATCCTTGGGCAAATGGGGCTTTACGGAATTATTGTTGTTGGCCGCAAACTCATGGAAAAGGGATACTCTCAGGAAGAGTTGCTGTTTTTGCAGCAGCTCATGTCGTTTGTATCTCAGGCAATAAAAAACTATCTGCATTACGAACATTCGGTGCGGGATGTAAAAACCGGCCTGTATAATCACGGATTTTTTATGACCCGCCTGAGCGAAGAAATTGCCCGCTCCAAACGGGTTGGCTATGAATCCTCGATTATTGTAATGGATGTTGATAAATTTAAAAACTTTAATGATACCTATGGCCACCTTGCGGGGGATCAGGTTTTGGAGTACATTGCCATTGCCATTAAGCAGAGCGTGAGAGCCGATGATATACCATCGCGTTTTGGCGGCGAAGAATTTACCGTTTTGCTTCCTAATACCGACAGGGTTAATACGTGGGTGATTGCAGAACGGCTGAGGACAAATATCGCCTCCATGGTTGTTCCCTGGAAGACTCCCCTGCCGCAGGTTACGATCAGCCTGGGTATCTGTACATTTGAAAATACATTTAATATAGACGCTCTGGAAATTATCCGCTGCGCGGACGAAGCCCTGTACATTTCCAAAGAGCGCGGACGCAATCGAACCACCATTTGGGGATCCGGCCTGATGTTCAAAATGATAAAAAAAGGTTTCGCATGATCGGGATAATCGGAGCAATGGAAGATGAGGTAACTCTGCTCCGGGACCGCATGGACGACAGGCAGACTGCCGAAATCGGGGGAGGGGAATTCTCCATCGGCAAACTGGGAAACAGGGAAGTCGTGCTGCTGCGCTGCGGCATTGGCAAGGTAAATGCGGCGGTAGGCTGCGTCCTGCTTATCAATAACTATAAACCAAATTTTATTATTAATACCGGCTGCGCCGGGGGCATCGGCTCCCCTGCGGGCGATTCCATGAATATCGGCGATGTAATTATCCCTAAGGGCCTGGTGTATCACGACTTTGACATAACCGCGCTGAATTATAAACCGGGACAGGTTCCGGGGCAGCCGCAGGTGTTTCCGGTAAACGAGCAGCTCTGCACGCGGGCAGTACAGGCGGTGAACGAATTAAAGGCGGAGCGGGTTCTTCCCGCTGATATAAATGTGCGGCAGGGCCTTATGGGTTCTTCGGATTCTTTCATGCATAAGCCGGAGCAAATTGAGCGCGTACAGCGGCTTTTCCCCGATATTCTCGCGGTAGATATGGAGAGCGCGGCAATCGCGCACTGCTGCCGCCTTTTTTACATTCCGGCAGTGATCATCCGCGCCCTCTCAGATATTGCCGGCATCGAATCATCGGTATCGTTCAAAGACTTCCTTCCCGTTGCCTCCAAAAGCTCTGCTGAAATTGTTATGCGGATAATCAGGAATAGTTGAGCCTGTTTTCTGCGGGCTATTGAGGTTTTTTCGGGGATAATCTATAATCTGAATAAACACAGTTTTTGCGGTTAGATGGGCGGGAGGCTAACGGTATGGACAATAAGCGTTTTGTAGCTATCGGTAAAATGACTATAGACAACCTCAGCGCCGAATGGAATATCCCCGATCTGCATTTTATTGTCAATAAAACGCCCTCCGGACTTTTCGAAGCAACTAACATTGAGTTTATACTGGATGCCGCGGGAAATACCATCGAAGAGTCAATAGAAGGGCTTTCCGGCCTTACCATCCATTACATTACGGCGGCTATGAATAAAGGTCGTGGTTATGATGAATTTATTGATAAAGTTAATTCTCTAGCGATGGAGGAATACTGGCGTGAATACCGGAATATCGAATTTTTGCTGGCCAGAAACCGGAAAGACCTGAGCCATGATATAGCGAACAAAATCAACGCAGCCATTAAAAATATGCTTGCGGAGGAAATTAAGCAGCAGATCAAAAATGTTGCGGCAGATGTCATTAAAACCTTTATTACGAATATAAATATACAAATCGCAACTCTGGAAGCGGCATAATGACCGATTACCTGCTTGTAGAATGTATCATTAACAATTTGGTGCAGGATGGGGTTATTACTGTTCCTCGCGAACCATGGAAAAAGACCGCAATCGGGACACAGTTCTATTACGCCGATTTTTTTCGTGCCGGCACAGGCTGCCTCGTGTCTTTTCGCATTTCTGTACTAAATGAAACCCATGTAATTTCAACAACCGCATTTGTTAATCAGGCTAATTTTTTCAATATCAACCCGGCGAAGATACTTAAGGAATGTAAGGTCTGAGTATTTCAGCGGACGACGGGAGTCGAACCCGCGTCACAAGCTTGGGAAGCTTGGATAATACCGTTATATGACGTCCGCATTGTTAATTATACGATAGCGGAAAATTCGGCCATTGTCAAGTTTCTTTCGGCTGGATTTTAAAGTGAGGCTGCTTAGTTCGCAATTTCCATTTCCAGGGATTCGAAAAGCAAGTCGGTAATTTTTATGCGGATGGTTTTGGCGTTTTTGGGAATGTCATATATGCCCTTTAGCGGTTTGGTTTTTTCGGGAATGTCAATTACTGTTGGCCGAAAAATTTCTCCGTCATAATTAAAGTCTATCATGACAGAATCAACGAGGGTTTGCCATTCGGCGTTGTCCAGCGGTTTTTTTCGCTTGAGTTTAGGCAAAAGTTTTGAGGGGCAGAAATTGCTTATAACGAGCCTGTTTTTGTTGACGGAAATTTCTGCCTCAGCCTGATTGGGGGAAAGCTCCGCATCATTGCCGGTAAAGACTTCAAAACCGGCGTATCGGGAAGCATTGCCGGGCTGCGAATCTATGGCGGCGGCTTTAAGCAGCCGTTTGACAGCGGTATGTATAGCGCCGGGGTGTATGTCCGCGCCGATAAAGCGCCGGCTGAGTTTCATGGCGGCTACTGCGGTAGTGCCGGAACCCATGAAGCAATCAAGGACAAGGCCGCCGGGTTTGGAAGATGCCTTGATGAATGTTTCAACGAGTTTTTCCGGTTTTTGCGTGGGGTAGCCGGCGCTTTCGTTTGAGTTGCCCGAATGTATGCCGGGGATTGCAATCCAATCAACCTGAATTCCGCCCCTCAGCAGGTACGGTTTTTCTCCCTTTCCGGCGGCCTGCTTCATTCCCGGAGTGAGTTTCGCATACGGCACTTCCCCCCTGTCATTTGCGTACGCTCCCCATCGTTTTACAGTGGCCGCGCTAGGCTCCATTCTGACTGCCTCGCTGTTAAAATAATTCGCCGCGGTTTTCGCGTAAAACAGTATGGCATCGTGCCGGGGCGGATACTTGTTCGTGAAATGCCCCTTGTTTACCAGATAGCACCACGCGATTTCATTCCTGAAATTTTCAGGCCCAAAGATTTCATCCATCAACAGGCGTAAATAATGATTGCTATGCCAGTCGCAATGCAGGTATATGCTTCCCGTATCAGCCAGCAATTCGCGCATCAGCACGAGCCTGTCATACATGAATTGCAGGTATTCATTATCAGGCCGCATATCAATAAATTGCTTTTCCATAATTAAACGCTTATCAGATGTATTTACTTTAGTTTTCTTTTTATAATTCACCCCCGAATTAAACGGCGGGTCAATAATGATTAAATCAATTTTTCCGCGAAACTCACCGATAAAATTGCACATAACGCGCAGATTATCCCCCAGGTAAATGCGGTTCATCCATTTGCCATTAGGCTTTCCGTATGATTCCACGCAGCGGGCGGGATAGTATTCCGTGCCGATAAAAGGCCGCTTTCCCGGCCAATGCAGTTCGGGATACTTTGCTTTTGATGCCGGGGCGTAGGCAACTCCGTTAAATTTAAAAAATTCAGAATTAGCGGGCATTATTGAATACAATTTATAGTTGTATTATAATACATTCTTTAATTGTTTGTCAAACAATTAAAGTCACAGCACAATACCCATGTGAAGCGGAGTAAGGCAACGTCGCGTGAACTCAGCAAGCTCTTTGGCGCAAATGTCAGGTTGTATAGAAATATCATGCGCTGGAGCCAAGAAGAATTGGCAGAGCAGATGAATGTCTCCAAAAACACAATCCATGAAATAGAAACAGGTAAAAAATTTGTAAGGTTGCAGCGGCTTACTGATTTTGCCGCTGTTTTCAATATCGAAGCGTACAAACTCTTTCTGCCCGAAAATATTCGTGATTATGACGCAAATATAGCGGTTGCACAGTATACCGAAGATGCCAAGGATGCGCTGGAAAATCTGTTAGGTGATTTTTTGACTAACACGAAAAAATAGAAAAAAATTTCGCGGCGGGGCGTTGTCATTCGCTGTCTGCCAGCATTTCTACTGCCAGCGATGAGAAGCCCTCATTTTTAAGATGGTATTTCAGAAAACGTTCTGGATTTGCGTTATTCCCATTGATGAGTTTTATATATTTTCTTCGTTTTTCGAGTTTTTTAACGTAACGCCGCAGAAGTTCCAGTTCGGTTCCGGCATCAAGCGCGGCTTTAAGGCCGGCTTCGGCGAGGTCCCGGTCAATGCCCCGGCTGCACAGGCTTGCAAGCAAACGCCGGGGGCTGTCGCCGCGTCGGGAAATGCGCGATTCCAGCCACAAGCGGACAAAACGCCGATCATCCACCAGCATTAATTCCTGTAGGCGAAAAAGCACTCGCTGTACGCATGATCTGTCGTGGCCGCGCTTTTCCAGCTTGCGCGACAGCCCGGCGGATGACTGCTCCGCACGGGCAATTAGCCTGAGGGCCGTCTTTTCCGCCCGCATACACGCGGACGCAAAACGCAGGGCTTCTTCCTCATCGCCGCTTACGCTTCGGCCCTCGCAGATTTCGGAAGCGTAAATGCCCTCATCAAAAGCCGGGGGCAGATAGCAGCATAAAAACGAAAAAAAAGAGCCGTCTGAAAGTTCGATGCGCCTGCCCGCTCCGTTGCTTTCTGTCTTGATGGAAATAATATTCATCGGGTTTGGGTCTCCCGCAAGACTATGGCAATGCAGAAATGTATGCCGGCGGCAGGGAAGCCGCTGTAACGGTTGCGTTAGCCGGAGTTTTTCAAAAAACTCCGGCCTAATATCATCAGCATGAAAGCTGATTAACGTTTCGAGAACTGGAAGCGCCGCCGTGCGCCTGCATGACCGAATTTTTTCCGTTCTACCATGCGGGAGTCGCGGGTTAAATAGCCGTTGCTTCTGAGGCTGGTATAGTTGGTTTGATCAACCTTGCACAACGCGCGCGCCAGACCGTGGCGGCAGGCGCCGGCCTGGCCGTGGCAGCCACCGCCGTAAACGTTAATCAATATATCATACTTGTTCTCATTGGCTGTTACCATCAGGGGCTGGTGTACCATCATGGCATGTTCCCCCAGGGGGAAATATGCGGCTAAGTCCTTGCCGTTTACCGAAATTTTGCCGTTTCCGTCCCGGACATATACACGGGCTACCGAGGTTTTCCGTCTGCCGGTGCCAATTCCTAGATTCTTAACCATTCAATACCTCACAGATCAATCGCCGTTGGATTCTGGGCAGCATGGGGATGCTGCGCCCCGGCGTAAATTTTTGCGTTTTTGGCCATTTTTCTGCCTAATGGCCCCTTGGGGAGCATGCCTTTTATGGCAAGCTCAAGCGGCGCGGTCGGATGCCGGGCCGCGAGTTTCTCGTAAGTATCGCTCTTGAGGCCGCCGACATAGCCGGAATGACGGTAGTAAAGTTTCTGCTGGGCTTTCCTGCCCGTAATAGCAACTTTATCCGCATTTATGATCACCACATAATCCCCAAGTTCATGGTGCGGGGCAAAAATCGCCTTGTTTTTTCCCCTGAGCATGGACGCAACTTTGGCTGCAATCCTGCCCATAACTTTGCCCTCGGCATCAATAATATACCACTTTCGTTCCGCTGTCGCGGGTTTTACAAAAACTGTCTTCATTTCTTTAAACCTTCCAAAAAATCTGTAACGGGTAAATACCTATTTTGCCAAAAAGCTCAAAAAGAGTCAAGGGCTTAAAAACCGCATCCATGGCGGCTAAAGCAATCATCATCCGTGCCGTATCCCGATACCTCAAACAACAATCCCCATTCCCTGATCCCCTGTCCCCACCTATAGAATCAGCTCCCAATACCCCACGTCCAGCCAGCGGCCGCTTTTGAAGCCCACCTCGTTAAACTGGCCGATTTTCTTAAACCCGTATTTTTCGCACATTTTCGCGCTTGCTTCATTGGGCAGGGTAATTCCCGCTACCAGGGCATGGAGGCTGGTTTTGCGGGCTTCTTCCAGCAGTCTGCCCAAAAGCTCCGTCCCCCTGCCCGTTCCCTGGCTTCCGTTCTTGAGATAGACTGAAACCTCTGCGGAATTCCGGTATGCGGTTCTTTCCTTCCATTTATTGACATACGCATAGCCGAAAATTTCCCCCTCATCTTCCCGAACCAGAAAGGGATACGCGCCGCTGATTTTTTGAATACGCGCTTCCATATCCGCCAGCGAGAGAATTTCCTCCTCAAAGGTGGCAACGGTGTTTTCGATATAGTGATTGTATATATCGCGGATAGCCGCGGCATCGCTGAGTTTAACAGGCCGTATCATAGCTTATGCACAATTCAGGCATCTTCCTGTTTTTCGGCGGCTTCTTTTTTGGCTTCGGCGCGGTCTTTCATATCGGCGACTCCGATGAAAACCGCGATAATGCCAATTATCAATGCCGCTATTGGCACGCCGCCGCGCAGGAACGTAAGCACATCGCCGGACCAGCCAAGCCCAAAGCCCGCTTTTTCGGGAGGCAAAATGGCAAAGAACGCAGCAGCCAGAATTAAAAGCCCAATAAGTATTGATTTCATTAACTCCTCCTAAAAATTAAAATAATTCGGGGATTTCCTTTTGCAGAAAGTCCTTAATTGTTTTTGTGTGGCTAAGAACAAGGCGCACATCTTCATCAGAAAGGCTCAAGCCCCTATCATAACGTGGTTGCCCCGAAAACTGAGTTATTATCGAACAAAGAGAGGATATGCTCACAAATGACGGGCGGTGCTTTTCTGCGATTTTACAGAGTTGCATCAAATCATGAATATAGGGAGGCTCTTCTCCCAAAATTACCAAAGCGCCTTTCAGGTACTTCTCCGCAGCCTGCTGGCAGTGGAAGGCGATGATCTCTGTCGGAATCGGCCTCATATTTACCGCAAGGTAATCGGCAACGGACATATCCCGCTCCGCCAGTATTCTCCAGTCCTCTGGCGTGTTTGTTTGTTTAGCCTGTTTAGCCATAAATGCGTACCCCGTCCCTGTTTACTATCCGCTCCAGTGTCATGTCGCTCATGCGGTTCACGAAGTCTTTTTTCTTTTTTGCGATAATATCAACGGGCATTGACTTTTTACGGTCAATAGCCATGCGGATTTGCAGGCCCGCGTCAAGGTCCCGCAGGGGAAAATCGTCTTTTAGTACCACATACAGGTCAAGGTCGGAATCCTTGTGGGGTGTCCCGTAAGCGTAGGAACCGAAAAGGTATATTTGCTCAACGGGAATAGCATTGATGATGAGTTCCTTGAGTTTATCCAATTCCGCCTGCACTGCTTCGTTCATAGATAAAGTATGCTGCAATTTGGGTGATAGTGCAATACGTACAGAGGCCACGCGCCCCGAATGAGTATAGAAAATTGCGGGTCAAGTTTAGCCTTCAGGCAGGGTTGTTTTATTGATGCCGATACTTTCGAAAAACCATTATCAGGAAAGCGGCAATAAAAAAACTCATACGCAGCAACGGTAAAACAATGGCGGCTACCGGAACTGACCCTATAGCAAAGGCATCGCCGTTGGTGAGACCGAATAGGTCGAGTATCGAATAGACAATCTCCGCATAAGCCGCAATAGTCCCAATGACCATAAGCATCCACGCCGCGTCCCGTATTTTTGACCAGAGCATTATGGCAAAAAACGTTGCTACCGCGCCAAAAATCAGGCGGCTCGTAACAAATAGTATCTGGCCTGAGTCCATGACTATAGTATTATATTTTGATGATAAAATTGCAAGATGTATGGGAGAGGGGATCAGGGATCGGGGACTGGGGATTAGGGATATTTGTTCGCAGTCTGTGTGCGTTGGCAACACGCTATGTGCGCGAACAACAACAACCCCGATCCCTAGTCCCTGATCCCTAGTCCCGTTTACAATTCCAGTTCAAGCGCCCCCAATGGCCTGATACGCAGTTCGGTAAGCGAATTCGCACCGAACACCGCTTCAATGCATGAGCGGTATGGGGCAAGGGCATCCAGCGGAACATAGGCTTGAATGGTTCCGGCAAAGCCGCCGCCGTGAACGCGGCATGAGCCTTTCAGTTTTTGTTGCCGAAAGAAATTTTTGCTTATTGCGAGCGCGGCGGCTATGCCCTGCTGTTCGCTGTTTCGCGGCGAGTAGATGTTTTGCAGCAACTGCCACGACGAGTCCCCGGATTCGTTTACCAGTTCCAAAAAACAGATGAACGCGCCGAGTTTGGCTTGCGCGTGTTCTGCCGCGCCCATTTCTTCCAGGGCATGAGTCATTTCATCAACGCGGTCGTTTTCATCAAAAAAGTGAATTGCCCTCAGCAGGGCGCGGTCGCCGACCGCTTTTCGCAGTTCCGCCGCAGCGGACAGCACGGTGTCGCGGTCAAGCCCGGCGAGTACGGTTTTGCCGAAAAACGCGGCAACGGCTTTCATTTCGGCGGGAATCGCAGCGTAGTCCGGCGTAAGGTCAGCATGGCTGTCGGCGGTATTCACCACGCACAGCGCGTAGCCAAGAGCAGCCGGATCAAAACTAACGCGCCGCAGGCGGGGATAGTCGGCGGCCTCCGGCACTGGGGCAAAATCAATCGCCACTGCTCCGCCCAACGCGCAGGCCGCCTGATCCATCAGGCCGCAGGGCTTGCCAAAGTATTCATTTTCCGCGATTTGACCGATACGGGCGATTTCCAGCGCGCTGCGTACGCCGCCTCCGTACAGGCAGTCAAAAATGCGGGCAATGAGCGTTTCCACCGCAGCAGACGAGGAAAGCCCCGAACCGGGCAGCACGGCGGAGGCGGCGTTTGCGCTAAAGCCGTTGACCGCTGTGCCGCAGCGCCGCAATTCGGCGGCAATGCCCCGTATCAGGGACTCGGTTTTTCCCTGCTCCGCCGCGTACGGCTGTAGAACGGGATTCCCTTTTTCATCGCTCAGGCTTATTTTTACATCGGGGTAGCCCGCAGAACGGAAAAAAACCGTGTTGTCCCGGCGCTGCCTCACAATGGCAACATTATCCAGTTGAATTGACGCGGCCAGAACCTTGCCGCAGTTGTGATCCGTGTGGTTGCCGCCCAGTTCTGTCCTGCCCGGGGCGCTGAATACCCGCAAGTCCCCGCTATCGGCTGCCGCTTGCTGGCCATCATCAAAATCCCCGCCGCGCATTTCCTCAACAAGCGCTGTATATCGCTGACGGGCCGCTTCAACCCCGCCGGGGCCGTACAGTTCCGCAAAGAGTTCCCCCGCGCGGGGCGAGGCAATTTTTTCTAAAAGTTCTCTCTGAATCATGCTTGCTATTGTAGTATCTTTTTTTAATTTTAGTTATACTGTTTGTATGAGTGAAAATTTTGATGAACCGAAAAAAGACAGAAAGAAAAACAATGGCCCCCTGTTTCCGTTTGGGGACGGCCCCAAACTTCCCGACATGAAGCCTTCCGGGGGCTGGAAATATTTCATTATATACATGGGCGTTTTAATTATCGGGATTAGCCTGTTTAATTATGTATTTCTGCACAAGGTAAATCCGACCATTGATTTTTCCAATTTCAAGGCGAGGATAGGGTCCGGCGAAATCAAGCGGGTAGAGATGACTGAATCGTATTATACCGGTTACACCACGCTTGCCCCCCGAAGGGAGCTTACTCGCTCCATATCCGGTTCGCATATGACATCTCAGGAACCGGTATACCGCACAGTGCCGATTTACGATCCTGATTTTTTAAAACTCATGGATGAGAAAAATGTCGCGTACTACGCGGTGTCCCGTCAAGGCGGCGCGATTTTGAGCATCATTTTTAACTGGGTACTGCCCATAGCGTTTTTCCTGTTAATCGGGCGCTTCATCATGCGGCGCATGGGCAATATGGGGAATGTCCTTTCGGTTGGCCAGAGCAAGGCGGTGATTGTTGCCGAAGGCGATATAGTTACGCGGTTTTCCGATGTTGCCGGAGTGGACGAGGCGAAAGACGAACTCGTTGAGGTTGTTGATTTTCTGAAAAATCCCAAAAAGTATACCGAGATTGGCGGCAAGATTCCTAAAGGGGTTTTGCTGGTTGGGCCGCCCGGTACGGGCAAGACCCTGCTGGCGCGCGCGGTGGCCGGCGAAGCGGGGGTGTCGTTTTTCCGCATGAGCGGCGCCGATTTTGTGGAGATGTTTGTGGGCGTGGGCGCGGCCAGAGTCCGGGACTTGTTCAAGCAGGCGCGGGAAAAAGCGCCCTGCATTATTTTTATTGATGAGTTAGACGCAATCGGCAAAAGCCGGATCAACAATATTGCCGGCGGCAATGACGAGCGCGAGCAGACGCTCAACCAACTGCTCGTTGAGATGGACGGATTTGACGCGAGCGGCGGCCTGATCATTCTTGCGGCGACCAACCGCCCCGATGTGCTTGACCCGGCCCTGCTCCGTCCCGGACGCTTTGATCGGCAGGTGCTCGTTGACCGGCCTGACCTGAAAGGCAGGGAGGCTATCTTGCGGATTCACTCAAAGCCGGTCAAGCTCGATCCGGCAACCGATCTTTCCGCCATTGCGCGTATAACGTCCGGTTTTTCCGGAGCCGACCTTGCCAACATTGTCAACGAAGCCGCGCTGCTGGCGGTGCGTGCCGGCAGAAGGCTCGTTGCCCAGCGCGACTTTGACGAAGCGATTGAAAAAACCGTTGCAGGCTTGCAGAAAAAAACGCGGGTGCTTAAACCCGAAGAGCGTACGCTCACCGCGTATCACGAATCCGGCCACGCGCTGGTAGCGGCCTTTACCCCCAAGGCCGATCCGGTGCAGAAAATTTCAATCATTCCCCGCGGCTTTGCGCTGGGGTATACCCTGCAAATGCCCACTGAGGATCGTTTTACCGTTACGCGATCCGATCTGCTGGGAAAAATCTCCGTACTGCTGGGAGGCCGCATTGCCGAAGAAATGATCTCCGGCGAGTATTCAAC
>JGI24698J34947_10000674_pt1 | contig 16634 bp, 17 predicted proteins | sample TergutMp193P3_FD_34947 | JGI IMG/M metagenome (IMG submission 34947) | reverse complement strand
GTAAATAAGGCCACGCCACGAGCTGTCCCAATGGGTGGATTCCTGCACCTGTAAAATTTTGCGGATGAAAGAACGCCCATCGAGCTGCCCTCAGGGCTAGCCCGCTTCGCCGCGCTAGATCGATTTGTATGACACTGTTTGCGATCAGAGCGGCAAATCAGCGTTTAAAAATCACTGTATTCGCCACACGGCCGTCCATCACAATATTAAGCGGCTGATTCGCGCTGCTCCACCTGCAGAATTGCAGCGTTTTTTCGCGGGGGAGGGATTTGAGCCATTCCCAGTCGACGCGGTCTTTTTCGCGGCCGGGGGAAACCGACAGGTAGCCGATGTTCATGCTGGTGAGGTTGTGGAAGAAATGGCTTCCCTGGGAAGATTCGACGCTGAAGTTGGGCAGGTTGGTTTCGACGATGACGCGGGCAAAGGAGATTTGCGGGAACTTCACCGGGATGCCAAGCGAATGGTCCCGCGTCCCCCAGCGGCCGGGGCCGATGAGGACATAATGGCGGGCGCGCGCTTTCAGGAGGCCGTTCAGTTCGCCAATTTCCTTCGCGATTTCGACCGTTTGCATTTTTGAGAAAGATTCGGGATCGACCCATACGATGTCGCCGATGGAAGTATCCCTGCCGTTGCCCATGCTCCGGCCGGAGATGACAAAGCAGTCCTCGGGAACAATTTCGCTCAAGTTCTCCTCAAGCCTGCCGGTGTTTTGGGTGAGGGGCTTGAGCTGCAGAAAATAGAAGACCGGCTTTTTATTTTCCATGGTGACGGCAAATTCGATTTCGACGGGCAGGCCCATGCTCTTTGATCCGACGTCAAGAACCGCGTCCACAACCTCGGCGAAAGGAAAAATATCGTACTTGAGTAACGGCGCGAAATTGACTATCCTTGGCCCTTTGTTTCCAATACCGGGTTCTAGCCTGTCGTCTTCCCTGTTAATCGTGCTTACCGTCATGGCGAAGTCCGGGTTGGCTTCCGCCTCGGCGATATCAAGACATTCCAGCGTCGCGTCCGAACCCGGCAGAAGGTTAAATTCCGCTCGTTCCATGTCAAGCGCGAAAAAATTTCTCTGCGAGCCCTCGATTTTCGATCCCGCCGAAACAACGTCAAGTTTCGGATAACGGGGCGAAAATCTGAAAGCCGCCCTGCCGTCGACGACATAGCAGCCAAGCCCGATAGCGGCAACGCAGAGGCCGTCATCCGGCTTGAGATACGAAACCGGGTAGTAGTTGTACGACTGCGCGGTCCCAGAAATAATCGGATAGTACCATCTGCCGTTCCGCGTGCCCGCGAGTTCCTGTATAATAACCGCCATGCGCTCTTCCTCGATTTTGTATGACGCCGCGTCAAAGTAGTGCCGGGATGATTCAATATAGAGACTCGCGTAAATTAGCTTGATTGCGTCGCACAGTTCGGAAAGCCGCGCTTCGATATCGAGCGCGGCGTTGGGGATGACATACGTATCGTATACGCCGGAAAACGTGACCATGAGCATGTCTTCAAATAGACCGGAAGAGCGCACCGCCAGGGGTTTGTCTGTCGTGGACAAAAACAGCCGCAATCGATCCAGCAGAGCCATGTCCATGGACAGCGACAGGAACAGCTTCTTGATTTCGTCATCGTTAAGCGCAAACCACGAAAACCCCCACATATTGTTGCGGTCCATGAACCTCTCGAATTCGTCTATGCCGATAAACGCCGTATAGGGAAGTCTTATTTCCATCTTCTCCTGCAGATTGGTAAAAGCGAGATTGTCGATGAGGCTGCTGATAAAGGCAAGGCCGCGCCCCTTGCCGCCGATAGAACCACCGCCGAGCCTGGCGAGTTTTAGCCGCGAAGAACCGGACGAAGCGTTATTTTCGTAAGAAGAATCAAGCAGCGGGATGCTGCCGCGGGTCTTGTCCTCATGTATTTTGTCAAGACTCTCGACAAGAAAGGCGCGCAGCGCGTCGACCGTCTCAAAATCGTCGGGGCCGTATGCCCGCACAATCCTGGCAAAGCGCACTTCACCCCTCGCGACCAGCCACATGGAAAAATGATTTCTGCTCGCGTGGTACAGGAGGGACTCATTGGGAATGGTCTTTATCTGAGTTTCAAACTCGCTCATTTTTTCCACACGCGCCAGTTCCCGTCCGTCGGGCATCCTGAAAACAAAGGGGCCGAACCCAAGATGAGTCCGAAAAAAAGCCGTTAACTCATGAACCAGGGTGTTCGAGTTCTTGTCGGCAAACTCAGCGCCTATCGCGTGGGCCCTCTCGCGGTTTGAAGTCTCGCTTGACTGCAGCAGAACGGGAAGATCGGGTTTCCTCGCCTTGACGGTCTGGCAAAATTTAAAGCCGGCCTCGGGGTCTTCCACGCCGTTGACAGAGTAGCGTATATCGGAAATGACCGTTAGGAGAAACGGCTCGTAACGGTTCAACAATTCTAAAGCTTCATCATAGTTCGTGGCGTGAAGTATCTTCGGGCGCCACCGCATCCTCAAGACCTTGTTTTTTTCAACGGAGCGTTCGTCTTCCACGAGGAGCTTCGTCTGGGTCATCACCACGGAGAAGAGCCGCGGCAGGAAGCGCGAATAATAGCGTATCGAATCTTCAACGAGCAGGATTACCTGAACCAGCCCTGTTTGTGTGTCGCTTTCAACGTTACGCAGATCCTCAAGATATTTGATCATCCCGACAAACAATTTGGAATACCCGTTCCAGACGAAAATCTTGTCAATGCAGGTTTTGCATTCGGCCCTGTTTTTGTCCAGCCCGGCAAGGCTTGAGTTGTTCATCACCAGAAGCATAACCGGAACGTCCGCCTTGCGCGACTTCATAAAGGCGGCCAGCTCAAGCGGCGCGTCAAAATCAAGGGCCGCCATGAGTATGACCATGTCGTACTTGCCCTGTTCAAACATCTCCCTGGCAGATTCGGGCGTGTACGCGCAGGTAACGCGCGGTATGGTCGTAAGGCTCAGGTTAAAAAACTCGCCGTAAATCTGTTCCGACAACGCCCCGTCCTGTTCAAGCACAAACGAGTCGTACAGGCTTGCCACAAGCAGAATCTCACGCACCCGATAGCGCATAAGGTCATGAAACATATCCCGCTCACGGCGCTCTTTGTGATAAACCTCCACGAGGTCATCGAAATACATGGCGTTATGGTACTACGCGGCAAAAGGTTAGGCAAGGATGCTGAAAAAGGTGACAGTCACCTTTTTTGGCTTCGCAGTCGGGTGGTGACAGTCACTTTATTCCCATATATTATATCGTATGAATATCATAAAGCGGCCTTTCCGGTACCGGAACGATAACGTGGTACTTTATCTCATTGGAATCAATATACTGGTTTATCTGGCTGAAATGCTGCTGCGAAACCTGCCGATAATCACCAATTTTTCCATGGTTCCCATTTTGGTGCTGGCGCGCGGCTGGGTCTGGCAGTTTGTCACATACATGTTCGTGCATGATCCGAATTCGATAACACATTTGTTATTCAATATGCTCGCGCTCTTTCTCTTTGGCCGGCATGTGGAAAGGCACATGGGAAGCCTGGAATTTCTCCTTTATTATCTGCTCACGGGGGTACTGGCGGGTGTTTTTTCTTTCGCTGTGTTTATTTTAACCGGTAATTATGTGATTTTCCTCATGGGCGCGTCCGGGGCCATCTTCGCGGTGCAGTTGGCCTTCGCGGCGTTTTTTCCGGATTCCATCGTTTACCTCTGGGGCCTGCTTCCATTGAGGGCGCCGGTTATGGTGCTGGGATTCACGGCGCTTGAGGTGTTCTCCCTGCTAACGGGAATTAACGGCAGTGTCGCGCACGCAACCCACCTGGCGGGCTTCGCTTTCGGGTGGCTTTATTTTCTTGTGCGTTTCGGCATAAACCCATGGCGGGCCATGCGCCGATAATAAAGGGTGATAAAAAAAATCTTTCTGGTTTTTTTATTATTGCCTCTTTCCTCTTTCCTCATTCCGTTAAACGCCCAGGATGTGTTAAGGGGAGAGGTGAAAATAGAACTGGAGCCTATTTACGGCACTTATCTTGAAGAGCAATACGATGCACTGGAAGCTGAAACCGGTTATCGCCGGGCACTGGAATTGGCGTCCTACTTTTTCGCCGCCCAGATTTACGGCTGGTCCTTTTACTATGACATCGGCGAGAGGGCCCGGGGCATTGCTGAAGAGATGGAGTTGACCCCGCTCGGAGAAATCCCCTGGGGCGATCCCGGGCTTCATGTCACGGACACCAATGCCAAAGACCGGGTGCTCTCCGTTTGGATGGATTACCGGCCAACGGACGCCCAGCGCCGCCGGCTAGAGATGTGGAAAATGGGGAATGTCAGGACAGCCCAGGCGATAGGCTACACTCCCCTGGACGGCCCGGCGACGACGGAAAACTGGCTGACGCTCAGGGAAAAAGCCCTGGAAGACGCCGCCCGCGCGGCGATAAGGGCCATGCTTCAGGGAAGCGAACGGAACCGCCCCAAGGAAGCCACAGGTTTTATCAGCCTGGAAGCATTTCCCAATTTTTGGATGAGCAGCGGCCGTTGGGCGGTACAGGCCAGGTTCAAAGTTGAGATTAAAGAAATCATTCCCTTTGCCGCGTATTAAGTATATACTTGTTACATGGTAGAAATCTTTAAACAGGCGCTTGAGGGGCGGGCTTTTGAGTACGCGGTTATACCAACCGGTTCCATCACGTTCTCCCCTGAACTGCTCAAAGCCTGTGAGGCGAACGTTTGCGGTATGTACAACAAATCCTGGACCTGCCCGCCGGCCGTCGGGCCCATGGAGAAGCAGAGAGAGAAAATCCTGGCCTTCGATTCCGTGTTCGTTTTTACCACCAAAGCGGACCTTGACGATTCCTTCGATTATGAAGGCATGGTTCAGGCGAAAGATTACCACGACCGGCTTACGGCCGCGATGCACGATCGTTTTGGCAAAACCAATCCCGTCTTCGGCGCGGGCGGCTGCAAGTTATGCGAAATATGCGCGTACCCCGATCCGTGCAGGTTCCCGGACAGAATATATTCATCGATTGAGGCGGCCGGAATCGACGTGACACAACTCAGCAGGGCCGGGGGGATACGTTACAATAACGGGGAAAATACGATTACGTATTTTTCAATGATTCTTTTTAACGGGTAGTTTATGAAGATACGCATCCAAAACAGCCAGATTGTCTGTGACGCGGGAACGGGAGAGACTATCCTGCTGGCGTGCAGCCGCGCGGGCGTCATACTGTCCGCGCCCTGCGGCGGACGCAATCGCTGTGGAAAGTGCAGGGTGCGGCTGCTTGAGGGGCAGGTTTCCGGCGCGGCGCCTGACGCGGAAGGCTGGGTGCGGGCGTGCCTCGCGGTTCCACTGACCGGCATCACCATCGCCTGTTCCGGGAACAGTGAAATATTGGACAACGAAGTCACAGGCCCGGCGTCAGCCGCCACTCGCGCGCCCGCCCGCGCCGGCGTTGCGCTTGACATAGGGACTACCACGGTCTCGGCGAGGCTTGTCGATTTGGATACTCAACTGGCGCTGGATACGCTCTCGGAGTTGAACGATCAAAGGGCCTTCGGCGCCGATGTGATGAGCCGCATAGGAGCCGCGAGGAACGGCAAGACCGGTGAGCTATTCACACTGATAAACCGTCAAACGCGACGCATTCTCGGTTCTTTTCAAAAGCGCTGGGGGCTCTCCCGTATCGAAAAGCTCTCTGTCAGCGCCAACACGACGATGCTGCACCTCTTCCTCAACGTCGATCCCTCGGGCATGGGCGAGCTGCCCTTCACCCCGGTGTTCCTTGAGGAGAGGGAATTGAAGGGAGAGGCGCTCTCGCTCCCCGTGGAAAGCGTAACCGTGCTTCCATCCATCGCGGCCTTCATCGGAGCGGACATCATCGCCGGACTTGCGGTGCTTGACATTCTTGACACACCCGGCCCATCCCTCTTTGTCGACATCGGCACGAACGGTGAGATGGCCATTGCGCATAACGGCAGGATTTTCTGCTGTTCCGCCGCTGCGGGCCCCGCCTTTGAAGGGGCGGAGATCTCGTGCGGGATGGGCGGCGTGAAAGGCGCCATCAGCAGGGTGGAACCGGTTGCCGGCGCATCCGCCGGCGCGTCTACGACTAACGCCGTCTCAATCAGCACCATCGGGAATGTCCCGCCGCTCGGGATCTGCGGCTCCGGCCTCATCGACGCCGTGGCCGTTATGCTACAAAAGGAAATAATTGATGAAACCGGCCGCATGGCTGAAGCGAAGCGGGACTTTTATCTCGCGCCTGATGTTTCAATCACGGCGAGGGACATCCGCCAGTTTCAACTTGCCAAAAGCGCGATTCTCTCAGGCGTCAACATACTCTGTAAAAACGCGGGGCTTCGACCGGCGGATGTAAAAAACGTGTTTATCGCCGGCGGATTCGGTTTTTTCATCAACAAAAAAAACGCCATTGCAGCCGGAATCTTTCCAGGGGAATTTCTTGATACAATAACAATCTGCGGCAATACGAGTCTTCAGGGCGCGGAAGAAAGCCTCAGCGAGGAAGGGTTCATGGCACGGTGTAAAGAGATAATTGGCAAGTGTTCGGTAATCGATCTTGCCGCTGACCTTTCCTTCATGGACGAGTATGCGGAGAATATGCTGTTCAATGTCGAATAAACTCCAATTTGTCGGTGAGTCTGTCACAAAAAAAACCGAATAATACTTTGGCTAACGGGTGGGCAAGTGCCGAGACGAAAACGTTAGTTAGACAAGAACATACAGATTGCGAGCCGAGTAAGCCCATTCGGGCAGCTCGATGGCGCATTCTTTTTTTAGCGGTTCTGACTTCATAATTAATCAAGGCTCTTTTTTATACACGTGCCATGCTGCCCTCAGGGCTTACTCGGCCTCGCATCTGTAATCTCTTGTCAATTAGCAAATGGTTTTTCATCGGCACTTGCCCACCCATCTACCAGTATTATTCGGATTATAGTAAGCCAACTACCCGACATATTAGTGTTTTTATCACGGGGAAGAGATTATTTTCCTTAAAAGCTGACAGTCACCCTTTGGCCGGCTTTGCCGGGTGATATGCAGAATTCCACCACCGGAAAAACCCTGATTGTCGGCTTGATAGCTTTGTTGTCTGACATATCTTTGTCGCGGCTGGATATGGATAGCCTTGAGGGCAGCATGTTATTTAGCTGCCCCTCAAAGCTATCCATATCCAGCCGCACCGATCTGATATGTATGGTAACATATGCGATCATCCCGACAAATCAGTGTTTTCAAAAATACTCTGTTAAATGTTGCGGCCTCGCGGTGAACACCCGCTTCAGAGTTTCAATATTCCCGTGTACCTCAAGCCCGGACTGTCTCGTGAGCAGGGCGTTTTCCAGGGAACGGCAGCCGGTAACAAGCTGGCTCAGGGTGGGAATATCGCATGATATGTCGGCTTCCTTTTGGGTACGGGTAACGCGGCTTTCGTTTGACGCGTATTCAACGAGGTACCTGCCGGAATTGGCGGCGATCATTTCGTCGTTAACCGCAATCACCCAGGAACCCTCGCCGCCAGGCCGCCGCATCTTCTCAAGCGCCGCCTTTACGTTGATCACCCTGGTCATGTCCCGCGGGATTATCGTCTGTTCCAGCTCATTTACTTCGCTTGTGAAATCCGCCGGGTCGAGGAACGTTGGCATGAGCCACCGGAATTTCTCGAATTGCGCCTCAAGACCGCTCACCAGACTCAAGACCCCGTAGAGTGCGTCCCTGCCGGTGAACGCAAGCTCCCGGACATACATGATATGCTCGTCGTCTTCAAACTTGTCCTCGTATTGGATGTAAGCGCGGCTGCTGCCCGCCTCGTCCCGCCAAAGGTAAAGAAAAACCCCGCTGGCGTAAGGATCGCGCATAACCCTCTTCCACGCCCGGTTGTCCGGCCAGTAGTCCCGGCATATCCCGTGGTTAAGATCGGCAATGTAGTTCTTGTGGATTTCGTTTAACGCCGAAGTGTCGTCACCGGGAAAAATCAGGGTAAACTGCCCCCGGAGTTTGTGATGGGAAAATTCCCCGGCCGGGATGGTGATCTCGTTCCGGCTGTGGGCCAGTTCATAGCCGAACTTGCGGTAGAAATCGAAAGAGAAAGGATGCAGGTTGGAAAAGATCACCCCTTTCTCGTACGCTTCCGGCAGAAACCTTTCGAACATGGCCCGCACGTGACCGCCTTTGCGGGCCTCGGGCAGGGTTCCCACCCCGCCTATGCCGATCATGGGAACGCTCTGCCCGTCGAAACGCATGAGGAAGTCTATTTCCGTCATGGCGGAGACGAGCCTGCCCCCCTCGAAAACCCCGCGCGTCCACTCAGGCGGATGGGCGGTTTTCTCCGGGGCCTCTTCTTTCGAAAAATCCCGGCGCATATTGTAAACCACGGTCACAAGCCGCGAGTAAGCGGGCATATCTTCGGCGCGGAGCCTGAGTATTTCCGTCATTGTTAACTCCCTTGAATAATCTTGAATGAAGTGTACAATAAAACCATGTAATAGCGAAGCTTGTTAAAAAAGCCCCGCAAAAAAAGGTGATTAAAGTGAGCAACATCCAATCGACGTTTTTATTCTCGCTTCCCACGAGGATCGTGTTCGGTCCCGGCTGCCTCAAGACCCTCCCCGAGGCATTGAAGGGACTGCATGCCGCCCATCCGCTGATCGTAACCGACAAGGGTGTCGCCGCCGCCGGGATACTCGACAAGGCAAAAGCGCACCTGGAAGGGAAGCTGCAGTTCAGTGTGTTTGACGGTGTCGAGGCCAACCCCAGGGACGTGAATGTGGCCGAAGGGGCCAGGGCGTACAGCTCTTCCGGCGCGGATTCGATTGTCGCGTTAGGCGGCGGCAGCCCCATAGACTGCGCCAAGGCGATTGGCGTTCTTGCGGCTAACGGCGCCTCCGAAATAAAAGCCTACGAGGGAAAGAACGCGCATTCAAAGCCGCTGCCTCCTCTGGTGGCCGTACCGACCACGTCGGGCACGGGCAGCGAACTCACCTTCTCCTCGGTTATTACCGACACGAAGAACAAGTACAAGATGACGATAAAGAACGCCTTCACCGCGGCGAAAACGGCCGTCTGCGACCCGGAACTCACGCTGACCGTCCCCGCGGCCATCACCGCGGCCACGGGCATGGACGCGCTCACCCACGCTATTGAGGCGTTCACCGCGGCCAGCGCCGAGCCCATAAGCGACGCCGTCGCGCTTTACGCGGTGGAACTCATTAACGGGAACCTCGTGAAAGCTTTTAAAGACGGCGCCAATCTTGAGGCCAGGAGCAATATGCTCATGGGAAGCATGCTCGCCGGCATCGCTTTCAGCCACTCGGACGTGGCGTCGGTGCACTGCATCGCCGAGGCCCTTGGCGGGATGTACGATTTACCCCACGGTGTGTGCAATGCGATTTTCCTTCCGTATGTGATGGAATACAACATGAATTACTGTGTAGAAGGCTACGCGAGGATAGCGCGGGCGATGGGGCTTTCATTCCCTTCGGAACGCGCCGGGGCCGTGGCTGCGGTGATGGCGGTGCAGGAACTTGCCAAAGCTGTCAAACTGCCGTCATTCGCCAGCCTCAACGTCAAGGAAGAGGATTTCCCCGCAATCGCCGCAGCCGCGGCAAAGAACATCAGCACCGGAAGCAACCCCCGCCCCATGAGCGAAAGCGATTATGCGGAAGTGTTGAAGATGGCATTGAGATAGATGGTTTGATTTTTTTTATTTTATGGGATATATTTTAAATCCCCGTTATATGTTATCATAACGTTACGCGTTAATCGCAATTCAGCAGGCTGGGGTAATTATGAAGAAATTATTTTTACTTGTTTTTCTGGCAATATTCTTCTTCTCTTTTAATCTTTATGGGCAGACGATTGAGACAGAAATCATACCGCTGTTTCCGGATTCCGTTATGCTGCTTTTTCACGACTTAGGATGGAACTTTTTAAATTCTTTTGCGTATAACTATGGAACCAATTCTATTTTTTCCGTCGCGGTAACGTATGCCGCCATAGAAAGCGGATTTGATCTTTACTGGAGAAACATGGCGTATGACAATACTTTTCTGGAAAAAGCGGGAATTCCGTCGGTGTACATTGGTTTTGCCGTTCCTATACTTCAACCGTTTGCAGCCTATTTTACCGGATATGCGCTTAAGGACACCAAATTGCAGGTTTTGGGATTGGCCCTGACGCAATCATTGGCCTGGACTGCGGCAATACAGGCCGGGCTAAAACTGCTTACCGGCAGGGCCGAGCCCGGTATCAGCGATGTTGCCTGGCACACAAGGGGAGAGCGGGATGAAGATAACAGCGCCTCATTTAAATGGCTCAACACGAATTTTCTGACGGGCTGGCCAAGCGGGCATGTCGCGCACGCATTCAGCACCGCCGGGATAATATCTGAAATATACAAGGATAATTTATGGCTGAAGATAGGCGCATATACGTACGCTACGTTGATGGGAGTGTTTGTCTCATTTAATGTGCACTGGGCATCCGAAAGTGTTGCCGGCGCGCTATTGGGATACGCAATGGGTAAAACGATAGGAAGAAGCTTTAGTGGATTGTTGGGGAACAATAAAACCGAAGACAATTTCTCATTGGTTGTTATTCCAAATAGGGCGGGTTTTGCTGTTCAAGTGGCGATGAGGATGTGAACCTGGCCCCGGCTTGGCATACCACCTGATAAGCTTTGGTCCAAGGTTTAAGTTTATGCTGTTGCGTTTTTCTCCGTTTTCCTGTAATGTATCTTTAATTAATTTTATCATCAAAACTATTGGAGGTAGCATAGATGAAAAAAGGTATTTTTTTGGTTTTATTAATTTTCTTACTGGCTTGTGGGATTTGCTTCGCGGAAGGTTTTGATCTTGGTGCGTCAGGTCTCTTTTTTATGACAGGGGAAGAGAATGTTCATATCTTTGGAGTAAATATTGCGGGATCTATGTTCTTCAACGATTTTTTCGGAATAGGAATTTATGGGAACATATACATATTGGGTAAAGGTTCTGTAGCTCTTCCCTTTGATTTTCTGGCTGGTTCTGCTATAAAAATTGTTAACACTGATAAATTCGCGCTTCCGGTTGCATTAGGATTTTATATGTTTAATATTTTCGGTGTTACTAGCACAGAATTTGGTGGTATTATACCTGCATATTACTTTGACCTTGGACCTGGAGCGAATATCAGCGCTGAAATTAAGTTTTTCGATTTCCTGCATTTATATCTTCGCCTTCAAGGGGCTTATATGTTTTTGAATGGCGGCGGATTGGTTTTATCCCCTTCCATTGGTATAGGATTTTAGTTAACGTAGATGGCAGAATCACATCTTTCTGCCATTGCAATACCAACTTTTCATGCAAATCCTCAGAAAAGGTGATAAATGAGATTGTGCTTTTATGAAACGAGTACCATTTAAATCACCACACTCCCGATATAATAATGCCCCTTCAATTCTTTCGCTTTACCCTGCACAGAAAAACTGAACTTGTCCTGGTTTGCAACATAGAGATGTGTAAGCGCGATGCCCACGTCTATTTTGTTGAGTCTTTCATACAACGCCGCCGGGAACTTTTTCGCGCAATAGCAGTCAAAACCTTCACCGGTGGTTACGAAATACCAGGGCTGGGAATTTATGGCGGACGGGGCGAGACGCGCCGGTTCAAGACGCTTGTCAGCGGTGTTCGAGATTTTCTCCAGCGGTTTACGCTTGAAACCCGAGAGTTCCCTGTACGGAGAGACTTCCGGTTTACCAAAGGCCAGTGAAATAACATACTCAAGCCCGCGTTCGCCGCTTTCGATAGGCTTTGCCATGCCCAGCCAACAGGAACCAAGCCCATTGCTTTGGATATACAGATCCACTTGCTGAAGCATGAAACCTATGTTTGTCCGGCCGCAGTCTTTCCCTTCACTGTAAGCCATGATAAAATGCGGCGCGTTAGTCGCAGCCTTGACTTTTTCCGCGGGCAAAATGTCAAATTTGGCTTTGATATCGTCAAATAGAGGTTTCACACCCTTAATAAAAGTTTGAATATTCTCCATGACATTTGTATCAAGCGGAGACGGGTCGTATTTCCTTGTTGACTTCCTTTTGGAAATTGTCTCGATCATTGTCATTGTGTACCTGCCTTTGAATAACCGGACTCCTGCCTCCGCCTTTCTATAGCCGCTTTATTAACGTCGCATATAAACTCAAGCATATCTTCCGCCTGCTTGTTAAGCCATTCGGCGTTACGGCTGATATATTCTATTTCTTCAGCCTCTGTCAATTTTCGCTTGGGAGCTGGAGTGAAGGTAAGAATCGCCTGTCCTTCTGGTACTTCACTTGGCACGTCAATGGTCAGCCTGTGGTCAGCCGGTATGTCTACAGTTTGCGTTATGGTCATTGGTAAAATATAACATGAAACGGAGAAGGAAACAAGCGAGTAAAATAGGAGGTTATAACATGGGGGTCAGGTATTTGAACGAAATAATATCCAAGTAATGCCACATTTTCCCATTGACACATTGAAGGGTTTGGAGCTAAAGCTGACGATGTTATGCCGGGTGCCAGGTTTTATATATGCTTATAAGGAGAAACATATTGAAGGATTCGGAAAGAAATATTGAAGAAGCGCCGACCGCCATTCTGCCCGCTGATACTTGGGAAAGATTATCTGGGGAATCGCCGAAAGCTTATGCGGCGTTTTGCCCGATTGTGTGAAGACGGCGATCCTGTTGGATCGTGAGATTATGGGACTGACGTCTGCCGGGGGCGGGAAGCCGAAACCGATACATTATGAAATAGTCTTTGCACGGGATTTTGAAGGTCTGTAGGTGATTTGAGGAAGTAGGGGAAACCTGGCCCCGGCGTAACACTGTGTTATCTCTCGTCGTCTTAATAAGATTCTGGGGATTTTGGTTTTTTTGGCTTGAAAGGTAACGTTACTTTTTCAATAATGTATAAAGAAATACTATACAAGTGTTAAGTTCCAAGAAGACTTTTATGTAGTTCATTTACTTTTCTTAGTGTTTAATGTTTTGTAGTTCGATAAGCTCGTCTATCTGCCGTAGTACAAAATCTTGATATTCCGGGTACAATTCATTGAACAGGTTAGTCATTCTCTCCATCTTTTCTTCTGGTGTGCTGTTAAAAATACGTCCTTTTCCGGTAAGTAGCCACTTTTTGTTTACGGAAAAAGCACTGCAGACAAGGTGTATAAGGCGTTCTTTCACTTCTTTATGTCCTGTTTCTATTTCTGATAAGTAGCCATTGGAAACATAAACCGCTTGGGCAAATTCCCGCTGGGATTTCTTTAAGATATGCCGTATTTCCTTTATCCGTTCATTAACCGTCATACTCTACCAAAACTTAGCATAATATAGTGCCGCTCTCTCATCAAGCAACAAAAACTGAGATTTTGTAAAAAATTTTGGTTTTTCTTCTTGACCCATTGCTCATTTTATGGTATTATATGCTCATTTATGAACTTTGATAATTTGAAGCTTGAAAAGCTACACTACACTTTTCCCAAACTAACAGAAGCGAATCAGCTCTTTGTATTGGGTTTTGCCGAAGGCTTAAAACAGGCGCAGAATTGCAAGGTTGATGATCAGTCAGAAGAAGTAAAAGCGAGTTTTGTAAAAAAAGAAATAACAAAAAAATGATTATTTTTTGAAAAAAGTATTTTTTGTAAACCCCTTTAATAAATGGGGAAGCAACTTTTTAGGAGGACTTTATGAAAAGGATGAGAATTAGTTTGGTCTTTTTATTGATTGTATTTACGCTGTTTACATCATGTGCGATGCTTATTCGTACTGGTTTTGATGCGGTTGGCTCTGTTATGAGTGCTTCCGCTACAGGGTTCGCTCGTGATTTACCTCAAGGTTCTTCAAAAATAGGTGATTTTTGGGTGACTGGGGGGCCAAACAATTCAGCGGTTATTATTCGTTATGTTGGCGATGCTAAAGATGTACAGATTCCCACGGAGTTAGAGGGAGTGTCTATTACCCAAATAACTGGTTATCAGATAGTCGTTCCTTTCTCGGATACCAATTATGCGGGGGCATTTCAATCGACTGGTATAACCAGTGTGATCATACCAGGAAGCGTGGCTACGATTGGGAAATCAGCATTCTCATATAATAAGCTTACCAGTGTAATCATCCAGGATGGCGTTACTTCTATCGGAGCAGAAGCATTTAGGGCAAACGATCTCAGCGCCATCACTATCCCTGATAGTGTAACATCTATCGGGGATGATGCATTTAATGCCAATAGAATCACAGATGTTATCTTTCCAGATGGCATAAAAACCATCGGTGCAATGGCATTTGCGAATAATCAGCTCACCAATGTAACTATTCCGGGGAGCGTAACCAGTATTGGTAGATCGGCATTTATATATAATAAGCTTACCACTGTTATCATCCCGGACAGTGTTACTTCTGTCGGTGATGGGGCATTTAGCAATAATAATCAACTCACAAGTATTTTTATTCCATTTGTCTCGCTTCTGCAAGCCGACATAGCATGGGGTGGATCAAATTGGAGAAGGGGTGTCGATCAGACGGTTTTTGTGCCAACACGGTAAAGTAATTAACATAATAGTAATGAAGGCACATTTATTTCATATCACCAGAGATAATACTTCTTGTTTGATCTTTTTTCTACTGTTTTTTCCTGTTTTTCTTTCCAGTCCTTTTCTGCTTCAATCGCAATCTCTGTTTTGGTCAGGAGACGGCGGCAGAGGAATAAGGGTTACGGTATCAGAACCAACAGGAACAGGGCTATCTACGCAGGAGCAATCCTTGCTTCCTCTTATACAGAGTACCATTATAGGGTCTTTTCAAAAGTTTTCGGCCATGACAGTTTTTGATAGGCAGAACCTAGAAAATATCATTAGAGAACAGCAGATTTCAATGTCGGGAAGTTTTTCTGATAACGATTTCATTCGTATTGGTCACTTAACTAACGCTCGACTTGTTGTTTTCGGCTCAATAACCAAAGTTACAAATAACTTCACGCTTGAACTTGCCGTAACTGATGTGGAGACCGGCGAACGCAAAGCTTCATATCTTCCAAGACGGGTGTCCCTTCTTGAATTGGAGAATCTTTCGGCCATTAGGGAAGCGTCTGCGGATTTGCTTGATCAGCTTGGTGTAAATCTTACTACTAATGGTTTACATGAGTTAAGAAGATCAGAAGAAACAGCAAGAATCCAGGCTGAAAACGCTCTTGCCAAGGGCGTTACAGCCCAAAAACAGGGAACAATGGTTGAAGCTTTAACTTACTTCTTTCAGGCGGCATCTTTTGACCGCTCTCTTAGTGAAGCAATAAGTCGTGTTTCTATTGTCTCTGCTGAAATTTCAGGCGGTAATTTGGGTCAAGCTGTTCTTAACAGAATACAGTTGCATGATGAATGGCGTACCATTGTAGATGTAGCAAATTCGTTTTTTTCAAGTCATTTACCTTATGAATTCGTGTACGATACTGATATAAAGCAAGCTAACATTGATTACACAAGAAGAACTGCTGAACTTGCTATTGGTGTAAGTTTAGTCCCAACAGATGCCTGGAAAACAATCAATAATTTACGACAAGGACTAAATACTGCCCGTCGTAACGAGTTTTGGGATTTTTCTCTCTCTCGTATTGAGCCGGAGCAGATAATAATTTCCATGCAGATAATCAATGAAAATAACACTGTTCTTTCAACTGCGTCGCATACATTTTTAAATCCCAGTGAAACAACTAGGACAGACGCAATATTATCTTTTCCTAATGTTGTTCCTGCCAATATAACTGACAAGCTAATAGTCCGGGTAATTAGTATAAATGGAATTGATTCGCATGAAGCAGGTGAAACAGGGTACATTCAAGTATCTGATTTATCTGATTATAACAGGCGGGTACAGGAAGCTGACAGATTAAGATTTGAGTATGCGGAAGCCGCCAGGGATGAACGGCTGCCTATAATATTAAGGGAACAAGAGGATAGAGAAACTAATACAGCAAAGCGAAGGGATGATCTGGAATTTTCATTGTCATTTCTCTTGGGTGAAGGATGGAAATTTGTCAACGCTTCCGCTGGGTTACATTGGTCTCCAATTCCATTTACCTCATTAGGTCTTGAGGCAAGATATGGGACAAGTATTTTTAATAGGGCATATACCAGCCCGTCTATGATATTAACAGCTTCTCCTTCTTTAGGGGTAATATTTCCAATCAGTAACACAGTAGCAGTATTCGCAGACGGTTTACTTGACATAGGTTTTTTTGGCCCTTGGTTTTCAGAAGGTATGTTAATGGGTTGGATAACTCCTGGTTTCGATTTAGGTGTTAGGCTTGGGAATGTTACCAGGCTTAATTGGAACATAATGTATCGTGGCATTTTATTTAAGGACGCTATCACTCATTCTATCGGTGTTGGTCTTAATGTAGTCGGTTTGTATAGGTGATCTTGATATTATTTAGGCGCATCGTGTTTGCAAAGTAGTTAGTTATGAGTATGTTTACAGCGCGGCTTAACCGCAAAGGAGATTTATGATGAGTAAACCGAAAACCTTCCCCAATTTAATAATAATCCTTCTTGTTTTATGTATTTTTTCCTGTGAGATGTTTTCTTCTGGCGGCAACCCCGGCAACGGTTCAGGCAACAA
>JGI24698J34947_10000673_pt1 | contig 16642 bp, 16 predicted proteins | sample TergutMp193P3_FD_34947 | JGI IMG/M metagenome (IMG submission 34947) | reverse complement strand
TTCCGCGCCGATCCCGCAAACTTCGATTTAATCTTCATGGACATACACATGCCCGGCATCGACGGCTACGAAGCGGCAAGGCAAATCCGCGCCATCGACCATCCCGCGGCGAAGACCGTCCCCATTATCGCAATGACAGCTAACGTTTTTAAAGAGGACGTTGAACGCTGTCTTGCCGCGGGCATGAACGGCCATCTGGGAAAGCCGCTTGACTTTGACATGGTGATGAAAGTTTTGGAAAGGTATCTGCCGTCCATGTGACTCAAACTTTAACATATTGACCCCTTTCCTTTATTTCCGTATCATGATTTTGTGGCGGCGCGGAGAATAACCAGAAAAACCGGAAGGATGACTAAATCGCACAAGTCTCAGGCGATAGTCGTTTTTTGGATTGTTTTTATCGTCGTTATCATTTGCGTCTTTATGGTAAACGCGCCCACCATTCAAAAAAATTTCAATCTGTTCAGGACACGTTTAAACACTTCTCCGAACATGGCGGAAGAACAGGACGGCTTGGCTCCCTACGGCCCCGAGACGTTAGCTGAAGAACCTGCTGTCCGGGAAACGCCGTCCGCCCCTCCATCGCAGGAACCCGCTCCTGCGGCTGTTACAACTACCCCCGCAAGGCCGCAAACGCCCGCCGCCCAAACGCCGTCAAGGACTGAGCCTCAACCTGAACCGCCTTCAACTGTGCAGTCTTCAACTGTGCAGTCTTCGACTGCGCAGTCTCCGTCTGGACAGCCTCCGTCCGCGCAAACAAGGGACAGAAATATTTACTTTACGCAGATTGACAAGGACGGGCGCATACTCCATTCCAGAGTGAGCCGGAAAATTCCGGTTTCGGACTCTCCCTTGCTGGACACGCTGAATTCCCTTTTTACCGGCCCGTCCGCCGATGAGCTGAATCGGGGATTAATCAACCTTATCCCGCAAAACACGCGAATACTTTCCGCTTCCGTCCGGGGAAATACGGCCTACATCAATTTTAGCGAAGATTTTCTTTTCAATACATTCGGCGTGGAAGGCTATGTCGCCCAACTCAGGCAGGTTGTCTGGACTGCTACCGAGTTTTCAAATGTAAACGATGTACAAATACTGATTGAAGGAAGAAGGCTGGATTATCTAGGCGAGGGCATCTGGATTGGAAGCCCAATCAGCAGGCAATCTTTTTAAGATTGAAATCTTTTTAGGCAAATGTGGAAAAATCACGTGCAAACGCCTTAATAAAGTTGTATAATAAAACCCATGCTGGAAAAAGAAGCGACAATTCCGCTTTCTAAAGTACTATTACTGCCGAACGGAAAAGGTATCAATAAAGCCTATATTGATATTCTGCTGTCGGAAGAAATTCCCGTTTTCTGCGTTAACCATAGCGAACATATACACAGACTTATTCCTTTCAAGCAATTATATGCAAATGACGTTTCCTTTTGGCAGAAAGAAGGCGTCTGGGAGCATCATCTTACCGGGTACGGGCTGAATAAACTTGAAGAAACAGCCAGAGCCATAGTCAATTCACGGCTTCACCAAAAAAAGGAAGAAAAAACTGACAAGCCCGAACCCGAACCAAAGAGCGAAGAGGCGATGTTAGAAGAGGCGTTTGGAAGCGGCTACAATGACATCGTAAAAATGACTAAAGAAGAGAAAGTTGAGCGGTTAAGCAAAGAAAGTATATGGCTGAACGAGCTTCTAATTAAAAAAAGCAGGGATCAAATAGTCATCACCGAGGCACTCACAAATACAACCAAAGATACGGCGATGATTAACCACGCTATTCTGAAAGAGATCATTTTTTTTGCGGATGATCAGGCCAAAGCGTATTCGCATGATGTCGTTGTTTACACCAGCGAGATAGTAAGGACTTCCGCAAGGCTTCTTTCCAAAAATGTTTTCCGCGACGAATTGATGAGGACGATAGCGGAAAAATCAAAAGGCACTGTTCTTCAGCACATAACCAGAGTATACCTTAACGGGGTCGCCTTTCTCGCGTATTTCAATAACATGATTTCATCATCAAGCACAATTATGAAAATAAGGAATTCTTTCACCCTTAAGTACCGTAAATTTTATCAGGCTCTGCTTCCGCATATCGACAGCTACAACCTCGGCCTGGATCAGGTTTTTATGGGAGGCTTAAGGGTAATATCCCCGGAAATGTTTTTTAAATGGTCGGTTGGTTTTCTTATTCACGATGTCGGAAAGGCGGCGGACATTCAGTACCATGAAGGCGGAGGAGCCTATGACCGTACCAAAGTAGTTAATCATGTAATGGTAGGTTATAATTCCATTAGTCAAAAAACAAATTACCCAAAGGAATCCGCCCTTATAGTCGGCTATCATCATGAGTATTACGGCGACCCCGACGGTTACGGCCCTTACCGCGACGACCTGCAGGAGTATAAAAGCTCGGTTGCGGATGCGAAACAGGATTTCTGCATAACATACGAGTTGGAATCCATTTTAGAGTTCAAAGCTCTTTCCTATTTCCCCGCGAAAGTTCTGGAAATAATTGATGTGTACGATGCCCTTACCGATCCTCGCCGTGTCTACCGCAAGCCCCTGACCTCGGAAGAAGCGCTCGACTTGATAAGTAAAGAATTTATTATAAAGCACCATAAAATCGATCCAATCCTTTTTGATATCTTTATTGATTTTGTTCACGACAACAATAGAGCGGAAACTGGAGCATAGTATACAAAGAAAGGGGAGTGGTTACACCTTATCTAAATTCGCCGGATAGAAACGGCGGTTCCTGTGTCCGCGTCAATTTCCGCGATAACGCCGCGCATCTGTCCCGGTTTTTGCGCAGCCGCGACTTCCATATGGTAAAGAATTTGTTTGCGGACGCGCTCAAGACAAACCTTCGGGTCCATGCCGATTACGCTGTCGTTTACGCCGGTCATGCCCAGGTCTGTAATGTACGCACTGCCCTTTGGCAATATGCGCTCATCGGCGGTTTGAACGTGCGTGTGAGTGCCGGCAAACAGCGATGCGCGGCCATCGGCGTAATAGGCAAGAGCTTCCTTCTCGCGGCTGGACTCGGCGTGAAAGTCAACAATGATCAGTGGCGGGCGGATAAAATTTTGAGTGGACGATATGTCTGTCGCGCCCGCCTGACGGATAAAATTCTGGGCTTTTTCAAAACAGCGGTCAAAACATTGAAAGGGGCAGTCGATGGCACTCATAAACTCGCGGCCCTGAAGGTTTATCACTATCCATTTGATGCCGTTTTTTTCGATACCGGCAAAGCCGGTGCCGGGAATTTTCATCGGGTCTTCAAGCGCCGGATAATTTGCGGGGCGCAGCATTTTTTTTTCGTTTTCAAGAACGGGCCAAAATTCACGCTTTTCCCAGACATGGTTCCCCGAAGTAACCGCGTCCGCGCCTGCCGCGATGATCCGCTGAAAATCTTTTTCAGTCATGCCAAAGCCGTCGGCGGCATTCTCGCCGTTAACGGTGACAAAATCAATATTGGCTTCCTTAATTAAAACCGGCAGAGCGGCTTCAAGGACTTCCAGTCCGTGCCCGCCCACCACATCGCCAATCATCGCGGCTCGTACAATGTTCATGGGTAGATATATCTCATATTACAGAAAATTTTTCAATGCACATTCCCCTGTTGCCAGAAAAGCCCGCAAACTGTAAACTGTAGCTATGACTAGGGGAATTTTTATCGCGGGAAACGAGTCCGCTCTCAGCCGGGCNGTTGAAGCCGAGGCAGTCAAGCGGGTGGAACAATTTACCGCCGCGCTTATACCGAACAGACTCGCCGGNGCGCAAAAAAATTCCGCTCCGGCAAATGAAAAGCGTCTGCCGCTGGACTGGAATCCTTCAAGTCCGATTTCCGCCAGAACCTTGATACTTGCCGCCGAAAACAGGCTGGACCAAATAGATGAGGCGATCCTTATCTGCTCGCCCCCTTCAATACACAGCAGTGCGGCGGAACTGACGCTTGCCGACATCGAAATCATGATTAACGACCACATAAAGGGCTGGTTTTTTCTGGTGAAGGAATTGACGGCTGTTTTTAAAAGCCGGGGACGCGGAACGCTGGCTCTTGTTTACTCCGACATTCCGGTTTCGGGAAAGGACGATGATGCGGACATTTTGGGGCCGTCGTCCCTCGCGTCTTTTCGCGCCCTTACGCAAGGTTTGCTGGCCGCCGCTCACAGCGAGCCGTATACCACAATGGGCTTTTCCAATTCCGATGCCGGAAACGAAGCGGCCTTCGCCGCCTTCATGTACAAGTACATCGACGAAGGAAACAGACGCTCCAACGGCAAACTCCACAAGTTCGGCAAGTTCAATTTATTTAAATAAAGCGGGCTTGTTCTTCCCCTCAAGTCCAATACATTTCTGTTATTACGGAGTTTTGTTACCGCTTCTTTTTCCACCTGATGTACAACTGTTTGCCGGTGCTGTTGGCGCGGGGCCTTTCCTCCATTTCAAATTGAGGGATGGCGCGGAACATATCGCCCAGTTTTCTGAAACCGTAGTTGCGCGGATCAAAATCGGTGGAACGGTTGTTGATCTTCTGCCCCACTCCGCCAAGATACGCCCATCCCGATTCTTCGGCAATGTCGTCTACCGCGTCGCGCAAAAGTTTTAGGAGCTTTCTATCAACCTTGAATTCCTTTTTGGGCTTGACAGCCGCGCTTTTCTCCTCATCTTCGGCTTCTTCCTGACTGTCCAAAATTTCCGTATAAATAAATTTGTCGCAGACCGAGACAAAGGCGCGGGGCGTTTTCTTCTCTCCAAAACCGTAGACAACGCGCCCGCTTTCGCGCAGGCGGGCAGCAAGGCGGGTAAAATCCGAATCGCTTGATACGATGCAAAAACCGTCCAGTTTTTCGCTGTACAAAAGATCCATCGCGTCAATGATCATCGCCGAGTCGGTGGCGTTCTTTCCGGTTGTATACGAAAATTGCTGAATTGGCTGAACGGCGTAATGTAGTAACTTGTCTTTCCATGAACGTAGGTTGGTGCTTGTCCAGTCGCCGTAAATTCTTTTTACGCTGGCAACTCCGTATTTGGCGACTTCGTTTAAAAGCCCCTCTATAATTGCGGGCTTGGTATTGTCCGCGTCGATCAAAACGGCAAGTTTTGCCTGGCTTATTTCGGATGGTTGATTTTCCGGTGCGTGAAATTGCGCAAATGGCAATAAAGGCATATTAAACTCCTTTTGTCTGATCGTTTGCCCCAAGCGGCCAGATCAGATTTCAAAAATTGATTTTTTAATTCGGCGCAAAAGGCTGATCTTGGCAAGCGGTATGCGCATAACTTCCTCCCTGTCCGCGGGAACAACGGCGAGAACCAGTTCCCCGTTGTCTTTTTCCAGCGCTTTTGGAATGCCGAAAATTCTGTCCCCGTCTTTTCCCCCGCCAAGCCAGACAATTTCTACCGGAGACTGCATGGCAATCGCCTGCTTGGCGATATTCTGCTTTCCCGCGTAATCCATGTGGCGGGCTTCAAGTTTTTCGTAGCGGAGGCTGGCCTCCCTTAACTGCGCTTCGCAGAGAACGAGCCGCCTGTCAATCCTTGCGGAAAGTTCGGCGCGTTCTACTTCGCCAAGCGGCATTTTTTTCAGTATAGCGTGAAAGTCCTCTTTCAGACCAGCGGCGCGTTGCGAAAAGGCGCTTTCGTCNTGTTGTTTCAAATCGGGCTGTTTAAGGCCGGCAGTTTTTTTCAACGCGGCATTTACAACCGGAACAGCCGCCGGAACGGCCACCGGAACGGTCACGTCTTTTTCACGGGATGCGCGTAATAACGGAGAAAGGAAATGACTGCCGGTTGATAAAGAGGGGGTTTTGCTCCTGCCCCGCCGCCGCGCTATTATGTCAATTCCGGCGGCGCGAAGGGCGGAGTCTGCTTCGTCTATCGAATCTTCGTTTAACAGATAAAGACCGGGGGCCAAAGTTTCGATTATCATGTCCGCAAGAGGTTTTGTTTCCGTAAGATAACGGCGATCTTCTGAAAGAGTCAGAATCACGCCTTTTTTAAGCGACACTTCCCTGTGGCGTTTTTCCCAGTCTTTAAGGTTCCAGACAAGAGCGTCGTCAACTCTGTTGCCGGAGAGCCGCCCAAGCAGTTCAATCATTTCGTCCGCGCTGATGTTTTTGTCGAAGGAGCGAACGGCGGAATCTCTGTCCAGTTCAAAACGGACAACCGCTCCGGCTTCTTTGATGTTCATAAAAGCGGCAAGTTTGATTACATCGGCGTAACTGATCTCCGGGTAAACAAGAACGGAAAAGCCGGAATCAATGGCGATAAAAGGACCTTCCCGCTTTTCCGGCAAGTCTTTTGCCAGAGGGCCAAGCCTTTTTAAATCCTGCTGCGCTTCTTCAACAAGAGCGGTTTTTTCCAGAACATCAATTAACGCGCCGGTGTTAACTTCCGTCCCCGTTTCAGCCTTGATAACTTCGGCCAGTCTTTTCAATGTTTTTTCAGGATATAAAAAACCCGTTTCCATAGAATCCAGAAAAAGGTGAATGAAAACGGAAATGTCGCAAATTCTGCCTCGGTACAGCGGCGGCAAAATTTCCGCCAGAGAATTTAATTCGCCGTAAACCAATAGCGATGCCGCGCAATATTCGCCGCGCTCCCGCGCCGTAAGAGAGCCAAAGTCTTCAAAAAGGCGGCTGTCGGGAACAAGTTTGTCTCCCGCTGCGTAAAACAGCCCAAGAATTTGCAGGCCCCCAAAAACAAGCTCCAAATCTATGCCGGAGAAGCAGGCTTTTCCCGCTTCAATGATTCGTTTGCGAATAACGCCTTCCGCTTTGAAAAACAACTCCCCCTGCGAAACAAACGACAAAAGTCCGGCAAGAATACGGTCATCCAACGCGGCTGCGGACTGCGCGGCTGTTCCTGTTTCGGGGACGGCGGGAAACAGCGCGGAAATGTCCACGGTAAAGGGGAGCAGTACCTTTTCCAGAACGGGGTTCAGCGCGAGGCGGCTTACGTTTTCCCCTATGAACCGGTATATTATAAACCTTTCTTCAAGGTTTACGATTATATCCTGCAATTCAGCGTAACTCATTTCGCCAGAGAAAAAACTTTCCAGTTCCCCTGAAACAGGCTCGCCAAAGAGGGCTGTCGCCGCGATAACCTTCGCGTCATTTTGATCGATGTAAGCCGCTATTGCCGCCTGAATATCTTCGCGTAACAGAAAAGTTTCCAGATCATTTATCATCTGCTGTTTTTTGAAAGGAGTTTTTATTTTGCCGAATACGCTCCGCAATAATTCAAAAAACGAAATATCCGGCATTGTCATTACGGCGGATTTCCAGAATTCCACGGGACGGAAAACAGTTTTCATTATAATCCTCCCCACCGCTGAATTGAGTATTTATAACCCTGCTCAGTCAAAAATTTCTGCCTGTTAGCCGCAAATTCTTCTTCCACGGTGTAACCGGAAACAAGCGAAAAAAACCACGCATTTCGCCCTTTGGGACGCAAAATCCGTCCTAGCCGCTGAGCTTCTTCCTGACGGGAACCAAAACTGCCTGAAACCTGCACCGCCATGCTCGCGTCAGGTAAGTCTATTGCAAAATTCGCTACTTTAGAGACAACTATAACCCGCACTTCTCCGCGCTTGAAACTTGTGTAAATACGCTCCCTTTCCGCGTTCGGCGTCTTTCCGGTAACAAGCGGCGCGTTAAGAACTTTCGCCAGCGAATTAAGCTGCGACAAATATTGNCCAATTACCATAATTTGATCTTCAGGATGATTTTCTATCAACTGAATTACAATATTTTCTTTTAACGGATTTTCCGCTGCTATCCTGTACTTTTCCCTGTGCGCCGCCGCAGCATAAGGTATCTTCAAATTTTCCGGCAAATCAAGCCTTATTTCCGTGCAAATTGCCTCGGCAATCCATCCCTTGCCTTCAAGGTCTTTCCAGGGCACGTCATAACGTTTTGGACCGACAAGGCTGAACACCGCGTCTTCTTCCCCGTCTTCGCGAATCAGAGTCGCCGTAAGCCCAAGCCGCCTTATCGCCTGCAATTCCGCTGTTACGCGAAACACGGGAGCGGGCAAAAGATGAACCTCGTCGTAAATTACAAGCCCCCACGCCCTTTCCCTGAACAGGCGAAAATGCGGAAAGTCCCCCTTTTTGTCCGGTCTCCACGCGATTATCTGGTAAGTGGCAACAGTTACAGGCGCGACTGATTTTGAATCTCCCGAATACTCCGCAATCTGCTCCCGCGTCAACTCGGTTTTATCAAGCAGTTCCTCTATCCACTGATGCACCGCCGCCACGTTAGTTGTCAATATAAGCGTGTTGGTTTTTAACATCGACATGATGAGCATACCGGCGATTGTTTTGCCGGAGCCGCACGGCAGAACGACAACTCCGTAGCCCGAACCTTGTCCTCCCGAACCGACAACGGAGCGGGCCGCCGTTATCTGATAATCTCTGGGCGCAAACGGCGCTCCCGAAAGGCAGCGATCCCGCATTTTTATTTCCAAATCTTCACCCTTCATCAGCGGTGCTTCATCATGCACGGGCCAGCCTGCGCGAATAAGTTCCCTTTTTACCGTCCCCCTGTCGATCAGCGCGAGCAAAAAACCATTCGCGGTTTTTACAAGGTATTTTTCCAGTGCTTTAAGCGAGCCAATTTCGGTCATAATTGCCATATCATCTATTCGCAAAGCCAGCCCGCCGGACGGGTCTTCCTCATTCTGTACCATGCGAATTTTCCCGTAACGGGACATAAGCAGTGAAAAACCTTCCGTAATTCCTGCCGGTATCTCGTAACGGCTGAATTCTTCAAGGGCACTGACAACATTTTGCGGCGTTAAACCCGCGCTGGCGGCGTTCCATAGCGACAGAGGCGTTATGCGATATGTGTGAATGTGTTCGGGAGATTTTTCCAGTTCGGCAAACGGCATTATCGCCTGCCGCGCAGCTTCGGCAGTTTCGCAATGAACATCCAAAAGCAGGGTTTTGTCACTTTGAACAATCAGGGGTTTTTGCATAACTCAAATCTCCCAAACCGGAATGGAAACTGCTTCACGGTTAATCGGTATACGATCCTGACTAAGGCACATAACTGCCCCCGTGCCGATTTTCTTGCCCAATTTTTTAAGGGCACTGAAATGCTTAATATCGTTCTCGCCGGGCATGGCGGTTTTTTTTACTTCAACCGGATAAAGCGTCATATTTTTTTCTATTACGAAGTCGATTTCTTTTTGATCCGTATCGCGATAAAAATAAATAAGAGGGTCAACGCCGTTATGCCAGTAACTTTTTAATATTTCTCCAAAGCACCATGTTTCCAGAATCGCGCCGTCCATTGCCCCCGCATAAAGAGTTTCCGGCGTTTCCCATCTGCACAGATAGGCGCACAGACCGGTATCAAGAAAATAAACTTTCGGCGTTTTAATAATGCGTCCGGTTACATTAGGTGAATAGGGATGCAAAAGATAAATAATTCCCGAACGTTCAAGAATCCCCATCCATGTTTGCGCGGTTTTTACATCAATGCCGATGTCACGCGCAAGATTACTGTAATTGACAAGATTGGCCGTTCTTGCCGCGACAGCCGACAAAAAGTTATAAAATTGCAAAGGCTTCTCAATGTTGTAAAAATCCCGAACATCGCGCTCGATATACGACTGAATGTACGAAGAGTAAAACACCTCACGGTCTAATTTTTTTTCGGTAACAAGTTCCGGCATGGAACCTTCCCAAATATGACGGTACGCTTCTTTAGCCGTTAATGGCTTCATTTTCCCGTTGTTTTGATAATCAGCCGCCGCTTTGTTATGCGAAGAAAATTCCGGCGTGAAGGGCCTGCCGCTGTAAGGCATCTTGATTTTTTCACGATAAGAAAGGCCCATAAGGTTAAATATGGCGATTCGCCCTGCCAGAGATTCATTTATCCCTTTCATTAGACTGAATTTTTGAGAGCCGGTAAGCCAAAAAGCGCCCTTATGGCTTTTGTGGGAATCAACATACATTTTGATATGGGGGAAAATTTCCGGGGCGTATTGAACTTCGTCTATAAGGACTGGCGGCGGATTTTCCGAAAGAAAAAGTTCNGGGTCATTTTGGGCCATTTTACGGAGTTTGGGNTTNTCCAAAGTGACATACGGACGTTTCCTTTTTGCCAGTTCATCAAGCAGGGTTGTTTTGCCCACCTGCCGCTGTCCTGTTAAAAGCAAAACCTTGAACTTATGAGAAAAATCTTCGATAACCCCCGCCATTGTCCTTTCCAGCATGATCCTTGGCTCCGTTCAATTTGGAATCTGATTCCAGATTAAACGAAGAAGCGGGAATTGTCAAGTAGCCGTTCAATTTGGAATCTGATTCCAAATTGAACGGGTGTCATCCCCATCAAAAATTCTGTAAAATTTCCCTGTACTTGTTCTGCGCCGAAAGGCAGGTTTCTATCAAAAAATTCGGCGTTTTCTCAAACTCTTTCAAACCCTGATAGTAATTCGCCTTTAATTCATCTTCAATAATGAAGGGAACCAGGCCGTGTTTAAGACATTCCTTGAAAAGGATAATTCTGCCTACTCTGCCGTTGCCGTCATGAAAAGGGTGGATTTTTTCAAAACGATAGTGAAAATCGACAATAGCCGCAAAATCTACAGGCTCTGTTTTGTAGTAGGAATCCAGCAGAGCGTTCATCGCGCCGCTTGCTTCCGCAGTAGGAGATGTTTCTGCACCGCCAGCAGTATTGGGACGGGTTTTGTTATCGTCATTAAACCATTCTTTTCGGGAATCCAATATTCCGGTTTTCAGAAGACGGAGGAATTCATTTATCATCTCTTCCGACAGATCATCTTCCGCCGTATCAAGCATAAAGTCAAAACAGGAAAAGTGATTCACGGTTTCGATTATATCGTAGACATTGACGCTCTCATTCGGGTTGACATTCAATGTATTGGTTTCAAAAATATAACGTGTCTGCTCTTCGGACAAGGCACTGCCTTCTATACGGTTTGAGTTGTATGCCAGTTTTATCTGTGTATGGTGATATAAACCGCCTTTCAGGCGGCTGGCTTTTTCTTCCTGAAGACGGCTAAGAAGGCTTGTTTCCATATAAGTATTGTAGTATAAAAGTAAAAAAAAGGAAAGAGGGGTTGTTAATAACCCTGTTTTCCATGAAATTTAATGACTGTTATCACAAAAAACTTCCGATAGTAACGATATGCGGTTAATATTGAAAAAAGTTTTGTTTGTCGTGATATTTGCGCATTGCGTGTACGGCCATGCGCAGTCTCTTTATGGGTCGGTTACTCTGTCTATGGCGGAAACAGGGGCGTATTCGATCATTGAACGCTCCGATTGGCGCAGGTATGACAACGGAAAATATGTGGGTCTGGTGCGCCATGAAGTCCGGGCATCCATTCTCCCCAAGCCGGCAGAGGGGCAGGCCGGAGCGTCAAACAGGGCGTTTCTGTATCAGGGTAACTTTTTTGTCCTGCAAAACACCCTGCGGGATATGCGCCAGAGCGCACAACCGGTGGACGCGGTAATTCCCGTCAGTTTTGAACTGCGGGAAAACGGCGTTATTATTATAGAAGACGATCAAGGCTACCCCACTATGCGCGGGTTTCCAACTTTTCCCGCTCAAGAAGTAAGGCCGGGTATAAAATGGCGCGCCCCGGGAAGCCGCGCCGCAGACCCACTGAACATTGGAAAACCGCTTATCATTCCTTTTACCGCAGAGTACGAATACCGAGGAGTTGAACAATACCAGAATATGCCGGTACACCGCATTTATGCCGCTTACCCCGTCCGGTATCAGGGCGGGGCATATGCGGCGGGCAATTATGCGAGAATTCTTGGAAGCCACAAGGTAGATATTCTGATACGGGTTGAGGACGGCCTGCCCATTTTTATGCGCGATGATATGGACGAAACATACACTATGGCGGACGGCACTACCGTTCAATTCAGGGGATTTACGCTGACTTTCGGCGCGGGAATTATCCCGATGGATAGGGGGTCGGTAATAGCTTCATTGGGGAATTCGCTCAACATCACGAGACTGCCCGAACCGGACGCTATTGTTACCGCTCCGCCGCTGTATGTACCCCAGACCGATGGCCGGCGTTCCCCGCCGGTATCGGAAGCGGAAGATCGGGCGGCAGTTCCGCCATCGGTTAACAACAACGAAAGACTGCGGGACTCGGCGATTGACCTGGCTCCTGTTCCGCAGGGAATCCGCCTTACAATTAGAAATATCCTGTTTGCCCCCGATTCGGCGGAATTCCTTCCCGCCGAAAGACCGCGTCTTGATCTGATCGCCGAAGCGCTAAAGCAGATTCCAGACAGGACTTTTCTTGTTGAGGGGCATACTGCCGCAACCGGACGGCCCACAGGAGAGATGGAACTTTCGATAGAACGGGCAAAACACATGGTTGATGAATTGGTAAAACGCGGCGTCAGCGCGGATCGCTTCATTTATAAAGGATGGGGCGGAACCAGACCTGTAGGAGATAACGCAACCAATGAAGGCAGAAGCGCCAACCGCCGGGTAGAAATTACGATTTTGGAATAAGGAGGAAAGAGCAAAATTTCGGATAGGCTCACACTGTCATTTTATGTGTTAGTGTAATGTTTTTAGTTCCGATAAACTGAAAAATAAATTATTCTAAAAATTCAAAGAAATCGTTCTTAAATCTTTCCGGTAAGTTATCAGAATTTCTAATTTTTGAGAGTATTGCGGTATAAATATCCCTGTCTATTGGCGGTTTAATTTCATATTCAGAGCCAAGTTTTGACTTGAACGTTACTACTAACATATTGATAATATGCCGTGTGGATAAAAATATATAAGTATCCTGCGGATTGGTAAAATACAACCGCATTTTTTCTGAAGGTATCTTGATAAAATCTGTTTCATTAATAATTCTGGAAAATTTAGAAGTACAATAACAATATTTCAGCAATTCTTCTTTTATACCCAAAATTATGCCTAAATGTTGTTTATCCGAATTTTCAGGGATATAGCCGTAAAAGGTAAATCCTGCGTGAATATTATCTGCCATACTGTTTCATGTTTTGCAGAAAGAAATTTCTGGCTTCCTGCAAATATTCTTCATCCTCATGTAATGGATCAACAGAGCCGAAATATTTTTGTATAGCCGGAGAATCGTTCACATCTGGATTGCGGAAAAAGTCATCAATTACTACTGGCTGCCATGAAACTAATTTCTTTTCAAAGAGTTCTTTATATCGTTTCCATTCTGGGTAGTCGTGGGAAATTTCAATAAGTTTCTTTCCCGAAAACAGTTCTATTGATTTATCAATTGAATACATTTCATTTTTGCTTAGTAAATCATTCGGCATCTCTTTAATTTTCCATTCATGCTGACCTGTTTGCTGCACATTATCCAAATAGCTTAATTCATTTTCAGAAAAATTGCTTAAATAATCTATTTCCTTGTTAAGAACATTCAGAGAGCCTGAAGCAACAGGACCGTATTTCAAAGCAACATAATTATCCAAGGAAATAAATGAAAAATGCTTTCTTATGTGTATTCTGTCGGCGAAAAAAAGGAATTTTATCAGTTCCAGTTTTGATACTGCGCCTGAGTTTTTTTGAATATAATAAAATATTTGGACGATTTTCTCTATATTAAAAAAATCGTACTTGTTTGTCATATCCATATTATAAATATACCATTCCATTGCTAATATATCAATAGGATTTTTGAAATTTTATATCTCGCTCTTCTCTACATATCCCTTAAATTTTTCTGCCAGTCGTGGACAAGTTCCATTATTTCAGAATCTTTTATAACAACATTGGCACCAATGGTTACGCTGGTAAGCGGATTCATAGCAAATGCACCATTATAAAGCCGCCGAGGACATTGTCAATATTTCCGCAGTCGGCTCGTACGTACGTATTGCTTTCTTCTCTGAATCGTACTATAATATTACTTTATGACCATAACACAAACCGTAGAGATACCTGCCAGCCATAGGCTGACCATTGACGTGCCTCGTGAAATACCGACAGGCAGGGCGCAAGTTGTCATTCAATTCCCTGTTCGTGATGAAGCGTACACTGCCGTTCCACAAGAAGCCAAAGGGCAAATGAACAACGATGCTTTTCGTCAGGCCATCCGCCGCGCTCAGGGAGCGTGGAAAGACAACCCGTGGAAAAATCATCAATCCGGTTGTGGCAATTGAGGTGCTTGCAAAAGCCGGTATGAGCGAAGATGAGGAAGCCGCCGCCCGCGCCCTGCTGGACTCGTTTAAGTGGACGGAAATTGACAAGGCTGTCTGCGAAATTGCCGTCCAAATTCGCAGAGCCAAAGAATTGCGCCTGCCAGATGCGCTAATCGCCGCTTCTGCTATTTTTCTTAAAGCCACTGTTCTCTCCAACGATTCTCACTTACGGGATTATCAACGCTCCGGCTATACAGCCCGCGTCACAAGATAAACTTCCATAAATACCCTATTCCCGCTTTTCCCACCACACTTCCCCAAACGTGCCGATGTTATGCGGCATTTCTTTACCTAGCCGACACTTTTAAAAATATCGTTTAACAAACATAAACCGTCCATAATAAGACCGGTTATTGTATATGTTATCTATAACAACTCCCTTATTGCCTGCTGAATGAATAAAATCGCCCCTTCCCAAATAGATTCCTGTATGAGTTACTCTTGTTCTTCCTGCGCCTGAACTAAAAAATAATTGATCTCCAATTACTGCATTGCGTAAGTCAACATATACGCCCTCTCCTGATTGGGGCATGGAATCGCGGGGCAGTCTTAGGCCGTTCATTTTTGCCGCAAGATATGTTAAACCTGAACAATCAATTCCTTCAGCCGAACAGCCGCCCAAAAGATACCTTGCGCCTAAAAACATTTTCGCAATATCCGCAAATTCCCTGCCGGTTCCAAAAGGTATGTCGGCGTATCTATCAATACACATAGCGTCTTTTTCATCTATGTAGCCGATAATGTTTTCAGGTAAAGTTATAATATATCTGTCTTCATCACTAAAACCAAAAAAAACACTTGACATTGGGGCTATGCATATTTCTCGTCCTCTTTGGTCGTATATTGCCGCAAACGGGGATNCAATTATAATTTTATCCCCATGAGCATAGATGCTGGATAAATCCCTTGTTATGTCTGACGCCCTTATATAACCTGTATATCCGTCGGGAACCTGNGCATATACAAAAGACCCGCTTGTGCCAAACACTTCAATTTCTTCGTTTAACAAAGCCTGTGTTACAAGAGGCGTGCCTGCNTCGGCTNTTTCGTGGACTCCGGCAATATATGTTCGGATAACCGCTCTGTAAGCCGCGGAATTATCCTGACATTCTCCCGTTCTTGCGCAAAAAAGAAAGAAAATAAATAAAATAAACTTGACAGATTTTTGCATTTTTTCACACCGATATTTTATACGGTATCACATCTTTCAGAATAATACTACAGTGCTGTTGGGTTTCTTGTTCACCTTCCCTACTCCGTCAGCCAATCGCCGTTCACTACCCGTATGGTTGTGTCGCTGGTGGATAAATCGCCGGATTGCCCTTGAAGTTCCCCGGACGGTTCCGATAGGTAAAACTATACTGTCCTTCACTCCGGTATCTGCACCGCAGACTGCCGAGGCTTCCCCACGCACTACTGCCGAAGCGCGGCAAATGGCGGCAGTCAAAGCCGCCGATCCCAACCGAAAGCCGTTTTCCCGTCATTTCGGTACGCTTTCTCCGAGCGCCTATGGTGACGGCGTAGCTTACCAAAGGGCGATTCGGGATGAATGGGATAATGTAAAAGCCTTCTCGTAAATTCGGTCTGTCAACCCTGCACGTCCCCCACTCTTAAAAAGCCCGCATAGCGCGAACCGTAAATGAATTAGCCTTGTAGCCGTCGTAGTACTGACCGCCAACGCGGAAACCCTGATACCATAAATCAAGTTCGTCCTTACTCGGCAAAAACCAGTCATTGAAGCCGTTCTACAATTAACTGCGTGTTCCTCATAAAGCCACAGATGACATTGACAATATTTCCGCAGTTTACATCATTTTTCATTAAAACATACGCAATAAAAAGTCAAAAAACTCTTCATCAGACATATTTTCAACATCTAATATTAAATCATCTACGGTTTGGGGCGAACGCTCCTGTGCCTTTTTTTCTTCTTCAATTATTTCCTCACTTGTTAATATTGAAATAAGCTCAACTATATAGACATCTGTTGAATTAGCCCACGGCGCATTTAAATGAGGAGGAATAACAAAACGGTAAATGCTTCCTTTATTCATAAGTTGAAGCCCTTCCGATAAGCCTTTAATTATATTATCAATGCGCAGTACATCAATATGTTCAAGGGGGTTTACAATCGTATTTCCACCGGATTGAGTCATTTTGAAACGAATGCGCACCGTGTCTGTCGGGCCGGGAACTTGCCCGCTCCCTCGGCTAATAACCTCGTATTGAAGTCCGCTCGATACGGCAATTAAAGGGGAAGCCGAATTCTGCTGAGCAAACAGACACGCAGATAAAAGAAACAAAAAGATAAACGCTTTTACACGTGTTACATTGAACATATTAACTCCTTCTATTGTTCCCCCTGAATCCTTACGCCTAAAAATAAATAATTACCCTTCTTCCATTGGAAAGATAACCGCTTCCCCTGTCTACTTCTTGCAGTGGTTT